>Ga0268256_1000716_pt1 | contig 24611 bp, 32 predicted proteins | sample AgamicAtAmrz_FD_200247 | JGI IMG/M metagenome (GOLD analysis project Ga0268256, IMG submission 200247) | Agave microbial communities from Guanajuato, Mexico - At.Am.rz (v2) (version 3) | ecosystem: Host-associated > Plants > Roots > Rhizosphere | place: Guanajato, Mexico | collected 2012-06-07 | reverse complement strand
AAAGCAGGCAGCAGCGACCCAGCTCTTTACCCGCTGTTTTGCGTACGTTCTTCGGTGCAGTTTCAATCGCATACCGCGCTAGCGCCTGGACGGCCAATTGCTCATCTGTCCTACTAATGCCAGCCTTTCCGAAGAAAGCAGCCAGGCCGAAGCGCGCACGGCTGCTGGTGGTACCGATGGCCGCCATAACATCTGTTCCGGTCAGGCGATTTGGTGATGTGCTTTTCACGTCGTCGCTGATGTGCATACCCTGAGAGCTGAAATGTTTTAAGGATGCTTCGAGTTTCATGCTTTCAGTAACCCCTCTTGTTTCCATATAGCCAAAGTTCTGAGCACGCCTTCGGCATGCATCAGGCGCAGTTCGTCGCGGGTGTAATTGTTGGTTTTAACTCTGCCATCGATGAGATCGTGGCAAGCACTGCAGGCTATAGCGCCCTGTGTATCGTCCGGCTTGCATCCAGTTCCGCAGGTACCCGCCAGGCGGTAATGCGCCAGTACGCTGGTTTCAGGATTGCCATTGCAATACCCGGGGATCCGTACTGTGCATTCGCGGCCTCGGGCCGCTTTACGTAGGTTCGCCATACTCACCCCCACATCCTGTTGCGCCAGCGAGAGTCTGCCCGCGGCGGATTTTTGTCCTCCACCAGCTGCACGCTGACAGTCCATGTCATAAAGTCAGGGTTTAAGCTTCGTTCGACCTTTACGCCTCGCTGACGATATCTCGCCACCAATTCTTCGGCCTGCTGCGTTGTGCATTCCTGATGGTGAAACCATGAGCGTTTCATCGGCATCACCCCGCGAAGCTTAAAAGCTGGTTGGCGGCGTTCTCAGCTTCCTGCAGGCTGTTGAACGAACGAGAGAGGATCCACCGCCAGAGAACATCGAGGGATGCTTTGTACAATTCCTGGAATTCGCATTCGTCCATGCTGGCGAAAGAAATGCTGCGAGGGTGTTTTTTCAGTGTGCCGTCCGGCAGCTGTATGGCGTCATAGTGGCCGGCTTCAACGATGACCCACGCCCGGTAAGCATCGAAAGATTTGCAAATACTGATATAGCCTGATCGCTTCTCGGCTATTCGGTCGAGATATTGCCCGGCGGCATCAAGCAACGCCGATTCACTCCCGCCATATGCAGCAAGGTATTTGGCGTAACCTGTGATAAGTTTGCGCTCGTTAGACGAGATCGTCCCGCCGGTAGGTTCCCAATATTCAAAACCGAGATTGAGTAAAGCAAAGTAACGGCGGTGAAACGCCGGATTGCGGATAAGCTTAAAGTCGGCCTCCAGAACGGCGCCGAGCTTGCATTTTGATTGCAAGAAATTGCTGGTCTCCTGCGTGGCAGGGATCAGTAAACCTTGTGACTGCTTTATTAAGTGCAATTGCGCCATGGTTTCTCTCCGTGGCGCAGTAGGTCAACGGTTGTTCAGGCCGTTGATTTGATATTATCAGAAGGCGGGATAACCCGGTAGCCGAGGCGATGCAGAAAACTGGTCATTGCGTTGAGATTAAATACTCCCTCGTCCTCAAGCAGTGGTCGCATAGAAGTAACACCATTTGCCGTGTATACCAGAACCCGGCCTGCTGCCCTGATGCTGCCAACAACTTCACCTGTAGAACGTTTAACCAGATCGTAGTACTCATTACTCTCATTGCGCATCCCTACCTCCCGGAAGCAAAACCATATACTGTGTTTTTATACAGTATAAATTAATGTTAAATCACTTACATGTGAAAATTTCACGGTAGCGGAAGATATGATGGCAGATGAAGATCGTCCTACAAGCCCCTATTTTCAAAGGAGATAATCAAAATCGAAACTTTAGTACTTTTGTTTATTTTTACCGGTTGACGGAGGTAAAAGCTTTGCACGTTGGCCAAAGGCATATTTTGTGTGTTGTACAAGTCCCTATTTGATCAATGCAGTGATGAAATAGCAAAATATGGTATTAAGTTAAAATAACCGAATATTTTTCAGCATTAAAATCCAAATTATTTTGAAATACCCATATGACATATTGCACCACCCTTCTGACAAAAAATGAGTAATGGTTAATGACAAGGAACAAGTGCTAATAAACACCGGTGCAGATTTGGTTAATTAGGTGAAACTTCTGGTGTTCTGCTTGGCCTCCTCCTGATGGTGTGCGCAAGGACGAAAGCAGTCGCTCATCACAGGAAAGGTGGAAGTGAAGCTTAAGAAATCGTCGGAGTAAGCGAGACCAGTACTTAACCTTACTAAACCTCTGGATACGATCTAGGTGAGCCTGTCTGTTCCATTAGCTTGTACCAGTCGCCTAGAAATGACGACCTACTAGAGCAGCACTTACTTAGTTACGGCAGGATAAAAGCCCGCAGAGATTAAACGGACTGATTCAATGGGAGAATCAAGAGACATCAAGAACGACAACACAGTAACCGGGCTAAATATTATGATCATCGTCACAAAATAAATACCACTAAATATAGGAATTTATTCTTCTGACGACTATGTGTGGTTGAAAGGTGTTATGATACACGTATTTACTTTCAATCAACACAGGGGGTAGAAGTCACCTAGGATGTGAAGGCTGCGATCACATTATTATGGCGGGTTTATTATATGAAATCAGTGTGGTGAGTTAATGGTTAATGAAAATGTTGCTCATCTTTCGCGTAAGTTTAATCGTCATATCTACTACATGAAGGGCATTCATCACAGCCGCAATATTCCAGATAAACCGACTGAATAGTATCCGTCATTTCTCTTCTGTCGGTAAACGTCAAGCCCCCGGGATTGTCTGAAAATAGCTTATTAGCATATTTATATGCTGCTTCGACATCACCACTACCCTCGAAGATCTCATCCTTATGAATGCGGCAGTTTGTTAGAGCTCCAACCCTAAGCAAAGCGGAGAGGGCAAATTCGCGTTCTTCTTCTGCAAGTTCGTACACACCCATTTTAAGCAGCTCATCACTTAATGTTAGGTTAGACTAATACCGTTTACATCTACAAAGAAACACTGCAAATGTAAACATGTGTATACCGTCACTATTCGATTAAAGTGATTTACTTTTTAGCGTCGAACCCCACATGATGAGAAGCAACTTCTGTAAATTTACGAATAACATCCAGGGCGTAATCTCCTCTCTCAGCAAGTTTCCAAACCCAATGTACCACTTGCTGTGCGTTTGTCAGATAAGCAAGAGGGATTGAGTAAACCTGACCATGGATGTCTATCACCTCAAGCTCATCCGGGCAAACCTTAACCAGATCATCAAGCTCTTTTTCTCTTTCAAGAATCATAGTGATGCTCATGCGATTTTCCATTTCATCCTCCGAAAAAGCTAATTGTATTTTACTCAGTTATATTAATATAACGAAGATTGGATGATTTAGACAATGAAATGCTCAGCATTCTACAAAAACCAACTAGTTTATAGTGAAAATTTGAAGTCGGCTGCTTTTTCAAAAAATCAAAGTGCTATATTCAATACACCCCTTGCTTGCAAGGTATAACGGAGGGTTGGCCGAGTGGTTGATGGCACCTCACTTAGGATGAGGCATACGGGCCATAAACCCGTATCGCGGGTTCGAACCCCGCACCCTATTAAAGGGGTCGACGCTTGTCGGCCCCTTCTTAGTTTTCTGATCACCCAACCTATTATGTTCTGCTTTGCGGTTTCCAAGATTTCGGCGCAGCAGGCGTTCCATGCTTCGAACTGCCCATCAACTCCATCATCACAATAACCGTCAGTTGTCCGTAACGAATCCCAGTCATCAAGAGACGCCCCGTTCTGTGATTCCCACCATTTTTCGACTATGGAACGGTGCGGTAGTACCAGCGCTGACTGCGGGGCGTATAACGGAAACAGCCGTACGATATCCACTTTTGAAAATGGGAACATGACGTCATACGGGTATCCCTCCGGCAACTCATCTTGATGAATCTACATCACCGGCTCACTGTCCATTCCGGCCAGCGCAAGTTCAGCAAGCTGCAGGTCAGCCAATATTTCTTCGCGCACGCTTTCGAACACATGCTGTCGTGACGCCATTTTCAACGCTTTGACATTATCGCGGGCGCGTTCGTGAAGCTGCTCTTTGGTTAATTTGCTGGTCATTGGTTAAGCCCTCACCCAGCCTTTGGATGTACTGCGGATTTTTCCTTCTTTACGTAGCGCCTGAAGCCGGCGATCGAGAATGCGGAAAGGTTCTGGCTTATTCTCATCCTTTACGATACGGCCACATTCTTCTGCTACATCCCTGACGTACAGACTGTAAAATGACGTAGGGTGCGCATCAATTTTGCTCATTATTTTTGAGTAGAGTAATTCATATTTGGTCATTGGTTGGCTCCTGGCTTATTGATGCGCGATGTTATATTCCGACCGCAGTCGCAACAGTAGAATGCTTTCCCGCCTCGAATGCCGCTGGTGTGCTGCCCCTCAAGGAATGAGCCATCCCAAGTATAAAACTGTTTGAAATCCACAACCTCTTTCGTGTGGAATTCATTCTCACCGCCGCAGTGCGGGCATGATCTCGGGTTTTCTATAGCCATCACTCAGCCTCCATCTTGATGCCAGCGGAGGCAGCTGTACGCGCATAAACGATCACACCGTCCTCGGGGCGCTTGCGCGGCAAAAAGATACCAGGGCGCGGCCACAACGCAATAAAGCGACATTCGCTGTTTTCAAGACGGTGAAATGCTTTCTCGCTCATCACACCTACCGGGCGAAGATGCTCCTGTTCGCGCTCTAGCTCGGCGATGCGCGCCTGCAATTCCTCGCAGTGGTCTGTTATCCCACGGCATTGAGTTTTCCAGTAGGCTTCCATCCCCTGCGCCTTCTCCAGCGCCTCTACCATAGCCCTCATGCGCCTAGCCACTGCCAGTTCGTCAGGGAATGCAAGACGCCAGGCTTCATTAAGCAGTTTGGCGCTAATGGGGTTCATACTGAAACGCTCTGTCATTAAGAACGCCAGCTTTTTTGCTCGTTCAAGCGCTAACTCAGCCTCAGTCATGGCTGGCCTCCTCGCGCAGCTGCGCTGCAATCCACGAAAAAAATGACTCCCGCGTATAACTATTAAGAGCTGGCGCAAAGGCCGCATTAAGAACGGCAGCATCACAGCCGTCATCGGTATAGAGCGCAATTTTTTTCTCCAGGCGAGCTTTGGCCTCCTGCAGCTGCATACCCCGGCAGGCGCGCGGGATATACTCAGCAATTTGAGCGATACATTTTTCGTTCTGTTTAAACATGCTTCACCCCGATAGGCTTGATGGTGTCCAGCAGCAGCCGGCGGCGCGTATTTTCTGCAAAGTGACGGCGCCCGGTTTCTTTGTGGTAAAACTCGTTTTTGCCAACGACCCACATCCGCTCTGTCTGGTGCAGTTTTTTTACCTGCAGACCGTCTTTGGTGATCACGATGCCGGTATGGGTTTTCACAATTGTCATAAGGCCTCCCGTGATGACAATGTCGGCGTACAGGTAAAAATCATTTCCTGAACATCGAGGAAACGCTGGAATACAGGACAACCAAGCAGGCTGTAATTCATCCCCGACGCTGCCTTTGGCACCATCCCAAGCCGTTTCATGTCAAAGTCGATGATGGCCCGCTGATCGCGGAACAGCCCCAAACGACCATGCCGGACAACCTCGCCAGTCGCTTCTGCTTCGGAAAAATACCGCTGGACAGTAGCGCGGCTCAGCCCCAGCTTTTTCATTGCATCGGCGCTCGTGAGGCGCCCCTGATGTCTGGTGATCCGAATCACTGCGCGGACGTACTCTCTGCGCTCAACTGCTGATAATGCTCTAGCCATACACACCTCACTTAACGACACGCAAATGGCGAACGTTTTTGCGATAGCTGTCCCATTCAAAATTCACCCACATACCGCCGTCCATCTGGAGACGGTCAAGGATCCGCATACCCAGTGTTTCCTTCAGCGATTCATAGTTCAGGTTGGTTAGGATGCCGACAGGTCGCATGGAGGACAGCCGGCGATCGATAACCTGATTCAGGATGACTTTTTCACCGCTGCTTCCGCGCTGAATACCCACCTCATCCAGAATAAGCAGGTCCACATGGCACAAATCGTCCAGCAATGACGCCTCTGACTGCCCGCCGTCATAACATTCCCGAACACGCAGCATGAGATCCGGAATGGTTACCACCAGCACAGAGCGGCCACCAGCCAGCAGGTGATTTCCGATTGCTGCCGCCAGATGGTTTTTCCCGGTGCCCGGCGCTCCGCTGAATACGAAACTCGCAAACCCAGAACCGAAATGCTGCGCGTAACTTTTCGCCATCGAGAGCGCCCGACGCTGGCCATCCGACTCAACCTGATAGTTCGCGAATGTGCAGCCGCGGTGCAGATCCTGAATTCCTGCACGTCCAAAGATTTTCTCTGCACGTGCTCGCTGGTTTTGTTTTTCCAGTTCCACACAGCGCTTACGGCCTTCTTCGGCTTGCCAGGCACGCCATTCATCAACGCTGCCGAATTTTGGCTGAACACCAGGGGGAATGAGTTTTTTCAGTCGTTCCAGTGCATTCCCGGTACCAATCATGTTTTTCATCGCTACCCCCTGAATCCCGATGGGATGGTTTTGTCAGGTTCCGAAATCTGATTGGGATCTCGTGCGCCTGGCGCCTGCTGAATCGCCCACGGTTCGCTGAAATGCATACCAGGGCCAAAAAACGTTTTCGCCTGTTTCACGTACTGCGTGTTGAGGATTCCCTCGGCTTTAACGAAAGCCGCGTAACGCACCACTCCTGCGAAGATTTCCGCCGTAGTGGTTCCATCCCTGATTCGGGCATTCCAGGCTTTGAAAGCATCTGACTTGCTGTTTCCCCCTGCCCGCCTGGGATAAACCGACCAGACCTGCTCGAACTCATTCGGGTAGATTTTTTGGGGTTCAGGTATATCGCGTTCGTCCTGGTTTTGATCGTCTGGGGGTGTGGCGGAGCCATGCCCCGAACTATCTTCTTCCTGATCCTGTTCCTGCTCCTGATCCTGTTCCTGGTTAAGGAACGGTTCGAGAACCCTTTCGGAACCCTTTAGTTTTTCGATGCCGATGTGGGATATTGCCGAGGCTAAAACCCGCGCCAGCTCTGGCTTCACCGTAGATTTGTCCGGGACCTGATCAAACAAACGCAATGCTGCAATTCCCTGGTTTGGGTTTTCAACTGAATTCCAGGTCAGAAAGTTGCGAATTAGCACCCATTTCGATGACGAATCACGCGTTGCGAAACCGTTAGCCGATAGCTCATCAAACCCTTTCGAAACCCTTTCAGGAGTCCAGGCAAGGTCTTCCGAAACGTATCCATCAGGCAGCCTGAAGCATCCGATCATGTTTGTGTGTTGCCCGGTGAGCAGGTACAGCGCCAGCAACCTGGCATCATCCGATACCCGGCGCATTCCATCGCTTATCCAAAATGATGTATGCACCTTGCCGTAATCACGCATAGAGACCCCGTTGTTGCTTAAACTGGTGTGTTTTCATCACCAAGCACCCACCGCAAAGCCGCTGCGTATTCGCCGCTGGCGGTTTGAAGTTGCTGGGTGATTTCCTTACGGGATTTGAGACGAGGCTTTGTGTCGCCGAGGACAGCGCGCTGGCGGCGAGCTTTCTCGTGGCCAGTTACACCCTCTGCCGCTGCCTCTAACTGTTTGACCGTTTCCCGTTGCTTTTCCGGTGGCATATCGACCAGCTGACGCGCTTGAGTGACAGTGACTTTTCCAGCCTCAACCGCCGTCTGGACGGCCTGCGTAGCATCCAGTAGAGCCACGGTTGCCTGAACCGTTTTTACGCTGCAGCCAAAAAGCAGGGCAATGTCATTTTCGTCATGACCGTATTCCATTTGCTGAACCATTTTTTTGGCCCGGCCCAGTGGGGTATCGGGTTGAGTTATCTCGTTTTCGCTGACCATGTATTTGGCCATTTGAATTGCTGAGCCGCGCTTAGCTATACCGGGTACCGGCCAGGGTTCCAGCCCTGCCCGCTTTCTCCTGGCATTTGCTTCCATTGCGTTCTTTACGCGCTGCCGACCTGCAACCACGCATGTTTTCCCTGTCTCTGGGTCCTTCCACACGATAATCGGTTCGAGTACCCCAAGCTCCATGATGTTGAGGATCACAGCTTCATTAAGCGGTAGGTGTACTCGTTCGTCGTAAAGCGGGTGTGTTGTATCGGTAACCAGATGCAGGTTTTCCGGTTCGAAAAACAGGACGTTGCTTTTACCTCTGGCGCCGTACGCGTCGATCGAGTTTTTAGCCATGGGCGCCCCCGTTATTGAAATTCAGTTGGTTCGTGTTCATAATTTCTCCTGTGAATTGATCCAGTTAATTCGCAAAGAAAGCCGTAGGTGTTGCAGCACCGCGGCTTTCACCTTTCTGAATTCCAGCATCACGTCACTCCTAGCATTGAAGTGACAATGGCCATCAGCGGCGCCGTTAACTCAGGGTCTATCCGGAACATCTCGACAATTCCCTCGCTCAGTTCTTTCAGCTTCTGATGGCGTGGTGCCCCCATAGCAACGGCAACCTTTGCTTCGCTGGTTTCTTTTTCCAGACGAGCCAGACGGGACATAAAATTGTCACCGGGCAAAAGACGGTGACGGTATTCCAGCGGGAGAACGGCCAAGATCGCCGGTGTAAGAAGTCGCACGTTCTCACGATACCTCTCAGACTCAGCCGGGTTGTCCAGGTAGCGAAAAAGCTTCTGTCGGGCTCGGCTTATGTCATCAGGAAAGTCGATCTCCTCGCCGCCCTGCTGTCGCCATTCCTCGACGATATAAGCAGAAACAACATCCTGCCCTGTAACTGCAGCCCAGGCGCGAACGGCGGAGCGAATGTTGTCGTGCTCTGCCACTATCGGCTGATTTCGCTTTATCAGGGCGTCGGTGTTAACTCCGGTATTCTGTTGAAAGGAAAGTGCTTGCATGGTTATACCCTCTACTCCTGCGGCAAACCGTCGGTAGGGTTCGGGTACAAGTCGGGGCGCAACTCGTGGGGTGTTACACCTGTCATATTGAAAATGGGTAGAATGTGGTTGGGCGGGACTACCCCGTGGTCACGATTTTTCCAATGACTTACAGACATACTCGTCACGCCAAGCGCGAGACTGAGCTTTCGGGCTGAGCCAGCAGCTTTAATTGCTTTATCGAGTGCGGACATGTGCTTCTCCTGTTCATTAACAACAAAAAGTAAACCACAGATTTATACAATATGCAAACATATGATTTATTGCACGTACAAACCAAATATTTACAATGACTCTATGAGAAAAGAAGAACCCAACCTCGTTTTGGTAGAACGACTTACTGAGATCACTGATCGCGGCGTTACCAAAGCAGACATGGCACGCATAGCCGGAGTTACCCCTCAGGCCGTAAACGGCTGGTTCAAAAAAGGAGTAATTAGTAAGAAATCAGCGCTGGCTATAGCCGATGCGGTTGGTATTTCTGTTGCTTGGTTACTCGGTGAAGACGTTGATGAGAAAGACGGACTGAAGCCTGACGAACAGCGCTTACTGGAACTCTATCGCCAGTTGCCCGACGAAGAGCAAAAGAACATGCATCGCATTTTCGCAATTCGTCTAAAGGAACTGGATGAGTTATATGAAAAATATATGAATAGACGAGTCAAAAGTGACAATAGCTAGCGGATGTCAATGTAGATGTAAAAAAAGGAAAGCCCCGTTTAAAAATTAAGTTGTGATTCTTTGCATTTTGTACTTCATCATCTGGTTCATATATGTCAGATTGATTTAACATGAAAAAAAACATTTAGATTAGCTGCTGAACGTTTAAATTCATGGTGATGTAGGTTTCGTTTTTTGACATCACCTTTATGCTTTTTTAATGACACAGAATTATTGAGAAATTATTATGACAGAAAAAATACATAATGATTATTTCAAATGGTGGTGCGGGACAGTTATAGTAGGAGCAATCCCTATTTTCATAAGACTGATTGCGTATACATTGACGAACAAGAGCATTGAATTATTCAATATTACTGAATTGGTATGCTTCGGTTTTTCTATACAAATCTCCAGCATTTATTTCGGAATGGGAAAACCCAGCAAGTTAACTGAAAACAGATTAATACTAAACACCACTCTTTCTGTAGTTTTCGTTATGCTTTTCTCAATCATTTATATAATGAGCATAATGTCTCCTGAAACTTTAGAATCATCTACAACTAAAATTTTCCTGGCTATCACGTGCAGCATTTCTTTATATGTTGGACAAAATTCAGTCAAATGTGCTATTATCAATAACTCAATACTGGCGGAGGAATGAAAGATGGACTTCGAATTTATTTTTCTAACTTTGCTTGCAGTAGTTGCACCTCTCGTGCTAGCCCTCATTTCAAATAGAAACCTTAAAGAATTAAAACAAAAGAAACTCGATTTCGAAAACACCAGAAATCTAAACAAACAAAACTTTGAAGCCAAAAAAGACAAGCTCAAATTTCGCTAAGTGGATAATGTATGTCGCTTAAAAATATTGTATACATTGATTACGAAAAAGTATATTCCTTAAGCTCTCAACTTTTCGAAGGTATTGTTCAATCTGCCATTGAACAACAAGAATCGACCTTATCTAATGTCGATGCTTTAGAAGTAAAGACTGAAAAAAAATCTAGCAGCTTAAGCGACACAAGTAAACTGTCAACAGTAGTTAATCCACATGATTACCATTACCTTAAATTTGAGAAAGAGTTGATTCGACTAGATTTACTTAGCTCGATATCTTCAGATGATTTTTCAGCTGATAAAATTCAATCAGGTTCTTTTATAAAAATAACTGCCAATATTGAAATTATCGATTTTAATAAATTAAAAGATACGGCAAAAGATTTTACCACGTTAGGGTATGCCATACATTATGTTAATAAACATGGAGAGATTGAGCAAATAGAAAATCTTCTTCTTGAGAAAAATCTCACTCAAAATAAGAAAAAAGATTTAATGAATCTTAAAAATGAAATTTTAAAAGGAATTGAAAAGGATTCAGCGAAAGAGAAGAAGAAATTTTTTGATAACTTATCAAACGTATTAAGCTACGCTTATGGTGATGAATTAGAGATATCTCAAACAATTAATAACTACAAATTCACATCGTTTCTTATTCGTAATTTCTTCAAGCTTTCTCCAGAAATGCTTGTTAAATTATACTCACGGAAAACAAAGTCCCCATTTACTGTAGTTGGCATAATTACGCAAAGTCATACTGGTCAAAAAGGCGAAACAGAACGTGATGCTATCGATATAAGAAGCGCTGCATGGAATATGAATGATGCCATGGCAAATCTTGAGTCGACTTTTTGCATGCCGCATGAAAATGAGTACTTTATAGAGCCAATAGCTCTTTACACCGAAATTTAAACTCTCCAACCGGCCACTGTGCCGGTTTTTCACACCCTGACAACCACTTCGACAGCCAAGCCCCCACCCCAGCCTCTCCCTCTCCCTCTCCCTCTCCCTCTCCCTCTCCCTCTCCCTCTCCCTCTCCCTAACTTTTTTGTAGGGATATTTGCCTACGCTTTGTCAACCATCATGCTAAATAAAGTCATATAAGTCACAGCTTTACAAACCATCTAAATCCATCATTGACACAAGTATAAACCAGTGATTTAATTAATCTCACCAAAACGCACCACACCCCACCCAGGCATGGAGCCCACGAAGTAGCTGCCGGCGGCATACGAAACACCGGATGAGGTGGAGAGATCAACGCGCAGTAGGTTTAAACGTTCCGCTGGCCACGTAATGGCTGAGGTTGAAATGAGTAAGCAAGGCATCAGAGCCATGGTCATTTCGGCAGTAATTGGGCTCTTCATCTGGATCGCGCTCTTCAGCGCACTGAGGGGATTGTTTCTATGAATGATTTCGCACGCAAACCCGCTCGTCAGCAGGCTGTTCGCTTAAGTCCGCTGTCAGCTTTCATCCGCCGGGTGTGCTACATGCTCGCGCAAAAAGGAGACTCTTCATGAGCACGATGTTTGCCCTGATTCTCACCGTTAGCATGCTGACGGGCGGTAATCAGGATGTCCTGCTCGGCGTTTACGACAGTGAAAATGACTGCAAGGCAGCCGCAGAAGAGCAACACGTGAAAGCTGAATGTTATCCGCTGAAAGGTGTACTGGACGAGCATCCGGCCGGGTTCACGGTGCAAATGTAGGGGGAAGAATGCAGAAGAAATGCGGTTACTGCCGCAAAGCAATCGAGGGAAAACCAGTGGTAAGCACCCTGTTGTACCTCCAGGGGAACCAGCTCGCACGGAAAGAAAAAGAGTACTGCTCTGAACGCTGCGCCTCTTACGACCAGATGGCGCACGAGAGCTAACGTAAACCCGCCGAAGCGGGCTGTACGTCCGGTGCCACCGACCAAAGTTACACCGGAAATTACCAAAACCAATGACAACCCTGAATGGGCGCTACCAATGGCCCCGGGGATTCTACATCCAAAATAGAGGCTATCACATGGAATATTTTTATCTGATAAAAGCGACTCAAAAATCGGGTAAAGCTGATGCCGTAATCTGGCGCACTAATAAATCAGAAGCTCGCGCCCTTCTGCAACTGGACGTCGATCTGGAAGACGCCGGGATCGAAACAGGCCGCGGCAAAGACTATCAAAAACCAATTCGCACCGATTTCCCGGTATTCAATGACCTTCCGGCGGAGGGTGTTCTCGATTACTCATGGTGCGAACGCTACCAGCTCGGCGACGATGGCCGCACCTGGGCTCTGAAGCCAGGTCAGGCGCCTGCGGATCATCACATCGATGATGCCGGAGTATCCGCTGAGCCCGTTAGTGGCGAGCTGGTTGATGCCAATACTACTGGTGACACGGCACAAGGTGAGACCGTGGAAACTTTCGGTAGCGATGAATACCAGAACGATTCAAGCGCGCTTTTTAACGTGGCAGAACTCCCCTTTCGCACTCAGCTGCTGGCGCAGTATATGGCCGAAGAACGCCACGTTTATCATATCAGCATGCCTCACCGGCAGGAGCTGTCAGTTCTTGAAATGGACACTGATAACGCAGCCGTCCAGGATCTGATTCTGGCCGCCGAGAATATCCCTGAAATCAAAAAATACGATATGACGGCGCTCTGGAAATTCACCAGTGCCAATAAAAAAGTCTTCCCCGAAGGGAAACGGCATGAGCTCGGCAAGCGTATCCAGTTTGCAAAGCTGTGGTTCGCTACTAACGCGATCGACCGCGGCATTCTCACCAGGGAATGGGCTGCCGGTAACTGCATTTCTTCGGTTATGAAAACTGATTCAGGTACGAATGCTGGCGGCGGTAATAAAACCGATCGCAATCCTGACTACACCCATACCCTTGATACGCTCGATGTAGAAATAGCCCTGGCCACAATGCCAATGGATTTCGATATCTACAATTTCCCGGCATCAATTCACCGCCGGGCCAAAGAGATCGTCCAGAAGAAAGAAAGTCCGTTCAAGGAATGGTCGGCTGCCCTGCGCAAAACCCCTGGCATCCTGGATTATTCACGTGCGGCAATTTTTGCACTGATCAGGGAAGCATCCAGCGGAATAACTCCTTTTTCAGATCGGTTGCGTGGCTACATCAACGCAAATCTGACTGAGCATAAGCATGACGCCCCTTCTGCTGAGACGCTTGCGAAAGCTGGTCATGTTTCATCTGCCGCCGTCACTCTGGACGCCGTGAAAAAGGCTATCGATGGAGATGAAGGTGTGCCTGACCTGGAAACTCTCCCAACTGACTTTCAGGTAATTGGCACCGAACTGGTGAAAGAAGCTCAAAAGAAACGCCCTGACGCTAATCAGGTTCTGGCCGCCGAACTCGGCGAATATGTCGAAGGTATCAGTGACCCCACGGATCCGAAGTGGATAACCGAAGACCTAACCAAACCCAAACAGCCTGAAGTTTCAAACATGGGCAATGGTGTTTTTTCGATTGATGGTCTGATGGATAGCCAGCCAGCATCAGCACCAGCACTTTCTATCGTGGACCAGGCGCGCCAGCGCGCTGCAGAAGAAAAATTACATCCAGCTAATTCCAGGGAAACCACCAGCGATGTGCAGATGGAAACGGCTCAGCCGGTCAAAAACGAAAATGATAATGCGGTATCAGCAGGCGAAGGCGCTGATGAGCCTCCTGCGCAAACAACTGCCGTGAACATGAGCAAAATACTGGCTGAACGCTGCCCGGATCTTACCGCCGAAGTGCTGAAAAGCCAGGTTTCCGAGAGTGCTCATAGCGATGAAGAGGAAGAGGCTGAACAAGCAGCGCCAGCATGGCCGGAGTATTTCGAGCCTGGTCGATATGAAGGCGTGCCAAATGAGGTCTACCACGCCGCTAACGGCATCAGCTCCACGATGGTTAAAGATGCGCGGGTATCGCTGATGTTTTTCGAGGCGCGCCACGTATCCAAAACCATCCAGAAGGTGCGCTCTCCTGTTCTGGATATGGGCAATCTGGTGCATGCACTGGCGCTGCAGCCTGATCAGCTGGAAAAAGAATTCAGTATAGAGCCGGAAATCCCGGAAGGCGCCTTCACCACGACGGCGACGATCCGCGCATTTATCGACGAGTACAACGCCGAGCTTCCGCCGCTGTTGAGTGCTGACGACATCAAGGCGCAGTTGGAGGCGCACAACGCCACCCTGCCCGCTCCTGTACCTCTGGGCGGCGAAAAAGATGCAATTGGCATTGCGTATCTGGAATTACCTGACGAGTTCAAGCGAATCGTTGGTGACGATAAAAACTTTACCGCGTCAGCAATGAAGGCCTGCATCAAAGAATACAACGCCACCCTGCCAGCGACTGTTAAAACCAGCGGCAGCCGCGATGCCTTACTGGAACAGCTGGCAATCATTAACCCTGACCTGGTTGCTCAGGAAGCACAGAAGGCGCAGCCGCTGAAAGTCTCTGGCACAAAGGCCGATCTGATTCAGTCCGTGAAATCGGTTAAACCGGATGCCGTGTTTGCCGATGAGCTGCTGGATGCATGGCGCGAAAACCCTGAAGGAAAAGTGCTGGTTACCCATCAGCAGCTAAGTACTGCGCTAGCCATTCAGAAAGCACTCCTGAATCACCCGACCGCCGGGAAGCTACTGACCCACCCGAGCCGCGCCGTCGAAGTAAGCTATTTCGGCATTGATGAGGAAACCGGGCTGGAAGTTCGCGTGCGTCCTGACCTTGAGATAGACATGGGCGGCCTGCGCATCGGTGCAGACCTTAAAACCATCAGCATGTGGAACATCAAGCAGGAAGGCCTGCGCGCCAAATTGCACCGGGAAATTATCGAGCGCGATTACCACCTGAGCGCGGCTATGTACTGCGAAACCGCAGCCCTTGACCAGTTCTTCTGGATATTCGTCAACAAAGACGAGAACTACCACTGGATCGCCATCATCGAGGCATCAGAAGAACTGCTGGAACTCGGCATGCTGGAATACCGCAAAGCTATGCGTGCCATCGCGAACGGTTTCGACACTGGCGAATGGCCGGCGCCGATTACAGAAGACTACACCGAAGAACTTAACGATTTTGATGTGCGCCGTCTCGAAGCGCTGCGCGTACAGGCATAAGGGGGAAGCACCATGGAAAATAGAAACATAGCGGTAATTGATCAGCAGGCACCCAGCACAATGAATAATGGCTCGTTACTGCTGAATGGCGATGTCATGGATCGCATGATGAAGATTGCTGATGTTATGTCCCAGGGTATTTCTACTGTGCCCAAACATCTTCAGGGTAAGCCATCAGACTGCCTTGCCATTGTCATGCAAGCCGCGCGATGGGGTATGGACCCCTACGTAGTCGGTCAGAAAACACACGTTATAAATGGCACTCTAGGATATGAAGCTCAGTTAGTTAGCGCGGTACTGACTGCCACCGGCGCAATACGGGGGCGATTCCATTATGAATATCGTGGCGAAAAGGATCTGATGGAGTGCCGTGTTGGCGCAGTCATTAGCGGAGAGAAAGACATTACATGGAATGAATGGCTCTGCGTTTCGGAAGTAACAATCAAAAACTCGCCCCTGTGGAAAAGTAACCCAAAGCAGCAAATTGGCTACTTGCAAGTGAAATACTGGGCTCGTGCCTACACACCATGGGCGATTTTGGGGGTCTACACCCCTGATGAGTTGGAGGAACGCGTTGAACGCGAAATAAATCCAACCCAGCGAATGACTGTTGATGAGATCACCAGCGAAACAGGCATCCTTGCCACCGCGCAGGAATCAGCAACTAATGTTGACGCAGTTGCAGACGACCTACGCGACCGCATTGATACCGCAAGCTCTGTTGACCAGGCCAAAGCCATTCGTGCAGACATCGAATCACAGAAAGCTCTGCTTGGTACCGCCCTGTATACCGAACTGAAGAATAAGGCGGTGAAGCGCTACTACCTTGTTGATGCAAAGAACAAAGTTGAGGCAGCCATAAATTCACTCCCTAACCCCGGGGATCCGGAAGCAGAAGCATTATTCGCGAAGGCAGAAAGCACCTTGACCTCATCGCGCCGCCACCTCGGTGATGAACTGTATGACCAGTTCCGCATCACCCTGGACGACATGAAACCGGAATACGTGGGCTAAACAGATTGGGAGGGGAAACTCTCCCGATTAAGGAATGTATATGCGATTGATTAATCGGAGCAAACACTCCCCTCTGGGCCGCCAGGCGTGCGATGCGGCGCTGGCTAAGCACGTAGAACGTTACGGCGATTACGGACGCAGCCAGATGAAAGAGACGTATACGGTGCAGATTGAAGGAGTAAAGGTCTGGGTGGAGGTGGTGAACCGTAAAGCGAGTTACGTGGCCACGGCTATGACCGGCATGCGCCGGTTGAGAGCCCTCCCCGGGCAGGTCGCCTGATAACGAATTATCAATCCACTACGGCGCGCATGCTTATACTCGGCATGTCGCCAGAGAGGTTTATATGGCGCAGATCATTTTTAATGAAGAGTGGATGGTTGAAAAGGCTCTGATGGCACGAACTGGCCTTGGAGTCCGGCAGATTGAAAGTTACCGGCAAGGAGCCTGGATAGAAGGCGTTCACTTCAAAAGAGTTTCCCCTTCTGGCGAAAAAACTTTGCGCGGGACTACCTGGTACAACTATCCGGAAATTAATAAATTTATCCGGGATTCGTAAATGGCAACACTACCTACAGGCGTAGAGATTCGTGGTAACAGAATATGCGTCTGGTTTATGTATAAAGGTAAGCGCTGCCGCGAAGTGTTAAAGGGGTGGATTGTAAGCCCCGCAAACATAAAAAAAGCTGGTAATTTAAGAGCGGTAATTACCAGCGAAATAAACATGGGGGAATTTGATTACGGGCGTCGATTCCCCTCATCCAAAAAGGCAGTAGCGATTAACACCACGTTACAGGTGAGCACATTTCATGAACTGTGTGAACTATGGCTTAAAATTAAAGAAACTGAAATCAGCGCCAATACTCTTAAGAAAACAAAATCCCAGGTTGATACAATAATAAAAATCATGAACGGAAACACTATGCTCACTGCTATTGGATATAGTGACGTTCTTAATTTTAGAAACGAATTGCTAACAGGAGAAACCTTCTATTCAAAAAACAAGCGTAAAAATAAAAAAGGCAGAACAGTTTCGACTGTCAACAATTATGTTTCTTTACTGTGCTCTATTCTTAATTTTGCGTACATGTCGGGTTTTATCCAACATAAACCATTTGAGAGCGTAAAAAGCCTGCGTAAGACAAGGGTTAAGCCTGACCCACTTACAAGAGAGGAATTTGCAGCCCTCATGGCAAGCGAACGAGGCCAAAGCCAGAACATGTGGAAATTCGCCGTCTATTCTGGTGTGCGGCATGGTGAGCTGGCGGCTCTGGCATGGGAAGATGTCGATCTGGATAAGGGCGTGATACACGTTCGCCGGAATCTGACAGCAAACGGCATGTTCGGCCCACCAAAAACAGCAGCAGGAAACCGGACGATACAATTGCTCGGCCCTGCCCTGGACGCGCTTAAAGCGCAGCATGAACTGACAGCTGGACATCCGGTATCCACTATCACGTTTCACCACAGGGAATACGGCTCAAGCGCGGAACAGAATTTGCGATTTGTTTTCATGCCGCGGAGACGGAAAGGCGAGCAAAAACCCTGCTACTCGCACAGCAGTATAGGCAGCAGATGGGAAGCTGCAGTAAAACGCGCTGGCATTCGCCGCAGGAATCCGTACCATACGCGGCATACTTTTGCCTGCTGGCTCCTGACGGCTGGCGCAAACCCGTCTTTTATAGCCAATCAGATGGGGCATGAAAACGCGCAAATGGTGTACGACGTTTATAGTACATGGATAGAAGAGATGAACGGCGACCAGGTTTCTATGTTGAATTCCCGGCTTGGGCTTTAACACATTTTGCCCCCTATATGCCCCTTTTAGATTTTGAGAATGTTAACAATGCAAGAAAATCAAGAACTTACAAAGAAAGAGAAATACAACATCGATAAGCTGCAGAAACGTCTGCGCCGCAACGTCGGTGAGGCGATTGCCGACTTCAATATGATTGAAGAGGGCGACCGCATTATGGTTTGTCTTTCTGGCGGCAAGGACAGCTATACCATGTTGGAGATCCTGCGTAATCTGCAGAAAAGCGCGCCCATCTCCTTCTCGCTGGTGGCGGTGAACCTCGATCAGAAACAGCCTGGGTTCCCGGAGCATATTCTGCCGGCGTATCTTGAGCAGCTGGGCGTGGAATACAAGATTGTCGAAGAGAATACCTACGGCATCGTCAAAGAGAAGATCCCGGAAGGGAAAACCACCTGCTCGCTGTGCTCTCGCCTGCGTCGCGGCATCCTCTACCGTACCGCCACCGAGCTCGGGGCGACCAAGATCGCCCTCGGCCATCATCGCGATGACATCCTGCAAACGCTGTTCCTGAATATGTTCTACGGCGGCAAAATGAAAGGGATGCCGCCGAAGCTAATGAGCGACGACGGCAAACACATCGTCATCCGCCCGCTGGCGTACTGCCGCGAAAAGGACATCGAGCGCTTCTCCCAGGCCAAAGGCTTCCCGATTATTCCGTGCAACCTGTGCGGTTCGCAGCCAAATCTGCAGCGTCAGGTGATCGCCGATATGCTCCGCGACTGGGATAAGCGTTATCCTGGGCGCATTGAAACCATGTTCAGCGCGATGCAGAACGTGGTGCCTTCGCATCTGAGCGATGTCAATCTATTTGACTTTAAAGGTATCACCCACGGCTCCGAGGTGGTGGACGGTGGCGATCTGGCGTTTGACCGGGAAGAGATTCCCCTGCAGCCTGCCGGCTGGCAGCCCGAAGAAGAAGACGCCCGTCTCGATGAACTGCGTCTGAACGTGGTGGAAGTGAAGTAACCCTCACGCGTCTCAGGCAGCCGCCTGAGACGCACTAACCTGCCCTTACTTCAGCAGTCGAACGCGGCAGGCTTTGCCCTTAATCTTGCCATTTTGTAACTGCTTATACGCCTTCTGCGCCATATTCTGGCGGATCGCCACATAGACATGAGCCGGATGGACGGTAATTTTGCCGATATCGGCACCGTCAAAACCCATATCCCCGGTCAGGGCTCCCAGCACATCTCCCGGGCGCATTTTCGCCTTTTTACCGCCGTCAATACACAGCGTGGCCATCTCCGCCGTCAGCGGTGCGATGGTGTTGCCCGTCGGCGCCGGCAGCCAGTTCAGGGAGAGCTGCAGCATGTCGGCCAGGATCGTGGCGCGCTGCACCTCTTCCGGCGCACAGAAGCTGATGGCCAGCCCTTGTTCGCCGGCGCGGGCGGTACGGCCGATGCGGTGAACATGCACCTCCGGATCCCAGGCCAGCTCGAAGTTCACCACCAGCGCGAGGGATTTGATGTCGAGGCCGCGGGCGGCGACGTCGGTCGCCACCAGAACCCGGACGCTGCCGTTGGCGAAGCGCACCAGCGTCTGATCGCGGTCGCGCTGCTCGAGATCACCGTGCAGCGACAAGGCGCTCTGCCCGGCGGCGTTGAGCGCATCGCAGACCGCCTGGCAATCGCGTTTGGTGTTGCAGAACACCACACAGGATGCGGGTTGATGCTGGCTGAGCAGGCGCTGCAGCAGGGCAATCTTACCGTGGCGGGAAACTTCAAAGAACTGCTGCTCAATCGCCGGGAGCGCATCGACAGTGTCGATCTCAATTGTCTGCGGATTGCGCTGTACCCGGCCGCTGATCGCCGCGATTGCCGCGGGCCAGGTGGCGGAAAACAGCAGGGTCTGCCGGTCAGCCGGCGCGAAGCGGATCACCTCGTCGATGGCGTCGCTGAAGCCCATATCGAGCATGCGGTCCGCTTCATCCATCACCAGGGTCTGCAACGCGTCAAGGGAGACCGTCCCCTTCTGCAGATGATCGAGCAGACGGCCCGGGGTGGCGACGATGATATGCGGGGCGTGCTGGAGTGAATCTCGCTGGGCGCCAAAGGGCTGCCCGCCGCAGAGCATCAGAATCTTGATGTTCGGCAGGCAGCGCGCCAGGCGACGCAGCTCACCGGCAACCTGATCGGCCAGCTCGCGGGTCGGACACAACACCAGCGACTGGGTCTCAAAGCGCGCCGGATCGATATGCTGCAGCAGACCCAGCCCAAATGCGGCCGTTTTTCCGCTGCCGGTTTTTGCCTGCACGCGCACATCTTTCCCCGCAAGGATCGCCGGCAGGGCGGCGGCCTGAACCGGGGTCATCGACAGATAACCCAGCTCATTAAGGTTGGCTAATTGGGCGGCAGGTAAAACAGTCAGGGTAGAAAAAGCGGTCACAATGTATTCTCGTATTAAAGGACGGACAATCTGCAGGCGCGTATCCTCGCAGATCTCCGCGCCTGATGCGACAATTTAATCGGCTCTTCGTCAGGCGGCGGATCGGGCTGCGGCTGCGGACGCGGTCGTGGGTCGGGTAAAGGAGCCGGATCGTTCGGCTCGGGTGAGATGGGGATAGACTGGGCTGTCAGCCCTGAAGCGTAATGCATAGAGGCCTCCCGGAGAGTAATACGGGCGTACCCGCAGGCTTAACGGCCTGAAGACCGTCGGGTGTCTTAGTAAGCGTAGAAGCTGGTCCGGAGAGCGCAAAAAAAAAGCCGACTCAACAAAGTCGGCGTCGTACGAATCAATTGTGCTATGCAGTAATTCAAAAAAGGAAGTAAGACAATATGGAGCGCAACGCCCATCGCTTGACGTTGCATTCACCTGCGAGAGAGATATTGCCCTGAATGGGTAGGTGGTTTATTGATTTCGCTCAAACATTGCCGGGTTTTCCCGGCAATGCGGCCGCTAAAAGGCGATTCTTTACAACCATTTACTGCGATGTAACCACCACGCAACACCACCGATGACAACAACTAACATCAGGCAGAAGAGGCTAAACCCCAGATGCCAGCTGTTTCCCGGGATCCCGCCAAGGTTGACGCCGAACAGGCCGGTTAAAAAGGTGCTGGGCAGAAACACCATCGCCATCAACGACATCGTGTAGGTCCGCCGCGCCAGCGACTCCTGCATAATCTGGGCGATCTCGTCGCTCATGATCGCCGTCCGGGCGATACAGCTGTCGATCTCATCCAGACCGCGCCCCAGCCGCTCAGCGATATCCTGCATCCGCCGCCGCTGATCGTCACTCATCCACGGCAGCCGCTCGCTGGCCAGTCGGGCGTAAACGTCGCGCTGCGGCGCCATATAGCGGCGCATCACAATCAGTTGCTTACGCAGCAGCGCGAGAAAACCCCGCGGTGGCACCTGTTGGTCAAGCAGGTCATCTTCCAGGTCGATAATGCGGTCGTGCAGCTGTTCGATAAACTCGCTGGCATGATCGGTCAGCGCATCGCAGACTTCCACCAGCCAGCTGCCGCCGTCCGTCGGGCCATTGCCCTCCTTCAGGTCACCCAGCACATCGTCCAGCGCCAGCACCTTGCGCTGACGGGTGGAGACGATCAGCCGCTCGTCCATATACAGACGCATCGCCACCAGCTGGTCGGGACGCTCATCGGTACTGCCGTTAATGCAGCGCAGGGTGATCAGCGCCCCGTCGCCGATCCGCGTCACCCGTGGCCGGGTGCTCTCCCCCGCCAGGGCGTCACGCACGTTGTTGGGCAGCAACGGGGTGGCCGCCAGCCAGTCGGCGCTGTCGCTGTGGGTATAATTCAGATGCAGCCAGCAGGGCTTGTCTTTGTCGATAATATCGTTATCGGTGAGCGGCTTCACGCCCCCCTGCCCGTCGAGCACCCACGCGAAGATCGCGTCCGGTATTTGCAACTCCGAGCCTTTAATCGCGTCCACTCAACCTCCGTTAATCCATACCTGTCACATTGCGCGCACTCTCTATAAGGTACGCGAAAGCGCGCTTTTTCGCTTTTTATTGCCCGGTAAGTAGGGCTAATAGCTTCATTAAAAAGCGCTTTCGCCCCGGGTCGCGCTGCACTCCTCATTTAACGTTAAAGCGTAGTGAAATCAAGTTCTTCCCGTTTTGCCGATCTCAATGCGTCTTTTTGCGGTTTATTTTGCCACTCATTGCTGTATTATGCTGTTTATTGCGTTAATTTGCGGAGTCGCTTGCCATGCATAAGCTCGCCAGACAAAAACACATCCTCGACAGGCTGAGTGAAAACGGCCAGCTAAGCATCAGCGAACTGGTCGAAGGGCTACAGGTCTCCGCCGATACCATTCGCCGGGATCTGAGCGAGCTGGAAAAACAGGGTGTCCTGCAGAAAAGCCACGGCGGCGCCATCGCTCTTAACGTCCCGGCGATGACCCGCCAGGGTCGAAACGCCCTGCTCCCCCAGACCAAGCAGCGCCTGGGTCACCAGGTCGCCGCGCGCATCCCCCTCGGCTCGACGCTGTTTCTCGACGCCGGAAGCACGGTGCTGGCGGTCGCCGCTCAGCTTAAAGGGCCGATGACCGTGATCACGCCTTCGCTGGATATCGCCCAGCTGTTTAGCGACCGTACCGATATCCAGCTGATCCTGCTTGGCGGCCAGTGGGACAGTGAACAGCGGCTGTTCGCCGGCAGCGCTACGCTGTCGCTGGTCGCCCGCTACCGGGCCGACATCGCCATTCTCGGCGCCTGCGCGCTTCATGCCGGGCTGGGGCTGAGCGCCAGCCAGGAGGCCGATGCTGACGTGAAGCGCGCCATGCTGGCCGCCAGCGCAGAGCACTGGCTGGTGGCAGACCATACCAAAGTCAACCATTGCGAGCCGTGGCTGGTGGCCGGGCTCAGCGATATTCACCATCTTTTTCTTGATCGTCCCTGGGCTGAGCTGGGGGATGACCCCGCCCTCTCTGTACACATTGCTGACGCTTAACCGCGTGGAGAACCTGATGAGTAACAACACAATAAATATCGCCCTGATTAGCTATGGCTTCGTCGGTAAGACCTTCCACGCGCCGCTTATCCGTTCAGTGCCGGGTCTGAATCTGGCGTTCGTCGCCTCGCGCGATGAAGAGAAAGTCAAACGCGACCTGCCGGATGTCACGGTCATCGCTTTCCCGGAGGCAGCGGTTCAGCATCCGGATGTCGATCTGGTGGTCATCGCCTCCCCCAACGCCACCCACGCGCCGCTGGCCCGCCTGGCGCTGAACGCCGGCAAGCATGTGGTGGTGGACAAACCTTTTACCCTCGATATGCAGGAAGCCCGGGAGCTGATCGCCCTGGCTGAGGAGAGACAGCGCCTGCTCTCCGTCTTCCATAACCGCCGGTGGGACAGCGACTACCTGGGGATCCGTCAGGTCATTGAGCAGGGCGCCATTGGCACGGTGAAACACTTCGAGTCGCATTTTGACCGCTTCCGTCCGGAAGTCCGCGTCCGCTGGCGTGAGCAGAACGTCCCGGGCAGTGGTTTATGGTTCGATCTGGGGCCCCACCTGATCGACCAGGCGCTGCAGCTGTTTGGTTTGCCGCAGTCGGTACAAGGCAATATCGCCACCCTGCGCGACGGCGCGGAGATCAACGACTGGGCGCATGTGGTATTAAACTACCCGGCGCATAAAGCGATCCTGCACTGCAGCATGCTGGTCGCGGGCGGCTCCTCGCGCTTCACCGTGCACGGCGATAAAGGCAGCGTGATCAAAGCGCGGGCCGACCAGCAGGAGAGCCAGTTGCTGGCGGGCGTGGAGCCGGGAAGTGCCGGCTGGGGTCAGGATGATGACAAGCTGGTGATCTATGACGCCTCGCTGCAGACCCACTCTCAGGCCACTCCGCAGGGCGATCAGCGCCAGTACTATATGCAGATCCGCGACGCGCTGAACGGTCAGATCGCCAATCCGGTGCCGCCGGTTGAAGCGCTGGCGGTAATGGCCGTTCTGGAAGCGGCGGTGCGCGCTGCAGAAAGCGGCATGGTGCAGACCCTGGACCTGACCGACGACGAGCGCAACGCGCTGCGCTAATCCTGCCTGCTCTCCGGTTATCTGCGCATCCCGCAGGTAACCGGTTCCTCCGTTCCATTTCAGAAAAAATCACTACTCGTCCGCAATCTAACCCTCTTTTATCCTGCTTTATAGCGCAAAGCACCGCTGGAAATTTCAGCCAATTGGGAGGAGGATAGAGAGCAGATCGATCGTGATGAGAAAAGGGTTGCTGACGCTGTGGACGCGGCGACCGC
>Ga0268256_1000710_pt1 | contig 24849 bp, 37 predicted proteins | sample AgamicAtAmrz_FD_200247 | JGI IMG/M metagenome (GOLD analysis project Ga0268256, IMG submission 200247) | Agave microbial communities from Guanajuato, Mexico - At.Am.rz (v2) (version 3) | ecosystem: Host-associated > Plants > Roots > Rhizosphere | place: Guanajato, Mexico | collected 2012-06-07 | reverse complement strand
CGGCGGATGCAACCTGAGCGTTCATGATTTTCTTTCTGACCGTCTTACGATCTATGCCGAAAGCTTCAGCAATTTTCGCAATACTCCAGTTATAGGCATCCCCGATTCTGCTGATGTCTGACATTCCTCACCTCAACACACCAGCTCATTTACGGATTTCCTTTTTAATATCATGTAATTAACCGCTATCCACCTGTCCCTGTTTTTGGCGAAACGGACACCTCAGAAGCCGATTTAACCCATAAATTCAATTAGTTAAGACACGTGGTGGTGTCCCTATGAAAATCGCAAAACTAGCCGTTTTCTGCGGGGCCGCCGCCTCGTGGACAGGGTACCCCTCCGGGAGGACCCGCAGGTTCAAAGCGTGGTGGGTCAATTATTTTTTTACTCAACATTTGAGCCACCCCTGATATAGTTTCTGGCATAGTTCTAAAGATCAAACAGGTACCCGCGACAGAAAATTTCTTGTTTGTCGGTGAGCGGCATATCTTTATATCGTCAAAGGAGGGTTATTCATGAGCATGCCTCAAGCGATGGCAAATCTCTTATTAAGGCATTTGAATGGACAAAATCGGGAGCTAAAACTTGCAGCAATCTATGCACTTGGTGAAGGAAGATGCACTGCCTCACCAATCATTGATTATTTAATGGACTACATGAACTGCGATGACATAGAGTTCAAGATCGCTGCTATTAAAGCATTTGGAAGGATATATCGATAAAAACCTCCATAAGGAGGTTTTTATATTCAATCATTAAGCAGCCATCACAAATGATGCATTTAAATCAAGCAATAAGCTAAAAGTATCTGTATAAGTCACACCAAAGTGGTTACAAATGTTAGGAATGAGAAACTTACGCTTGCATTGAAGGTTAAGTCTCTCATGCGTAACTATTGTTGCTCCAGTGGTTAAAGCTTTGGCTATTAACCACGTGTCTGCACCCCTAAGAAACTCATCCATGGCCCCAGCACTCATGCCAGCTGTTCTTTGTTGCTCAGCAATATAAGCTACTACAGCTGCAAGGTTTTGCTGTGTTTCAACATCACTCACAGGTAAGAAGAATTGACGATTGGCTTGTGCCCAAGTTTTGAGTTCATCATTACCGTTTGTAAGTTCTTGATAGATATTTTGAATGCTGAAAAGCCGACCGCCCTCACAGCCATGCAGTAGCCAATCCCAAAAGGCTGGGCAAAAAGCCATATGATAATATTTGTTTTTAGCTTCTATAAAGACATTCGCATCAATTAGATACATTAGGCACCAATTTCCGTTGCAAATTTTTTAAGCTTCGCAGGGGCAACCCCAAGTAGTTTACCAGCATCTCTCAATAAGACCCTACCACTTAAGGCCTCGTCAAGTAATGCTTTACTAAATTTCGCGCTGTTCTTATTTTGTGCTGTGGCATAAAAATTTCCACCACCGCCTTCACTCTCACTAAATTGCCTCATGAGCGTCCGATAATAGTCTTGATAATCATCGTATGTAACTAAGTTCAAGTCATATGCTCTGCGAACGATAACATACCGGCTAACGTGAAAACGCTTTGCAAGATTAGCAACGTTAGCACCTAAGTCTTTTTGCTCATCCCATAGTCTTAAAACGTCAGTTTCAGGAGCTAAAAATTCGCCAGCAACTTGATTGCAAAATCGCTCTACATCTAATTCTTCGTTAGCATTTGCGGAAGAAATACCACTTTGGCCAATCCATAAATGTGCTAATTCATGGATCAAGGTAAATAATCTCGCAGAAGGAGCATCTTTCAAGTTGATAAAAACTATAGGTGCAAGTGGGTCGCTGATAGCAAATCCACGGAATTCATTAACATCTAATGGTCTGTGCGTATTGTTATCAACAATCCCGCTTCTCATTACAAGGATTCCAGCAGCTTCAGCAGAGTTTATTATAGTTCTCTGATATTCCTCCCAACTCATCCCAGCTGGGTCAATTGCATTTAGTGCAAGATGGTTTTTGATGTTAGCTGCTACATCTTTTGGAGCGTTTCGCAGACTCATAGAGCCTACAAATGCAAGCGGGGAAGTATCTTGATCATGTAAATAGTCTTTATACCAATCCTGCCGTCTTAAAACGGTGAAAATAGTATCCTTAAGATCCACGCTGATGTTTTCACGCATGCCGGTGTTTCTTACTGTTCGTAAATCAGGCAATGGTATGAACTCGGGTGGCGGCTCCGGCAAAAAAAGATAGGCAAATGGTATATAAAGACGCCCTGCAACCTTCTGTGCTTGAGAAAAAGTTGGCTTTTCAACTCCCTCTATCCAGCTTTGAACTTTTTCGATTTTGGCACCCGTTGCGCGAGACAAATCTTCCTCGGATACGCGAGCTCGACTCTGCGCCCAAGTAATGATGTCAGGATTTATGTAAGCTAAATCAGCCATATCTTCGCACTTCGGTTTTAACCGCCCTTTTGTAGAAGCTCATACTATAAGAAAAGGCTTCTACTCTCCAAATGTTCATGAAAGATTTTATCATTATAGACATTGCTCTCTGATGTACTGCTGCAATCCGGCTATTTGCTTTCTGGCGACTTCGATTCGCTCCCTGAGAGTGAAATAATCCCGTTCAGCGGACTCAGTAAGTCGGGCGTGAGCTGCATCATCCACGCCGGTGGCGCCGGGGGTTTTACCCTCTGGCATGGCTGAACGGTGGGTTTTGAGGTACAGCCGCTTGCGATCAGCAATAACGTCATGACGAAGCTGCTCAATAGTCGCCTGAGCATCGGCTAACTCCTTTGTGTTTTTCTCATCGAGCGCGGCAACCTCGCGCTGTCGTGTCTGCATTTCACTGATAGCGGCGTCCTGCTGCTTCGCCAGCTGTTGTGTCTGATGGGCTGTCGCGCGCCACTCTGTGGCTTTGTCGTGATAATGGGTGGCGAGCAGCCCGGTCCCCATCGCAACCAGGCTGAGGCACAGCAACAAATACCGCATCATTTCACACCCTTCAGGCAAAGCTGCCTTTCTTCCTCGCGACGTTTCACCAACCCGAGCAGCTCTTTGCCTCCACCGAAAACCCACCGGGGAAATTCATTGCATCCGTCCACCAGCTGCCCATGGCGGAAATAGCGGAACATCGTCGATTTCTGCATTTTTGAACAGCCGACATTAAAGGCAATTGAGACCGCAGCGGAAAAAGTGTCATCAGGCAGTCGGGCGCCAGCGGCGTAGCGATTTACGCATGCTTCGGCGTCCAGGATGTTTTGTTGCCAGTCTGCGGCTATCTGTTCGTCAGTTTTGCGTGTGCCTGGCTGAGTAACATGTGTGTTGCCTATGCCATCGGTAATAAAGCCTGCCGGACATGTGTACGGCTCACGCCGGCAACCCTCTGCATTACCAATAAGTTCCAGTCCGCGCTGATTTGTGCGCACCTGGCCGCCCGAAAGCACGATTGCAATGATGACGCCAACAGCACATACCGCGCCCGCTGTGCCGGTTTTTCTGTTAAGTGTCGGCATCTGTCTTCCCCTCGCCTTCGGTTGCTTTAGCCACGACTTCAGCAGCCGTAGGACGCTCGCTTTCAGGCTTAGCGATAACGCTGTCCAGATAGGCTCTGAGCATCTCTGTTCGCTTGCGCTCCTCCTCCAGCTGCTGTCGCCTTTCGCGTCGCGAGGCGTAATAGGTTTTGATCGTGAAGAACGCGGAGATTGCTGCGCCGACGCAAAAAACGCAGTCGTAAAGCGTCAGCGTTGAGAAGAACGCCAGCCACGCTGACCACCAGTACGGCATTTGATGAGATGTTGAGTCCATACAATGCATGCTCTGCCCTTTCTGGTATGGGCAACCTTGGAGTTAGAAGAAAAAAGCCACGCGTCGGCGTGCGCAGGGTGCGCGGTGGGAACCAGCGGCGACTTTGGTATAAAAAAAAACCCGCCGAAGCGAGCTTTGTAGGTACAATTTATTGAGACTCATCGTTAACAACAGGCTATTCAGTCCTCGCAGAGATATGCCAGGACTGCATTCAGCGCAGGAATAATCTCCATCACTCATCTCACTGCCGCGCAGGCAGCACCTTAATTACAGATGAGTAAAAATCATGTCATTAACAGTAGGTAAATGGGTTGAAAGCTATTCACTTGCAGTGCAGGCAAGACACGCCAGCGGCGAAATAAAAGCGAAAACAGTACAAGACTATATAAGGCTTGCGCGGTTCTGTTGCAGAGTCTGGGGCGATCGTCAGCTGATGAGCATTTCGGCTTACGAGATTAGCCGCCTTATCAACGAAAAGGCTCAGGAAACCCCTTACGCAGCGCGCCGGCTGCGTATAAACCTGTCCGATATGTTCAAAGAGGCGCAACGGGCGGGCGTTGTACCAATGGGACACAACCCTGCCCTTTTATCCCGCCCACCGGTAACTACCGTTGCAGCAACCCGACTGAATCTCAGTGAGTGGATACAGATTTTTAAGTGCGCCAAATACCGGGCTCCAGTTTATTTTCAGAATGCGATGTTGCTGGCGCTGATTACTGGCCAGCGCTCTTCGGATTTAATAAGAATGCATTCTCGCGACGTCAGGGATGGTTATCTCTACATCACGCAGTTTAAAACAGGAGAAAGGATAGCCCTGCCGCTTAGCCTGCGCCTGGATGCTGTATCCACCTCGCTCGCTGAAGTCATCGATATTTGCCCGTCAAATGGCCTGATGCTGCAAACGGACTTAGGAAGACGCATTAACACCTGGTCATTGTCGCAGTGGTTTAGGGTTTGTCGTGAGTGCTGCGAGCTGTCTGTTCCTCCCGGCTGTACTGCACCGCCGTTCCGTGAACAGCGCTCTTTGGCTGAGCGACTTTACCGGACACAGGGCATAGATACTCGCACACTGCTGGGCCACAAATATCAGCGTACGACAGATAAGTACAATGACATGCGAGGAAAAGATTTCCGGTATTTAACGCTCAGTTAAACATCGCCAGAGGGAGCGTCAGCAGTATCGTACCGACGCTCCATCCAGCGATGAGGGGCTATGGCCGCTTTTAGCGGTATTACGCCAGCTGGCGACTCCCACGCCACCAGCTTTGTGCCAGTTCATGCGGGCTATGCCAGTTATTTAGATTGGTTTGCAATATATTTCTCTATTAACCCATTCATAGAACAGAGCAATCTGTAGCATTAATAAAAATTAACAATATTCTGTCTATGTTAAAGTTCTCCAGCCGATAAAAGCTTAGATTCAGGCTGTCAAAATCCTGTGAAGACCAAGCTGTCACCGAATTGCGGTATGCCACAAGAGTCCATTGAAAATAATAATTGCTGGTGGATGTCTCTTACACCATTTGATAATGTAAAGATTAACTTATCAATAAGCGAGGGGCGTATGCAATTAGAGGGTCTTCGTTCACTTCATGCGAGTATGCGAGCTAATAATGTGACACGAACGCAGTTTCAATACCGACACAATAATGTTGTTTTCGATGTGCTTTTTTTTACCGACCGTACGCCCTATAAACTGCTTTTTGGCGCTATTGGACATAAATGCAGTTTCATACTGGATGTCCGTCAGGGCTACGACGTGGCCCCAGTTATAAAACCTGAATCTGCTTATTCAGACCTGTGTAAAGCGCTTGGTCTAACTTACGATCCCGCTAATCCTTTCAGGCCCTCAAAATTTCTGGGCCACTTCGCCCAACATATACCATCCTCCATTGAAAACACTAAGGAGCCGTCCGCTCCAACGAACCAGAGTGCCGAGATAGTCGATGACGGGGAAAAGGTCTTTTTTAGCCACTGGAGGAATAATGGAAGCAGTAGCCATGTTAGTGAAAAAAATCTGGATAAAACTTACCGCGCATTTGGCAAGTTAATCGCTGATTTCTGCCTGGACAGAAATATCAGTAGTTGCTGGTCGGTACACGATAAGAAAAATTAGCCCAATAACAGTACCTGTGCGGTCTCAGAAATCGCATTATTGACAGAATACTCCGCCTTTTACGTACGTAAAGTAGTTTCACATGAATATGGCCGCGGTGTGCGTTGCACATACCGGTCCATTTCAAGTGACGCATCGAGCATGACGAGCATTCCCTCAATAATTCCTTCGGCCTTCTGCAGTTTCTTTCCGATGTGGCCATCTGAACAGTGATATTTTCTTGCCAGTGATATGAAGGTATGACCAAGAATGTAGTAGTCCACCAGTAGCTCATGCAGGTCTGTATTTTTGGAGTAGAGCTTAGCGACACAACGGCTCACAATCAGTCCATCCTCATCACAACACTGAGGGCGTGTCATCACTTTATTTGGGAAAAGCCCTGTGAATCCAGCGGCAACACTATACCACGAGATTTTTTCCGGGTTATTTGCAACCCAGGCTCCCCATCGTTCAAGAACCATTTGAATGTCACGCATCGCTCTGGTCTCCATCTTGCCTAAACCGCCCCAAGGATAACGATTATACGTTTCATCGATGAAGGTTACTTGAGAAAGTCAGAGTTGCGCAGGTTTAAAGGTAGAGTGAGTCAACTGTCGAGGACGAGTCGCTGCTTCGGAATGCGTCTTAAAGGGGAGCATCTTTGAAAGGGAATTCGGAATGGCTACGTGCAAGTACAGTACGCCAGTTGCGATGAGCGCTTTACCGACTGAGTACCCTAATTCTACTTCCTGCTTGCAACCAAAAAGGGTAGATTTGGCGACCTGAATGTCATGAGCAATCTGCTGCAGAGAACAACCGGCCCGGGTCGGTTCTATAAGTACCCGGGCAAGTCTACTTTCACCGAGTTGATAAGTAGCATATGACTTCACAAAAGCGTGCGAGAGTGATGAAATTTAAACTTCTTTTCATTATTTATTAATCAAAACCCAATAAAAAATTGCGAGCATACCTTCTATTTACTGGGCATTAAACTATATTCCACCATCCTAGCAAAGACCCGTCTAATAAACCTTAAAATACCGGTTAAAAAAACAAAACACTTTAATGTTACATGCTCCCACTTTAGAGATAATAAATTCACCCCTTTAAGTCCTTAGTGAAATCAAGATGTTTTTTAATATAGAGAAAACACCATTCAATAAAATTATATCATTCCTACAAAAGCCACCACAACCATATTTAAGGTGCATTTACTCCTCATTAAAAAATTCATTATCAGCCCGCTAATCGCCAGAAATGGAAATAGCCTTCATTTGCCACCCCCATTTACCTGCCACCTTTAAAAGCCTTTATAAATTATAAGCGGCCACTAGAAAGACTGTTGCCTTAGCGTTATCATTTTATTTTTTCCGTCTTATTTTTTATTAAAAAAACATCTGTAGCCTCAATCGAATCTTTAAATGAATTATAAAGAAGCTGATATTCATTTGCTAATAACCCTCTTTTAATATTCTCTTTTTTTGGCTTGGAATTCACCATTACATAATGTGGTTTCTTGGCACCACGTTTATCAGCATTACGCTTAAAAACTTTTCCTCTAAAAAGTCCAGCCGAGCCGATAATTGGTTCTGGTGAAAACCCAAAACCACGTAAAGGCACCCTTTCAAGATGTTTTTTTAAGGTTCTTAGTCTATGCTGTGTTTTATTTTTCGCATTAGGTGGCTGGATTCTTTTCACAACGGTGTATTTTACTTCAGGATATTTTTCGCGATATTTTGAGTTCAAAAGTGAGAAAAACTCATCAGCTGGACTTATATTAAGATAAGAACTAAATTTCCTCTCAAAATACTCATCAAAATTTTTATTTTTATTATCATTAATAAACAGCAAGATATCCATTAGAAGTTGTTTAACACCATCCGGTCCAACCTCAGAAAGATATAAGTTAATTATTTCCCCAAGATCATCAGAGTTAAGCTCACATACGGTGTCTTGATTAAAGTAGGAGCGTATGAAATTATCTAGCTTGATATATTCTTTTGGCATACATCAACCTTCAATTGGAAATGCAGTGAGGATGAAATGGGGCATTCCGTTAAACTGAGCGACCTTGACAACTAAATTAATCTTTTTTGCATTGAAGATATTACTTGGATCGTCACGTTTAACGTATGTACCTACATCTTGTGTAATATCTATTTCTCTTGAAAATTTAACCTCTGTGCGATTGATATCATTATACCAACCGGTAAGCTCCTGCAGAAAAGCCTTGAACCACTCGGTAGCGGATAGTTCTGCCACTGACAAGTCTGTAAATGTTGAAGCCACGCGGAGCTTAGGAAATCGACTTAATAGGTATGTCATATCTTTACCTATATGCCTGCTAATTGTATGTCCTCCGGGTCCATCTTCCGCAACTGCTTCATGATCTTTCAATATAACAGGAGAATAAATTGAAGTATTTGCTGTTATTAGCGTTTTAGAACTCTGTAGCTGTGATGTAGATGAAGACATGTTCACCCTCAATGTAAGATGCTGAAGCACTGTATATAGGCACAGCACAAAAATTTAAGTGCTCCCGGTTGATTAGAATATCGCGGTTTAAGTCGATTCTTCAACAGTTGCGCAGATTTACTGCGAATTTCTGTTCCTAGCTCATACAGGAAGTTCATTTTAATGCCTTGTGCAATTGGCTTTCAGCAGAGCCTTTATCCGATTAATATGAGCCACTACCTTTTCGGTACTGACCGGTACGTAGAGCTTTTCCAGTTGCACCCGAGATGCAGGTATTAGTTTCACGGTACTGATACGACAGAACATTACCTGCGGCTCTGAACGGCATGCCTGACCCAGTTCAATTTCCGTAAGATTCTTCGATCTCATCTGGCTGTACAGGCCAGTGACCATCCAGTATCCGCGTTAGTCTTCTAGGGATATTTTTCAGGAGTTTCATACAGCCCACGGCGGGCGCAGCATTTCATTACCATGTCGTAGAGTTCGTCTTCTCCCGCAGCCCGGCAACGCTGTATATGCCCTTCCGGCACCACTGAATGAACTCACCAGGCGATGGCCAGAACGGTGAACCGCTGGTAAGCGCTCGCTTCATCCCTGCTGATTGCTGCTGTTCGGAGGCTATGCCGTTTTCGATGAACACAGGGATCCATTGACGCTTTGCTGCTGCTTCAACTCTTGAACCTTTCAGCATCGTGTTGATGGATGGGGGAAAGACCAGCTTCAAGCAACGGAAGAGTATGTCTACCAGCTGCTCAACTGTTTCGTTAAAGCCATGATTACCCAGTTGCACCTGGCTGTCCATCAGCTTACAGTTATCCCATATATTTGATGCCAAGGGCTGGCAATTCTGCCCGACCGAAGGGCCTAAGGTAGAGATTATGTATGCCAACAATTAAAGTGGACTGTATATGGACAATCGGTTTATAAAAGAGTATATCAATTATTATCTTGACCTAAAGACACAGCCACATTATGCCATCATGCTTAAGGGGGCTTGGGGATCAGGTAAAACTTGGTTTATTGAAAGGGTCCTTGAGGAATATAAAGCTGCCAATGCACAATTCCGATACCTTAAAGTGAGCCTATATGGTATCAACTCCATAGAACAAATTGAGGATGAGTTCTATCGTCAACTTCACCCTATCCTGTCAAATAAAGCCCTAATTTTTGGGGCGAACGTACTCAAAAATACGCTCAAGGCTTCACTCAAGATTGATCTTAATGGCGATAAAAAATCTGACTTAGATGTTAACACCAGTGTTCCTGCCATCAATCTTAGCGACTTTAGCAGAGAACCTGATGGCTTTGTTCTGGTCTTTGATGATATCGAAAGAACTGGCATAGATTTACCGATCCTATTTGGATATATAAATCATTTTGTAGAAGTAAACGGGTATAAAGCAATCTTGGTTGCAAATGAAGATGAAATTACCAACAGCAATTTTGGGGAGATTAGTAATGATAAAAATTCCAGCATTAATTATTTAAGAACAAAAGAAAAGCTTATTGGTAAAACCTTTGAAGTTACGTCGGATTTACACAGCGCTTGCAAGGTTTTTCTAAGCGCACTTAGTAACTCATACGTGGCCAGTATATTTAAAACTGATATAAAGACAATAGAAGATCTTTATAGATCGGCAAATTACAATAACCTAAGGCACTTGAGACAGTTTTTTCTAGATGTACAACGCATCACCTCCCTTTTGGGAGAAAAATATGTCAAAAACGACGAGTTCATGAGGATTTTTTGCCAGCAACTGTTAATTTTTTCGATGGAATACCGGGGTGGCAACATTAGCCAAGAGGAGTTTAACTCATTTGGCCAGGTTAATTATGGTATGTTTTTGGGCGAAAAAAATGCTGCAAGTAAGTATGACATAATCGTCAAGAAATATTCGTCCCCTGCATTAAGCGAGAAGATACTGGATGGAAAGTTCTGGAGGGAGCTAATCTGTGATGGAAAGGTAACGGATTTTTTTCGCGCTCAGCTTGATATCACGCGCTTCTTTAGAAGCACCGATGCTCAAGCATGGGAGTATTTATGGAGCTTTCGAGATTTAAGCGAAAATATGCTTACTGAACAGCACTCTATTGCAAGGGATAACCTCTTTTCAGGCAAGATCAATTCTTTGGGTGAACTCCTGATGACAACGAGTATTTTGTTGGCACTGGCGAACGAGGGCCTAACCACAGATGCTGTTCATGACATTATAGATCAAACAAAACTCCAGATAGACAGGCATTACGGCAATATGGGGCCGGAAGAAATACAAAAGGAATCTGTACAATTACATTACACCGAGTTAACAGCATGGTGTGGTATGGGTTTTCTAGATAGGGATAGTGATGACTTTAAATTTATTCTTGAGCATGTTAAGGCGGCGAAGCAGAAAAGATTTGATGCATCACTTCCGGAATTTGCGGTGCATTTCAGCAATGAGTTGCAAACGGGAAATCTCACGTTTATCTCTGAACTGAGTCGGTCTAATGAAAGAGAGCTAAATCTTTATAGCCTTCCTTTTTTACATTTGGTCGATCCTAGTATCTTCATTGAAAGTTATAAGAAACTCGACCCAATTATCATGAGGAAATTGGCGTTCAGCCTGCGGAATCGTTACTCTGATGAGTACACCCGAACTAGCCTGACCGAAGAGTATAAATGGCTGATCAGCCTAAAAACTTTAGCTGTTGATTTCACAAAAAACGCAGCCAGTAGTCCCTTTCAGATCTTCCACGTCAATTTTTTTATTGAATATGTGCTGACTGATGCAATTGAATTATTTAATAAGGGAAATGATGATATTTCCGTTGATTAATACAAGGCAATATTTTCAAAAGAATTAGAGACAGTCAGTAAGGTTACTCACTTTCACTTAGTACTGATAGCGGAGTAAGTGCCCGATAATTTTGCTGCTCTTAGTTATTCCGGAATCCATCCGGAATTTCATAACCTGTATCAGCTATTACATTAACATCGCGTCGTAGCGCTCTATTCCGCTGATACTGGCGCCCCCCCACCAGCCTTTGAGCCAGTTTCAGGCCCCACTGTGCTTGTCAGAATTGTTTCCCTCAGATTGCCTACATTCGCGGTATTCAGCAATCTGGGGGGTTCTGGTGATTTATAAGATGTCACGCTAACGTAGCGGCGTTACTGGCCTTCAGTGCTTCTTACAACTTGCTTTCAATAACATTCTCATTCGCCCTACATAAGCCACTGCTTTTTCGGTGCTGGCTGGCACGTAGAGTTTTTCCAGCTGCGTACGAGGCATGGGAATCGACTCACCCGCACTGATACGACAGAACATTTTTTGAAGCTCTGAACGGCATGCCTGACGCAACTCAGTCTCCGTCAGATTCTTCGATCTCATCTGGCTGTATTGATCATCGACCATCCAGTACCCTGCGTTACTCTTCCAAGGATAGCATTCTGGGGTTTCATACAGCCCCGGCGGGCGCAGTATTTCATCACCATATCGTAGAGCTCGTCTTCATCCGACAGCCACAGCGCTACAATCGCCTTGCTTGCGCCACTGGATAAACAGTCACAGTCATGGCCAGAACGTTGAGCAAGCAGGCACACTGCTCCTCCACAAATTGGAGCGATTATCTGCCCTTGGTGTATGAGGCTAATAAGCCCATGTAGTTAACATTTTCTTATCCTTATCTGATATCTCTACAGCTAAAGCTTCAAATGTCTTTTCGGTATCCGCAATATTCGTAAGACAATGGGATTTTAATCCACAAAAGATGTCAATATGGTTTCCAGACACGGCTTTAGAACCACCATTGTCATGAGCAATGAAATAACCATCGTGGAGGACCTTTTCCCCACTAGGTAATATTATGGGTTGTTTTCTAGCAGAAGGGATAAAAATTATACTTCCCATTGGGATAACGTGTGGGTCTACTGCAATTGTCCTATATGGAACTAGTGCTCTTGATTTAACATCATCACCGTAAGTATGTTTTGCAGGATAATAAACCATATACCCCGCGATTCGTACAGCCGCCGCCGACAACTTGCCCTCTCTTCCTTTCAATACAGTCTTACAGTCAGCATATTGCACCTTGCTAATTTTATGGAAATTTAAAGTTTCAGCTTTCCCATTTAATGTAGTGAAAATTGAACCTTCTACACCACCAAGGCAGTAGTCTAACAAAGAGATCGGATCTGATAATATATCCCCTACAATACTTCTGATGCGAACGCCACCCTCAATGGATTTTGCAGGATACACATAATAATTTGTAGCATATAGTTCATATCGTTCAATCGACTTAGTTGGCAGTGGAATGTTGAAGCCAGCTTGAGCTTCCGAAACTTTATCTGCACCTAAACTTAACACAGGAAAAATCAAAGACATAAACACGAAAATCCATGGTATATTGTGCATAGATGCCCCACTACTATTAGGGTGATATGTTTTATATAGATTCAAGCCATCAAAAAATCAAATAAAAAACTCCTGAAAAAATTACATTACCAACATCAGAAAATAAAACACCAGTTGACAGCCATTTACTTTGAAAAAGTTTAAAAGGTGAGATAAAGCAACATTAATTATGTCAGTCAAAATAGCAGGGAAAATCTCAACAAATAATCTGGATAAAAACCCCGCGTTTGGCATTGTTTTTGTATTTTATGGTCCCTATATTTGCATGCAGACAGCGCCATATTTCACGACCTGCGCTTGCTATAAAAAATAATATAAACGTGAAAATGATAGGCTGTATTATTATCGAGAAATCTGTTGAGGTCGATAGTTCCGTCGCTTGGAGCAAATAATAGTTTGCTCTAAAAAATTAAACACCACCAACCGGAACTTTTAATCCGGACTTATATTTTAGCGCTACTCCGCACTTATATCTAAAAATATTAACCTCCAGATACTATTGCGACACACTAATTCCCACACAATACAAACAAGTTTCCGTTTACAGCCAAAAATAGTCATAACAAATCGTGACTACGGCGATGAGCACGCAATAAGTTGCAAGCTTGTGACCTACAGCCCATTGCTCAAGACACCTTGATGTAAGTATGCATTCCGAGATTATGTTTTTGCTCATAACAGACTAATAGCAACATGATGCCTTTCCCTCTCACCCATTTCGGAACCCTTCTGGAATCTCATAGGCCTTATCAGTTATCACGTTGACGTCACGGCGCGGCACTTTCCTCACCTTATACTGTCATCTCTCTGCCAGCCGCTGAGCCAGTTTCCGGTTCCAATGCTCTTATCTGAACTGTTTCCCTCCTGATCGCCAGAATGCGCGGTATTCAGCAATCTGGGAGGGTTATCTCCCGGCCGCTTTTGTCTGAACGGAATAATTTGGCGTCAACAATCGTGTCATGCGCTTCGCTTGCTAGCATATTGATTGGGTGTAACCGGTCCTGATACCCCTCTGGAGCCGCTACCGATTTTTCAGCGAGACTGGCTATCGCCAGCATTATCTGGCGAGCCTGCTCAGTGAGCGAAGGCTCTGGGATGAGTTATGTCACTTTCGTCATCCGCAATTCCTTTTCGATTTGATAAGCGCCTTTATTCGATCCACATGGTTCTGCGCTTGCTTGCTGCTAACCGGCACGTAAAGCCTTTCCAGTTGCACGCGCGGTGCCGGGATTTGCTCATCAGACCGGATGCGCGCGGCCATTTTACCCAGCTCGCCACGACACTTCACGCGCAGTTCCTGCTCCGTTAGCCCCTGCGCCCGCATCGTGCTGTACAGGCCGGTGACCATCCAGAAGCAGGCGTTGCTCTTCCACGGATAAGCTTCGGGTGATTTGTACAGCCCGCGGCGGGCGCAATATTTCATCACCATGTCGTAGAGCTCGTCTTCATCCGGCAAGCCGACAGCACTGTAATCGTCTCGTTTGCACCACTGGATAAACTCACCCGGTGAGGGCCAGAACGGCGAACCGCTTGCTCGGGTACGCTTCATCTCTGCCAATAGCTGCTGCTTAGTAATTTCCCGGCTGCGCCTGGTCGCCGGCCAGCTTACAGCCTTCTCCGACGTTGAGAACATGGGGCTGGCGCTCCTATCCCATCACCGAGCTTAAGGCAGTGATCAGAGGGTAGATTGATGTCTGCTATGTGCCAGGAGCGGACGATGACAACATCGTACTAATTCAATTTATTAAGGATAGGGAACCTGAGCTTCCTCCTAAAATGTCATGGACTTTCGATTTTAAGTTAAAGCTTTGATTAAATCATGGTTAAATTATGTTGTGTAATACATATAATTATAAATTGCTTTCGTGGTTCGTGATTTAGATTCATAAAAGGAACAACAGATGGGAATCATGGATATTTTCAGCAAACAAAAAATGGATCTTTTCTTTGCAAAGAGACATTACGAACAATGTTATCAACAGCGCGCCTCAAAAATTAAATCTTTTAGAGCTACAGCCAGGAAAGATCTATCTTTTAAGTATCCATACTCATTAATTTTAATGAACAACAAATCTCGTTTTTTTTTGCTTTTCAATAAAGCAGACGGCGTGTTTAGCGTTGGTATATTTGCTGACCCTCATGTTCCCGAGCTTGTATTTATGCAGAACGATGCTGAGTTTGATGACTATAAAAATGCCATACAAAACTACCTTATACAGGAAAGAAAAGTCCGTGGCGTAATGACGTATGAAAGTTATAACTCATTAATTTCAGCTCATTGTTTTTCATCGGATTTCCGTAATTACGCTGAAAAAGGGTATCATATTATGTATGAGCATAAGATTGAAGACCTTTCAGGAGCAGCTCTTTTCCTCAATGGCAGGCAAATTGCTGTCAGTGCGCCAGGGAATAGAAAAAACACGGGATATTTTGCAGAGAAAATCTATTATAATATAATTAATAAAGAAGCTACTCACCTTCCAAGAATTTGCGTTTTGAGCCTCGTTCTTTCTTTTTATACTTATTGCTCAGAGGATCAATCACTTCATCATGATATTTTATTCATGAATAATGAAGATTTTGCTAGTAAGAATAGTAATTTTGACTCAAAAAAAGACGTTTTTGCGTTGCGCGACCTTCTTAGTTTTTTAGAACAAGGCTTTAACACCGATTGGGAGCATGAACTTATTTCAGAAACTAATAAAGTTTTAGGAAATCATAAAAGATATGTTAGTTCCCGTTGGTAAATTTTAACGAAAAAACTAAAGCCTTTTATTCAATACATAATAAAATAAAAACCCCTAACATTTAACAAAGCCAAGAGTGGACAATGATTTCAATAATAAGAAAAATGGCTGTGCGAGCTTCTGTAAAACGCATAGCACGTACAGCTTTAACAACTGAAGCGTTCACAGTAGGAGCTTCTTCAGTTTTCAATATGCCTAGCATGTTCATTTCCTTCTTTAAAAAATATGGCACTACAGAATACATATATTACAGTGACTGGGATTTATATGTAGGTTATGTGAATTTAGATGGTATAGAAGAGCTTTTGTGCTTAATTTTAAAGCTTCCTTTTGAAGATGGTTGCATTATTGTCAGTGTCAAACCACCTATTTCATTTAACAATGGTTTAATCGGACTGCTAGATAAGCTAGAATTTGCAGAGCAAACAGCAAATAACTACATTGCATATTATAGCAATAGGTAAAGAAAAAGTTACGATTTAAAACATGAACTTTACCTAGGCGCTTTGTGTGGCCAATTAGTTTAGGCCGCTACTTATTTTTTGCATCAGACATCCTGGACTGCTATCTATTAACCAATACGCGCTTATTATAGTAAATTCTCCTTCTACTGCGCGATAGTTGCGAACGTCCGCTTTTCGCTCATAGCGGACTAAGTGCACCATGATTTCTGTCGCTCTCACCTACCCCGGAATCCTTCTGGAATCTTATAGGACATATCAGGTATCGCGTTAACGTCACGCTGCGGCGCTTTGCTCACCTTATACTGGCGTCCCTCCACCAGCCTCTGAGCCAGTTTCAGGTCCCACTGTGCCTGTCTAACTGTTTACCTTCTGATTGCCAAAATGTTTAAAATTTAGAAACCTGCGCAGGCTCTCACACAGCCGTATTTGTCAGAACGGGACTGTTCAGCGTCAACAATCGTATCGTGCGCATGCTGATGACGAGTAGCCGGTCCTAATACTCCTTTGAGGTCACAACCGGCTTTTCAGCGAGACTGATAATCACCAAGATCATCTGCCGGGCCTGCTCCGTGAGCGAAGGCGTCTGAATGAGCTATGTCACTTTGGCCATGAGGAGCTTCTATTCGACTTGATTAGCGCCTTCAAGTGCGCCACGTGATTCAGGGCTTTCTCGTTGCTGGCCGGCACGTAAAGCTTTTCCAGTTGCACACGCGGTGCCGGGATTTGCTCACCAGACCGGATGCGCGCGGCCATTTTAACCAGCTCGCCACGACACTTCACGCGCAGTTCCTGCTCCGTCAGCCCCTGCGCCCGCATTGTGCTGTACAGGCCAGTGACCATCCAGAAGCAGGCGTTGCTCTTCCACGGATAAGCTTCGGGTGATTTGTACAGTCCGCGGCGGGCGCAGTATTTCATCACCATGTCGTAAAGCTCGTCTTCGTCCGGCAGGCCCGCTGCGCTGTATTCGCCCTTTCGGCACCACTGGATAAACTCACCCGGCGAGGGCCAGAACGGCGAACTGCTGGCGCGTGCGCGTTTCATCCCCGCCGACAGCTGCTGCTTCGAGGTGATGCCGTTCTCCACAAACGCCGCAATCCACTGCCGTTTCGCCGCCGCTTCGTCACGCGGAGTTTTCAGGGCCGTGCTGACTGACGCAGGGAACAGCTGCCTGAGGTTGCTGAACAGAATATCCACCAGCTGTTCGACGGCTTTGTGCACGCCCCGCTCTGCTGATCGAGATGCGCATCCGGCAACGTATGGACGCGCGCTCGAATCCCGGTTGTATGTGGCTGACAAGGAATTGTTCACAGGAAATTATTCTCCCATTCGCTGAGGTCGTTCCAGTGAGGAGCTGGCGGACTCGCCTGCCCGGCTCCGCGGAGTACGGCTTGTTTGTTCTGGTAGCTGAGCTTCTGGCTGGCTGTGATAAACCAGCTTTTTGGCCGCTCATGTGAAAACTCGATGTCGAGTTTCTGCAGCTCGTAAAGCAGATCGACGCTCGAGTAGAGCTTCTGCCACGATGCAAAGTCTGCGTGGTTCAGCTTCACCACCCTGCCTTCGAAAGCGTAACGAGAAAGCCCTGTTTTGGTCACGCACGTCGCGTCAGCGGCGGGTGTTATGTTTTTAGATTCTATGACTGGTTCTAATGACTGATTCTGTGATCCGTTTTTGGGTACATTCAAAGACCCATTTTTGGGTATATTCCCGTTTTCGGGAATATTACCGTTTTTGGGTTCATTACCTCTGACTGAATTATCCCGTTTTCGGGTAAATTTAAAATCGAGATTTAGCTGCAAAACCCGGACCCGTTTTGTGGGACCTTTACGCTCACCAGTGTCTGTGATCAGACCTTCGCTGATCATTTGATTGATCCACTTACCGATCGTTTTCTTGTCGAGGCCGGTGTCGTTAACCAGCCTCATCATGCTTGGATAACAGCGGTGAAATTCGTCGGCCCGGTCAGCCAGGGAAAGGAGAAGAAGTTTTTGTGAAGCCTTAAGGTCAAGGCTCCAGACCCATTCTGTTGCTGCACGGCTCATTTACTCTGCTCCTCCAAAGTAATCGAATCCTGCCAGGACATCCAGGTAATTGAGATCGACGTTACGGAACACGCCGTCACTGGTGTGCTCATTGGCAGCACTCCATACAAGCAGTAGTGATGTGACCGTAACGCAGCGCGTTACGTTACGCGTCAGCAGCGCAGAGCGTTGTCCACCGACAGATACGTCAAAACCGGCGCTTCCATCCGCCGGCTTCTCCAATAGCGCAGCCATTTCATTCACTTTGGGATGCGACTTCAGTGAGGTTCGCATCTTGATCCAGCCTTTTGATATGTCCATGCAAGACCCTACCAGCCTACTGAATTAACATTTGTTTTTAGGGCAAGGGAAAAGCTCAGGAAGATCAGGACGGAGCTGATATGCTTTCACCTGTCCTTCTGTGGCTTTCACTATTGGGAGCACCCGTTCAGGTGAAACTCTTTTTTTATCGTGCAGCCATGACCATACATTGGGCTGACTTACTCCAACCATTTGCGCTAACTTCTTTTGGCTTCCGGCAATTTTCACTGCTCTCTCAATAGCTTGGTTCATAAAAACCATACCCTTTTTCATCAAATATTATTGAATAGTAGCGATAAAATTAACCCTGAGCAATAACCCTGGTTATTTGACGTGCCATGCATGTGGCTTTATCGTTTCAACATCAAAACTTTGGTTATCTTTTAAAGATGAAAATGGATACGCTTTCGGAAAGACTAAAAAAAGCTATGAGGTATCGCGGCATGTCACAAGCTAGTCTTGCTGCTTCTGCTGGTCTGTCACAACCCAGCGTATGGAAACTAACCTCAGGTAAAAGCCATACAACTAAAAAATTACTAGATATTGCTCGCGCATTAGAAGTTAGTCCTGATTGGTTAGCGCATGGGAAAGGAGAAATGATTGAGGAAGTTCATAGAAATCCCCGATCAGCTGACCATGACTTATCTACTGAAGGAACAAAATTTTATGATGGGATTAAGATTGTTTCTGTATGGGATGAAAAGGGTCCTACAGATACTGTGACACCGGTTCCAGAGTTTATCGATACATCAAATGCTCGAGCTTATAAACTCAAATACGATTCGGGGTATGCTGACCTGCCAGTGGGCTGCTTGGTAGTTGTAGATACCGCAGAGCAGCCTGGAAGTAATGACTATGTACTTGCAAGCATAAAAGGCAAGATATCCGCATATCGTTATTCTATTGGAGGCAGCGGCGCGTTACTTGACGCTGATTCTAGAGTCGAGCCAATCCCCATAAGTGAAGATGTCATCATAATCGGTCTCATTGTATTCATGTCCAGATCACTGAGACGATAGACCTCGCCTACCTCTAACGTGACTTTTCCTCTGGGTTGAACTTCCACGAATTTTCCTGGGGCAACCCTTAGTAACGCGTTCTTCACACCGCTCTCCTAAAAATCGCTTACAAACCCTTATAGTGCTGCTTAAAACAGCGCTGCGTTCATCACATATGGAGGTTATACCTCTATACCCTAGAGAAATAAATCCCAATAACCAGTAATTCTGCCTCTCATCAGTAAGTCTCATAAGATGTTCATTTGTTGTCAAAATTATTGAAAACATCAAAAAAAACGCCTAATAGAATTGACTCAAAAAATAACCTAAGTTATTTTTATGGTTATTGTATTGTGCTCTGGGTATTGCCCTAAGGAGCAGTTCTTTAACAACGAGCGGTAAGCTCTACGGCAGGTGCCGAGAACGCACCGAACCTCAGGTTACTGAGTGCATTGTTGCGACTGTGCAGCCAGTAATTTAACGGGGGATGTATGGCAAATATCAGCTATGGCAGATCTGTTAAACCTGTGGTGAAGGACAACGCCAGAACACGCCGACATATGCGTCGCATGGTTGAGGCGATCGAGTGCCGCAAGATTGAAGCGATTCTAGCTTCAGAGCAGGGATGGGAACCGCCAGAACGGACTACTAAACTCAGCCGGGCGGAAAACCATTCCAGGCGAGCAGTAAGTGATCGCGTCAGTAAGGCTGTGGAGACAGAAACGGAGTATCACAAACAGATTCTGGCAGGTGCTGCTAACTACGTTCAGCACCGCATTAGCAGCAAATACCAGAAGGTCTGTAACGAAGCCGGACGCCAGATTCGTGCAGTACAGAAGCCGCGTCGAAGAAGCATACCGCTGGTTTAACCTCTTTCACTCCAGTTCCTGCGTTGGTAAGCAAGGTGAGGAGTTTTTTTTCTTCATCCTGAAAGGGCAACTGAAATCGGCGATCTACTTTTCCTGACTCGGAATACCATTCGTAAGCGCTATGCGCAGTCCAGACCAATGAGATATAAATTGCCATACTGCATTTGGCCAATTAGACCGTTTTCTACAGACAGTCATCAGTAAAATAATGTTTAATTCCTGCTTCGGTGTGACTGCCTTTAAAGGTCCTGACTGGTTTATCAAAAGGATATGGATAAATGAGCATAGTGTTTATTCCCCCTCTCATTACATTGCTGCTGAGCAAAGAGAATGAGAAAGGAAGCCCTCTCACTATGGAAGAGGTGAATTGTATTCGAGATAACGCCACAGCTATCGAAGTAGATGGCAATACGGCACTGGCCATAGCTGAAAGCCGGGGATATCGTGATATTAACCCTGAGGATTGCTGGAAGGAATGGGTTGCGTTCAGAAGAGAGCACTGAAACCTTACCTGAATGTCAGTGACGTTTTTACTGGGAACGCATACGGTTTACAAGAAGAATGAGAACTAGCCTGTGAAATGGATTTTTTTGTCGGGAATTTTATTTTCAGTGGTTGCTGTAGCTGACGATCGCTCTTTCGAGCCACCTGAAGTCAGATGCTTAAACGATCACACCATTCCATTGATCAAGACAACTATCCCGGCCAAAAAACTGGTCGATGATGCCTGGGTTCAATGTAAGCCAGAACTTAATGAATGGATGAAATGCAGAAATCATTACCTGAAGAAATGAAGCAAAACATGCGCAGGCAGTTATATGACTTCTATATCAGGATGATTGAAAAAAGAAGGCAGTTCGAAGCCAGAAAACCCGCATAAACCGCCCACCGAGGCGGTTTTTTTACGTCTAAATCCGGAGAACACCATGGATAAAAACACCCCCTCAAAAGTCCTGACTCAAAAAGAAATGCAGCGCCTTGCCCTGGTTCATGTGAAGGCGTATGTAGGTGCCTGCCACTGTCAGAGCCGCAGCGATGTGCTTCTGGCGCTGGCGCACTGGCAGAACGTGGGCGATGAGGTCGCTGATTTCATCAGAACTACACGCATCGTCGTCGTCAATGAGTATGGCGCCCATAAATTTTGACACGTCGTTACGTTAACCCCGCCCGGCAGGGCATTCATCTGACCCGGAGGTCACCATGCAAAACCGTGAAGTTGCAGAAAAAGTCATCGAGACCCTTTTCGATGTGGCTGAAATGCTCTACGCATCAGCCGACATGACTGATGCCTGCTCACAGGAAGGAAAAATCAGCAAAGAAGAGGCCGGCGCTTATCGTACGACCCTGATGAACTTACTGGAAGAGATAGAGCATGCCATTGTCAGCCCGATTTTCGGTATTCATCCTGACCTACGTCCCACCTGCTGCTGCTGTTGCGCTGAATCCCCGGAACATAAGGAAGCCCCGCAGCAGTGAACATTACTGACAACCCTGAACCCAACCGCCCACTGTGGCGGTTTTTTTATGCCTGTAGGAGGCCCGGTATGGTTATTCAGATCCATGATGGCCGGTACAACTTTACCGCCAGCGTATTAAACAGAAGCAGGCAGTTTGTCAGCTTCAGGGAGGGTATTGCCTGGGTGTTTGTGCAGAAGCTGGCCGCTGCCTGCGCTGCCGAGATGAGGCAGCCGTGATGTCTAAACCTCATGCACCCGACAGGATAACCCAGCGCGCAGAACAGCAAATCAGACAGTGGCGCGCAGGGCATATTCACGCGAGACGAACATACCGTGACGGGTATCTGACACTGCGCGTCACCCCGCACTGGCGCCTGCTTTCGCGAAACAACGGCCTGAACTGGGAACTACTCAGCCATGCCGACTACAACAACCAGATTTAATCCCCCCAGCCTGACAGAGGAACATTTCCCATGATGCAGTCACACATCAGGGGCGATGCCGCTTTTGCTCGCCCTTTTAACGCCATCCGCGATATCGAGTTCGCACCGGAAAATATCGTCACCAGCGCCAGCTTTTCATCCCAGCCGCCGCCGGCCCTTCCGCCACAGCCACCGCTGCCGCTGTTACAGATTGCCTTTGACCATGTTGTCGACATTTTGCTTCAGGAGGGCAAGCCATGATGCCGTTCATCCAGCTCGAACGCCGTCAGGAACAACTGGATGCAGAGGAACAGGCTGCGATTGAAAAAGAACAGTGGATCGATGATGAGGCCTGTCGCCTGCTGTCCTTTTTCCCTGAGCAGCTTTATGCCTTCCGCCACTGGAATCTGCATCCCGAAGTGAAAAGCTGCTGCGCCCGTAAAGGAGCAGATGACACTTACCGGGAGTTTGTTCTCCGGCTGGCGTATCTCCAGGCCGAAGGCAGTTACGAGCTGCAGGGCATGCCTGGCTGGAAAGAGCCTGCACCTGAAACGCCAGCGAATTCTGAAGAAGAGCATCGTGATAATCCGGAACCGCAGCCACACCCGGTGCGGACACCGGATGTGCTGCCGACGGATTTCACCGAAGCGGTGTTCAGCGAGAAAACACCCGCAGGCCCCGGCCGCTGCCAAACATACGCGGCACGCATGCTGGCGAACGTGCCCGACAAGGCCACAGATGTTTATCTGCTGTGCAAAGCGGAGACTGACGAAGCGTCAGTACTTAGCCGCTCACAGCCATCAGGAGCGACGTGACATGAAACGGACACCCTCAGTCTCCGGAAGCAGTCTCTATATGCGGGTTGCCGCCGAAGCGGTCGGAGCTGAACAGGCAGAGAACTGGCAACAGGCCGCTACGCTCTGGACGGAAGCCGCTGGCTATGCCCGCCGTCCGGTAAATGTGGCGTGGGCAGAATATCGTGCCAGTTTTTGTTCAGCAGTCCATGCGCGTAACGCGTTAACCGCCGAGGAATGAATCTGTTTTACAGATAACCGCCCCCTTCCGCTCCGTTCGTCAGGAAAAGTGAACCGCATAACGGCCAAGACTGACGACAACACCAGGCCGGGCCGGATGATGACTCATCAGGCCCTTTTTGCATGCTTCATGCCGGTCTGTCTGTGACCGCAGGAGAGAACCGATATGGAATTACGTGATGATTCGCTGATTGACATGAAGTTTATGGTAAGGGACTCTGGGTTTACCGATCGCTACTTCTACAAACAAATTCAGCAGGGCAAGTTGCCACCGCCCCGAAAATTTGGCCGCGCGTCCCGGTGGGAGTACAAAGAATATCAGCTCTGGAAGCAGTCATTTACCCGAAACTGATGCGCGCCAGCGAGCCCGTTTTCTGTGGGCATAAATGCGGGCACAATTCAAAACTCATATAATGAATATATATATAAATCATTGTGTTAATACCACAGTTAGGAGTCGCGGAACGCTTTCCATTTGATGTATTCGGCGCGGTCAAAGTAGTTGCCAATGTCTTTAATGGCCGCCACCTCTTCCATTGACTTCTTCAGGAAGAATTCAGGGCCGGCGGAGCCGATAAACGGCATGTGCGCGGCGGCAGACACCTTAGAGATATTGCGCAGCAGCGCCACGTCCTGAGCCGATGCGTCAAATTCATATGCGGAAACCAGCGCGCCAATGGGTTCGCCGCCCGGCGTGTCATACTCGGCAACGTAGGTTTGCAAATAGAGACCGCTCTGAATGATTTCCGGACAGTCTTCAAAGTCGCGGCGCAGATCGTCCTTCGAGATATCAAGCAGCTCGATTTTCACGTTCTGGCGGAAGTCGGTTTTATCCACCAGCGATTTGACGCCGCGCCACAGCGACTCCACCGCCTGAAACTCTTCATGATGCATCACCGCATCCAGCTGACGGCTGATTTGATAGTCCAGCTCAGCGATATGGTGGTCAATCAGCGTTTTGTCGAGCCTGTCGACCTTCGAACCCGCCTTGCTCAGGCACTCCAGAAAAACCTGCATGCCGGCGGTGAGGCGCTCGTCGGCCGTCGCGTCCGACATCGCCTGCGCATCCTGCCACACATCCAGCGCGCTCAGTTCCGACACGGGGTTCAGGTTGATTTTTTTAAACAGGGAGGCGTACACCCCGCTGGCTTCCGGGCGTTCCAGCACCACGCTTTCGCTGCCGGCCATATTTTCATTTTGAACAGTCATGAGCATTCCTTTTAATCCGTTAAAACGTTGATGCGGTTACGCTTTGGGTGCCAGAGCGGAGAGTTCATGGCGCAGTTCCGCACTCAGCGCCGGATCGAGCAGGATTTTTTCCAGCTCTTTACGGAAAGCCTGGTTGTCCAGTAAATTGGCTTTTAAATCGCGCAGCAGATTACGCATGGCCAGCATGGCTTTGAGCTGGGGGATCTGGCGGGCCACCTGTTCAGGCGTGAAATCTTTCATCTCCTGAAACGTCAGGCTGATATTTTCCTCGCTGCCGTCGCCGGCAAGCGTATTTTTCACGGTCAGGTTAACTTCTGGAGAATATTCGGAAAGCACGCTGTTAAAGTTATTCTTATTAACGTTTATTTTATTTCGTTCTGATAAGGGCGCGACTTCCTGACCGTGGCTGAAATCCCCGGCCACCAGTAATTTCAGGGGTAATTCAGTTTTTTTACCTGCCCCGCCCGTATGTAAATCCAGTTTCAGGTTAATACGCGCCCTGGGTACTTCACTCTGGAAGCTGTCAGACATTCCTCTGTCCCTCGTTTAATCGCTGTGTGGTTGTCGATATAAATATTTCCGG
>Ga0268256_1000706_pt1 | contig 24935 bp, 12 predicted proteins | sample AgamicAtAmrz_FD_200247 | JGI IMG/M metagenome (GOLD analysis project Ga0268256, IMG submission 200247) | Agave microbial communities from Guanajuato, Mexico - At.Am.rz (v2) (version 3) | ecosystem: Host-associated > Plants > Roots > Rhizosphere | place: Guanajato, Mexico | collected 2012-06-07 | reverse complement strand
TGCTCTCCCTGTCTGCTCAGGCCAGCCAGAGCGGCACCACCTTTGAGCACAAAGACTGGGAAGTCGCCTGTGATAATACGCTGACCTGCCGCATTGCGGGTTATGGCAAAGAAGAGGACCCGTCCGGCTCCATCCTGCTCACCCGTGCCGCCGGACCCGGAACAGAGACGGTGGGAGAGGTGACGCTGGGCGACACCGAAGATGACAGCGAACCGGCGGAAAAGCTGACGCTGTGGATCGACGGGAAATCAGCCGGCGATCTGGTGGCGGCTGACGATAACTGGCGCATGTCGGCCAGTCAGACTTCTGCGGTCATCAGCGCCGTCAAAGGCAACGGTAAAGTTGAATTTAAAGGCGGCACAAAGCCTTTCCTGCTTTCCGGCGAAGGCGCCTATGCCGTGCTGGTGAAAGCGGATGACGTGCAGGGCCGGATCGGCACGCCAGGCGCACTCACCAAAAAGGGCAATAAGCCGGAGAGCAGCGTGGCTAAGGCTGTACCCGCACCGGTTATCCAGACAGCAAAAACCGTCAGCGGCGAACCCCGTCTGCTGACCGATGCGGAAATTAACGCGCTGAAAACCCGACTGCTTTCAACCGTCAATCGCAATGACGATGACACGTGCGACAGCCTGTACTCACCTGCCGAAAACAGCGATCCGGAAACCGACGGACTCACCCTGACGCCGCTGGATGAGACACATGCCTTGCTTTCGGCGCTCTGCTGGCGAGCCGCTTATAACGAAGGCTATGGCTACTGGGTGATCGATAATCAGCTAAAAGGCCAGCCGGTGCTGGTAACCGTGTCCGGATCGGATTACGACAAGGGCGAGATCACCAGCGTGCAGAAAGGTCGGGGCATCGGCGACTGCATGAACCAGGAGAGCTGGGTTTGGGATGGTCAGGCTTTCCGCAAAAGCTATGACGGCGGAACCGGGATGTGCCGCTATATCCATGCGGGCGGCACCTGGGATCTGCCCACGCTGGTAACGGATGTGAAGCCTGTTTCGGGTTAGCGCTTTGGTTACGCCTGGCAACCATGAGGGCTGGAGGAACCGCTGCAGAGCGGGCGAGGGGAGTAATCAGCGTCAGTAAGGCTGCCATCTGATGAACGTAAAATCTGAAAAGATGGTTTTTTCAGCAGTTGTACCTTAGCCTGCGGATAAGGGTTGCGGAAACAGGGGGTAACGGTATAATCCCCAACGTTTTCCGCATCCCTTCAGTGCCGAAGTGGCGAAATCGGTAGACGCAGTTGATTCAAAATCAACCATCGAAAGGTGTGCCGGTTCGAGTCCGGCCTTCGGCACCATCGGAAAAGAAATTAAGTCGCTTAAGGGCGGCTTTTTTTGTGTCCGGGATTCTCTTTTCTCACAATGCTCTCAATCTGTAAGTTCATTAAATCCAGGACATGCTTTGCTAATTTACCGGGCTCGAATAATTTAAAATCTCAATGGGAAGTTAATCCCATGCCATTTCCCTGAAGTTCTCTAAATCAATTGTTTTTACTGTAAGTCTTGGCGCATGCATCCCCTGGAGCATAAAGTTATAGTCTGAAAGCAGACCTGACTGCCTGGGGTAAATCAATTGCAAGCGTGGGACCTTATAGCATCCTGCATAGGCATAAAGCTGATACATATCGCTACTGGAAACCCCGAGTTTTCTATCTGCTTCATTCAGCAATTTCCACTTAGTATCCGCTATCAATTGCGGACTGCCATTTTCATCAATCAACGTGATGTCCGGGCGTAATTGAAATTGTTGGGAATCATCGTCGCGCATTGCCAGATACTTTCCTGGGCCTTGTGTACGAAGATGCCAGCCTTGATGGTGGGCCCAGGGTTTTAGTTTTTCTGCCACCCATGCTTCGAACAGGCGATTCATGTCGAATAGCAACGAAAAAAGCGGTGTGCTTCCCGCTAATACATCCGGTTTAATTGCAGCAATAAACAACCGGCACTGGTCAAGTACAGGCTGAAATCGCTGCGTAATGCGATCGTTTTTAAGTAACTTGAATGATTGCAATGTGATGGGAGCGTCGCTAATACCCTCAAAATGCATTAACAGTTCGGATAACTGCTTTTTGGTTTTGCCGGAGCGTGTCCATGGAAGCAGCAGACGCAGGGTAAAGCGGACAATCTGATTCAGTAGTATATCTTCGCTGAACTCGTCGAAGCGACAATAAAGGCGTTCTTTATGTACTAAGTTATGCCGGACATGTTGTGAGATAGCCAGGCGGCCGCGCATTACTGACAGATTTTCTTCCTGTTCTATGTAATTGCGCAACTTGCCCTGGAGGATCTGCGTATGCAAATCATGGCAAAAGTGCTGGATAAATATATCCAGTAGGCTATGTTGCTGAGTATTGATACCCCCCCGCGCCCCTTTATGGGTACGTATGATTCGGGCAGTATGCAGCATCTGTACTAATGCTGTACGACATGATTCAGGCCTTTCTTCTTTACCATGTATCTTGGGCAGAATTTCGAGTGTTAAATCATCAAGCTGTATTACGCCGCAAAATTGTGCAAAACGAACCGATTGGTGTCCCCAGCTAAAGGTGCCAGCAGGAAGATTTGGCGCCAGCTTTTCCAGCAAGCGGGCATGATGAATGCCCAGCGCGCGCTGAGCATTGGTTCTTTCTGCAATAATCGGTAGCAAGCTATGTTCAATAACCGACAATATTTCCGCCACGGCTTAATCCTCGTAAATTTTGCGAATCGAGTCGGGCGTAATTTCTTGGGTAGTTGAAACACGGTATTCGACGACCTCTTCAAAATCATCATGGGTAAAGCCGAAAACATCTTTACTGGTCAGCTTAACATGGCCAATCAGTGGAGCCTCCACCAGCTTACCGTTAGCATCAATATCGCGGAATACCAGCTGGATTTTATGCCAGTCCTCATAGAAGTATTCCTGTAGAAGAGGAATAAACTGATTCAGGAAAACCGTTTTTAGCTGTGTAAGGTTAGTCACTGAGCAAAGATAAGCATGGCCGAGCATGAGATCGCGGCTCAGAAGAAAGCGGATACGGTGATTCATCGCATCCAGCAGTTCTCGAAGATCAATCTGGCCTCCATCTTCATCAATAATATTTCCCGCACCGTCTGAGCCAGAAATTTTGCTACTGTCCGGCATCAGTTCCTTAAAACGGAAACGACGACGTAAAGCGGTATCCAGCAGTGCAATGGAACGGTCAGCGGTATTCATCGTGCCGTAAATATCCAGGTTATCAGGCACGCCAAATGGCTTACGAGAATAAGGCAATGTAATACGCATGCCTTTGTCGCCTTTGGTGCGTTTGTCGGTTTCAATTAACGTGATCAGCTCGCCAAAAATTTTTGCCACATTGCCACGGTTTATTTCATCGATAAATATAGCGTAACGATGCTCTGGGTCAGCTTCGGCACGCTTACAGATAAGGCGAAAAACTCCGTCTCGCGGCGAGTAGCTTAATTCACCGCTTTCTTCGTCCAGTTCCGGACGAATACCCTCGACGAAATCTTCATAACTGTATGCTTGATGAAAGGTGACGAATTCATAGCGGCTGATTATCTCTGTGGCAGCAGGTTGCCGCTTGAGTCGCTCTTGTAGATCATCCAGATGAACTGAGTCATCTTCAGTGTCTGGAATGATATACCATAGGCCATTTTCATCTTTATCAAAAAAAGATGGAGACAAGCGTTTTTGATGATTAACCGTAGTTGATAACTTACTCGTATGTCGCTGGAGAGTTGATCTTAAAGTTGATTTAACATCAGCATTACCAGTATGAAGTTTTGACTTTGCAATGAAATATTCGTGATTTGCTATTTGAGATAAGCTTGCTTTAGAACCTAAATCTCGAACGCACATGTATATAACATCGCACCAAGTGCTATTAGCTAATTGTTCCGCCAGCCATTCATTGCGTGAAATGCTATTAGCATTGCTTGTATATTTTTTCTTTAATTTATTAAGTTCATAAGTTTTACCTGTGCCTGGTGGGCCAAATAAAACTAAATTAAGAGGATCAATGATTTCCTGATGTGTAAGCACTTTATCAATTGTTGTTATCGATACAGGTTTTGCGACAACTTCTTCGCGTTTTTGCCAGATTTCTGATAATGGTGGAACGTAGAAGTCGAGCTGACTACTATCGTGTTTATCTTCCTGTTCACGACGAATCTCTAACAGGGCTCTGTCCATATTTACAGCTGACAGTTCTTCTTTCTGCTGCGGTTTAAAGGCACGGATGATGATGCGGCGATCATTGTTACTAAAGATGCGTTCAAATTCATCCGGAAACAGCATAAACATCAGCATATGGCGGAACTGGCGGCTGGCATTTTCAGGAATTATGCTTAACCACTCTGCAAAGGCGAAGCCATCACTCAGACGAACTTCACGCTCAGCTAATGGTAGTGCTAATAACGCTTTCAGGACGTTAGTAAGATAAGCAAACTCACGCGCCCGGAAAGTGTTGAATCCAGTCCCGGCACTGCCTACGCCTGAAAGCACCGAATCATTTAATAATGGATTATCATTATTTAGCGCTTCACCAGCAAGCTCCCAGATAGTGGTTATCTGCTCACGCTTGGTTTTGACACTGATATTGCTGGCACAAAGAAAGAGTAGCCAAAGCATTTCTGCAGTGAGCTGTTTCGCCTCTGGAGAGACGCTGCCCAGCTGTTCTTTAAGACGATGCATAAAGTTGCCTTCAAGCTCCAGCTGACTATTGATCACATCGCGCTCAATTTCGACCAGATGCTGACTATCCCAGAGATTTTTTTTGCTAAAAAGTGAACCGCCATTAATCAGGCAACGTTGCCGCCATTCACTTGCTGCTTCTAAAATCTGGTCTGCTTTTTCTTCACCAGTATAGCGGCTCATCCTTGTTATCCTCTTTCAGGCACTGAAAAATTACGGGTTTAACTGATTCGATATAATCTATCGTCTATTTATGGACTATTAGTTTCAGCATCTCTTTCAAACATCATTCGAATGCTCGTTTCTAAAGTCTCTCTACTCGCCTCAGGCTTCTCTTTTCTTAAAGCTACTTGTAGCTGTGAGATGTCACCAACACTGTCACCCATTGCTCAGAGCGCTGCACCTGCTAGGCGTCGTTTACGTGAGATCTCTCCCTGAAATAAGCAATCGAAAGAGCGTTCCTGATAGCCAGCATGTATGGCCATTGGCATATGGATTTGGACAGGATATTGTTGACCAGGACGGTGTACGCGGTCATTACAATGCTCTTCAAAAGCAGGGTTCCACCAGCTAGACAGGTGTGGTAGCCCATCAGCGATTAACATACCGCGATGTCAGGCATTGTTCAAAACATAAAGAAAAGTTAAGATAAAGAGTTACAGGCCTCATTATATGGACAGGCCTGCACAGTGATGGATTGATACTGCTGATGACTAAATCCAGCTTTGAGTTTCTCAAGGGCGTCAACGACTTTACTTATGCTATCGCCTGCGCGGCGGAAAACAATTATCCGGACGATCCCAACACCACGCTGGTTAAAATGCGTATGTTTGGCGAAGCGACTGCTAAACATCTTGGCCTGCTGTTGGGCATTCCGGCCTGCGAAAACCAACACGATCTCCTGCGTGAGCTGGGAAAAATTGCTTTCGTTGATGACACCATCCTTTCTGTATTCCACAAATTGCGCCGCATTGGTAATCAGGCGGTACATGAATACCATAACGATCTTGATGACGCCCAGATGTGCCTGCGGCTCGGCTTCCGTCTGGGTGTCTGGTATTACCGTCTGGTCACGAAAAATTATGATTTCGCAGTGCCTGTTTTTGCGTTGCCTGAACGTGGCGAAAACCTCTACTACCAGGAAGTGCTGACGCTGAAACAACAGCTTGAACAGCAGGCACGCGAAAAAGCGCAAAGTCAGTCAGAACTGGCAGCACAGCAGCAGAAGCTGATTAGCCTGAATGGCTATATCGCTATTCTGGAAGGTAAGCAGCAGGAAACCGAAGCTCAAACACAGGCACGGCTTGCGGCGCTGGAAGCGCAGTTAGCCGAGAAAAATGCGGAACTGGCGAAGCAGACCGAACAGGAACGTAAGGCATACCAGGATGAAATCACCGATCAGGCCATCAGGCGTACGCTCGACCTGAGTGAAGAAGAGAGCCGCTTCCTGATTGATGCGCAGCTGCGTAAAGCAGGCTGGCAGGCCGATACAAAAGCGTTGCGCTTCTCAGAAGGCGTGCGCCCGGAGCCGGGTGTCAGTAAAGCGATTGCTGAATGGCCAACCGGTAAAGATGAAATGGGCAAGCAGGGCTTTGCGGACTATGTCTTATTCATCGGCCTTAAGCCCATCGCGGTAGTTGAAGCGAAGCGTAAGAATATCGACGTTCCCGCTAAGCTCAATGAGTCCTATCGCTACAGTAAATACTTCGATAATGCGTTCTTACGCGATACATTGCTGGAAGAGTTTGCTGCTGAAGACGTGCACGAAGCGGTACCGCTTTATGAAATCAGCTGGCAGGATACCAGCGGCGAACAGCGCTTTAAAATTCCCTTCTGCTACTCCACCAACGGGCGCGAATATCGCGCGGCGATGAAGACTAAAAGTGGCATCTGGTATCGCGACGTCCGTTACACCACCAACATGTCAAAAGCATTACCGGAATGGCATCGTCCGGAAGAACTGCTGGACATGCTTGGCAGCGATCCGCAGAGACAGAATCAGTGGTTTGCTGATAATCCAGGGATGAGCGAGCTGGGCCTGCGCTACTATCAGGAAGATGCTGTGCGGGCAGTCGAAAATGCCATCGTGAATGGGCAGCAGGAGATCCTGCTGGCGATGGCGACCGGTACCGGTAAAACCCGTACCGCAATCGCCCTGATGTTCCGTCTTATCCAGTCTCAGCGTTTTAAGCGCATTCTCTTCCTGGTAGATCGCCGTTCTCTCGGTGAGCAGGCGCTTGGTGCCTTTGACGATACGCGTATTAATGGCGACACCTTTAACAGCATCTTTGATATCAAAGGGCTGACGGATAAATTCCCGGAAGACAGCACCAAAATTCACGTTGCCACGGTCCAGTCGCTGGTTAAACGCACGTTGCAATCGGACGAACCCATGCCGGTTGGCCGTTACGACTGTATCGTCGTGGACGAAGCACACCGTGGCTATATTCTCGATAAAGAGCAGACCGAGGGTGAACTGCAGTTCCGTAGCCAGCTTGATTATGTCTCAGCCTATCGTCGTATTCTGGACCACTTTGATGCCGTCAAAGTTGCGCTGACCGCCACGCCTGCACTGCATACGGTGCAGATCTTCGGCGATCCGGTTTATCGCTACACCTACCGTACTGCGGTCATCGACGGTTATCTGATCGATCAGGATCCGCCGATCAAGATCACGACCCGCAACGCACAGGATGGTGTTTATCTTGCTCAGGGTGAGCAGGTAGAACGCATCAGCCCGCAGGGTGAAGTGATTAACGACACCCTGGAAGATGAACAGAATTTTGATGTGGCCGATTTTAACCGCGATGTGATTATTCCCGGATTTAACCGCGCCGTCTGTAGCGAGCTGACTCACTATCTTGACCCGACCGGGCTGCAAAAAACGCTGGTATTCTGCGTCACTAATGCCCATGCCGATATGGTAGTGGAAGAGCTGCGTGCCGCGTTTAAGAAAAAGTATCCGCAGCTGGAACACGACGCGATTATCAAGATCACCGGCGATGCCGATAAAGACTCACGCAAAGTGCAGACTATGATTACCCGCTTTAACAAAGAACGGCTGCCAAATATCGTCGTGACCGTCGATCTGCTGACCACCGGCGTGGATATACCGTCGATCTGTAATATCGTTTTCCTGCGCAAGGTACGCAGCCGCATTCTGTACGAGCAGATGAAAGGCCGTGCGACGCGCCTTTGTCCTGCGGTAGCGAAAACCAGCTTTAAGATTTTCGACTGTGTCGATATTTATAGCTCGCTGGAAAGTGTCGATACCATGCGCCCGGTAGTTGTCCGTCCTCAGGTCGAACTGCAAACGCTGGTCAATGAAATCACCGATTCCGGGACCTACAAAACCATGGAGGCGGATGGTCGCAGTTTTGCCGAGCACAGCCATGAACAGCTGGTCGCTAAACTTCAGCGTATTATCGGCCTGGCCACGTTCAACCGTGACCGCAGCGAAACAGTGGATAAGCAGGTGCGCCGTCTGGATGAACTCTGTCAGGACGCAGCGGGCGTTAATTTTAACGGTTTCGCCTCGCGTCTGCGGGATAAAGGGGCGCACTGGAGTGCTGAAGTTTTCAACAAAATGCCAGGCTTTATTGCCCGTCTGGAGAAGCTGAAAGCCGATATCAACAGCCTGAATGATGCGCCAATCTTCCTCGATATTGACGATGAAGTGGTGAGCGTTAAGTCGCTCTACGGTGAGTACGATACGCCGCAGGATTTCCTGGAAGCCTTTGATTCGCTGGTGCAACGTTCCCCGAATGCGCAGCCAGCCTTGCAGGCGGTGATCAATCGTCCGCGCGACCTTACCCGCAAAGGGCTGGTCGAACTGCAGGAGTGGTTTGATCGCCAGCACTTCGAAGAATCTTCCCTGCGTAAAGCCTGGAAAGAGACGCGCAACGAAGATATCGCTGCCCGCCTGATCGGCCATATTCGCCGTGCTGCGGTAGGTGATGCGCTGAAGCCATTTGATGAGCGTGTCGATCATGCGCTGGAGCGCATCAAAGGTGAAAACGACTGGAACAGCGAGCAGGTAACCTGGCTCGACCGTTTAGCTACGGCGCTGAAAGAGAAGGTCGTGCTTGACGACGACGTTTTCAAAACGGGCAATTTCCATCGGCGTGGCGGCAAAACGATGCTGCAAAAAACGTTCGACGATGATCTCGACAATCTGCTCGATAAGTTCAGCGATTACATCTGGGACGAGCCAGCTTAACGCGTTATCATCCCCGGCAATGTTTTCTTCTGCGGCCCTATTAAGGGCCGCTGTTTATTTACGGAATACGCAATGAACAATAACGATCTGGTCGCGAAGCTCTGGAAGCTCTGTGACAACCTGCGCGACGGCGGTGTCTCCTATCAAAACTACGTTAACGAACTCGCCTCGCTGCTGTTTCTGAAAATGTGTAAAGAGACCGGACAGGAAGCGGACTACCTGCCGGAAGGCTATCGCTGGGATAATCTGAAATCCCGTATCGGCCAGGATCAGATGCAATTCTACCGCAACCTGCTTGTGCATCTGGGGGCCGACAGTCAAAAACTGGTGCAGGCGGTATTTCATAATGTCAGTACCACCATTGAGCACCCTAAACAGCTGACTGAACTGGTTAGCTATATGGACGCGCTGGACTGGTACAACGGCACACACGGTAAATCCCGCGATGACTTCGGCGATATGTATGAAGGGCTGTTGCAGAAGAACGCGAACGAAACCAAGTCGGGTGCCGGTCAGTATTTCACGCCACGTCCGCTGATTAAAACCATCATTCACCTGCTGAAACCGCAGCCGCGTGAAATAGTGCAGGATCCGGCAGCGGGAACGGCGGGCTTTTTGATTGAAGCCGACCGCTACGTTAAGTCGCAGACCAACGATTTGGATGACCTGGATAACGATACGCAGGAATTCCAGATCCATCGCGCCTTTGTTGGCCTGGAACTGGTGCCGGGCACCCGCCGTCTGGCGCTGATGAACTGCCTGCTGCATGACATCGAAGGGAACCTCGACCACGGTGGCGCGATCCGTCTGGGTAACACGCTGGGTAGCGATGGCGAAACATTACCGATGGCGCATGTGGTCGCCACCAACCCACCGTTTGGCAGCGCGGCGGGCACCAACATTACCCGCACCTTCGTTCACCCGACCAGCAACAAACAGCTCTGCTTTATGCAGCATATCGTTGAAACCCTGCTCCCAGGCGGGCGTGCGGCGGTGGTGGTGCCGGATAACGTGTTGTTTGATCGGGTGGGTTTAGAAATCAGGCGAGACTTAATGGATAAATGCAATCTGCATACCATTCTGCGCCTGCCAACCGGTATTTTTTACGCCCAGGGTGTGAAGACCAACGTACTGTTCTTCACCAAAGGTACTGTGGCGAAGCCGACTCAGGATAAGAACTGCACCGATGACGTGTGGGTATACGACCTGCGAACCAATATGCCAAACTTTGGCAAACGCACACCGTTTACCGACGACCATTTACATCCGTTCGAACGTGTATTTGGTGAAGACCCACACGGCTTAAGCCCGCGTAGCGAAGGTGAGTGGAGTTTCAACGCTGAAGAGGCGGAAATTACTGACAGCGAAGAGAACAAAAATACCGATCAGCATCTGGCGACCAGCCGCTGGCGCAAATTCAGCCGCGAGTGGATCCGCACGGCGAAATCCGATTCGCTGGATATCTCCTGGTTGAAAGATAAACACAGCATTGATGCCGACAACCTGCCAGAACCGGATATTTTAGCGGCAGAAGCAATGGGTGAGCTGGTACAGGCGATGGGCGAACTGGATGCGCTGATGCGTGAACTGGGTGCGAACGATGAAGCCGATGCACAGCGTCAGTTGCTGCAGGAAGCGTTTGGTGAGGCTAAAGAATGACGTCAAAATTTCTTCCAAAAAGTTGGGAACTTGCTGTATTAGAAAAGATATCTAATTTTATAGACTATCGAGGAAAAACGCCCAAAAAAGCAGTTTCGGGAATACCTTTAATTACAGCTAAGAATATTAGGAACGGTTTTATTAAAAATGAACCTCAAGAGTTTATTTCAGAGGATGATTACGATCGCTGGATGACCAGAGGCATTCCCAAGTTTGGTGATATTTTAATTACAACAGAAGCTCCACTTGGTAACGTAGCATTACTTCATGTCAGAGGGAAAATAGCACTGGCACAACGGGCAATTTGTATTCAGCCTTTCAGTGCACATATGAATAGTTATATTCACTATGCATTACGTAGTCCCGAATTTCAAAAAGAACTCACAAGCAACTCTACCGGGACCACTGTTTCAGGAATAAAGGCCTCAACTTTAAAAAAACTGGGATTACCACTCCCGTCTCTTAGCGAACAAAAAATCATCGCTGAAAAACTGGATACGCTGCTGGCACAAGTAGACAGCACCAAAGCACGTCTTGAGAAAATCCCAAAAATTTTGAAGCGTTTTCGTCAGGCTGTTCTCGGGGCTGCAGTTAATGGGAACCTGACAGAATTATGGCGCAGTAAAAACAAATTTTCTTTTGATAAATGGGAGAAATTGGCTTTAAGTCATATAGTAAAAAAAATTGAGGCCGGTAAAAGCCTTAAATGTATTGAAATACCACCTCATGAACAACAATATGGGATTATAAAGATAAGTGCCGTTACCTGGGGGGAATTTAACGAGGAAGAAAGTAAAACGCTCCCTGATGACTCTTTGTTTATTGAGTCAAGAAGAATTACTGTTGGTGACTTTCTGATATCCAGAGCTAATACTCTTGAATTGTTAGGAAATCCTGTAATTGTAAAACAGGTGACCAAGAACCTTATGCTAAGCGATAAAGTCTTACGTTTAGTTATGGCGGATAACGACAAGCCCTGGATAAATATTTTCATGCGTTCTTGTTATGGAAGAAGAGAAATTGAATTTCGTTCCACAGGTAATCAGCTATCAATGAGAAATATAGGGCAGAAAGCATTGCTTGAAATTCCTATACCTAAACCACCGATTGAAGAACAAGCGGAAATCGTCCGCCGTGTCGAACAGCTCTTCGCCTACGCCGACACCATAGAAAAACAGGTCAACAATGCGCTTTCACGCGTCAATAACCTGACACAATCGATCCTGGCAAAAGCATTCCGTGGTGAGCTCACCGCCCAGTGGCGGGCAGAAAACTCGGAATTGATCAGCGGAGAAAATAGTGCTGCCGCATTACTTGAAAAAATCAAGGCCGAACGTGCAGTGAGTACAGTTAAAAGATCCTCGCGGAAAAACTCCTGATCATCATTTCCCTGCGCACCTAGCTGGCGCGAGTCTTATTATTTCCTGCCAGCTAAACCTTAATTTTTATATTCAAATGATTTTATAAATAGCTTATTCAAGGCTGTTTTAAGCTGGAATTCCCCTCTCATTCCTGATGATATATACAGGTATTTAGCGCGGTGCGGATGTGCGCCAACACACCCGCGCCGCTAATCACAATCACTATTTCAAAGGAATAGTAATCATGACTGACGCCCATTCTATTGCACAACCGTCTGAACCAGAAGTCTCACCTTCAAATAACCGTCAATTAACGGTTGGCTACGCGAGTCGTTATCCGGATTACAGCCGGATGCCCGCCATTACCATGAAAGGGCAATGGCTGGAAGCAGCCGGTTTTGCCACGGGAACAGCAGTAGATGTAAAGGTAATGGAAGGTTGTATCGTACTCACCGCCCGGCAGGAGAGCGAACTGATGCAGTCTCTGCGGCAGGTGTGCAAGCTCTCGGCGCGGAAACAAAAGCAGGTACAGGAGTTTATTCAGGTTATATCCGGTAAACAGAAAGTCGTCTGAATGAGAAGCCGCTCCCGATATCGCATCGGGAGCGGTTAACTATCAGGAAGCGATTACCTCCACCAGCACATCCGTTGCCCAGCTCTCTTCACTATTGGCCACGTTCCCCTCCTTACAGGCCAGCGCCATATTGCCTAACTGGAAAGAAACGTTATCGTTGAAGTCAAAGTTGTACCACTTTGATGTAAAGTTAATGCGCCAGTAGCCCATACCCTGATCAAAACGGATCTTCAGTACCTGACCATCTTCAAAGGTTAATGTCAGTTTACGGTGGTGAGGAATATCGCGCGGCGAGTCGCACACCGTCAGTTTTACTGGCCTGCCCATTGCAGCTGCAAACCACTGGTCAGCAAAATCATAAAAATCCGCTTCGCTCATCCAGTCATGGAAAGGCCTGTTACCTGGACGATCTTTAGGTTTAAACAATGTATCCAGCACCAGCTCGGCATTATTAGTGAGCTTAGTTTGTAGCGGTTTCAGTATTGCTCCCAGCAGCGCCAGCGCAACCGGGTTTTGCAGATACCGATCGGTATAGTGAACGCGGTTGATACGTGTATTTTTCATCAGCGACTGCGCTTCGTCATGGTTGTTAAACAGCATGTCCCAGAAACGCTGTCCAAACTGTGAAAGTGGGCCATTCAACTCTTTGCTAATCTCAATATCCTTGACCCGCTCTACAACGTTCTCAGCTTTAGCCGGCAGAACAAACTCGCCCATCTCAAGCTTTCTATACCCAAGGCTGCGGACGACCAGCTCGTCATTCAGGTGCCAGCCCGGCCCCGGAATTGTTGCCTGCTTACTGCGTGAGGCCAGCGTCATTACTCGATCTGCAAAGGTAATTTGAGCAACAATCGGCAATTCTAGTTTCTGTTCGATATGGCACAGTCGAACACCCAGCGCAGTAAACTGTGAAAGCTCATGCAATAGCTCCAGGTCATCTATGTTATCGGGGATGACAAGATCAACTGCGACGTTGTCATTTACCCGGTAGCTCTGGATTGCCGTACGGAACTGGCGGGCATATAAATCCCACTCATTAAACGCACCATTCGTCCATAACGTGAGCTTTTCAGCCCCTTCATTAATCGCCCGACGAATCGTATCGCTAATGGTTCCAGGACAGTATCGTGCATCTGGTAAAGATAAGGTCTCTTCAGCCGGTAAACCGACATAATACGTGAAGTCATCTCCAAGCCAGGTCAAGGCTGCTTTACGATCCAGTAAATCGTGATCGTGACGAGTCTGGGAGTCGAGAAGACATTCACTGCAAGCGGAGCTACAATGTCGGCAGCCCAGCTGTTTGACCATTCCCTGCAGAATGGTCTCAATATGCAACGGCGCACTGGAAGCAAAGCCTGCACCACCACTAATGACATCGTAAAGTTGAACGGCTAATACTGATTGGCCATCCTCCAGTCTGACCGGACGCAGGGCATAGCCCAGTTCTGCAGCGGAAATACCTAACCTGCCTGACAGTGCCTGCCGCAATGCAACTGCGAGGGTCATGCCGACAACGCGTCCTTCTTCGGTGTTATCTGGGAGATATTCACCGTTTTGTGGCTTGCGCAGGATTATTTCAAACACATCCGTACGAGCCAATGCTCCCAGCGTGACGTTTTTCATAAGTGCTGTCGATCCTGAGCAAACCAGGCGCTGATTCTGACTATCGCGATCTGCTTTTCCTGGGCGAGGCGGGTAGTGAGCTTCCATACTCTTTGGCGCATCGTTTTCATTAAGCATCGACTCTGCGCGACCACAGCTTAAACATAACGCGTATCCATGCCCTCCCGTTCCAAGGCTTTGCTGGAAAACATGTCCATCAGTACCAGAGGTCATATATCCCATTATAGGGTTAGGCAGCGGCACAGGTTCTGCTTTAACAAACACCCAGGCAGGGACAACTGGGATAAATTTCATGGTTTCGATATTATTTGTCACTGGCGCGTGCGCATCAGTCACAAATCCGGCAGGCTGCAGCACCTGACGGCGATTATTCATGATAATTTTTTCACCGCAGACGCTGTTGGTGCAACAGATCGCGCCGGTGCCACTCATCCCTTCCTCATAGCCGATAGTCCCACATTTATGACAGCGCCACGCACAATCCAGGCGTTGGGCTTCATTAGTATCAGCGTTAATATTATGCCAATGCAGCGAGACACCGGCTGAGCGGAAGACTCTGCCATCAAGAATAATTTCTGCACCAGGCGCATATTCACGGATGGCAACACCCAGGTTTCGTGAGGGAAGTCCTTTATAGCGGGAAACATTATCTTCACGATCTTTTTTATCACTGCTCTTTTGAGATTTTTCCCGGATATAGTCTTCCATGGTGAAGTTATCAAACGTTACCACATCCGTTGGGAAGCCGTACCCAGGCAGGAAGGTTCTGGCCGCTAAATCACGTAATAAATACTCGCCACAGTGCCGTTTTTTCTCTAATTCAATGCGCTTGCGGTATGGCGTTTGCGGCTGGGACTCGCGTTCTTTTGCTAAAAGGTCGCGATAAACAGATAGCCATCGCTCCTGAAGGAAAGTGATCGCAATGATTGTTTTATGGCGCAACTGGTTGGATCTGGCGCCATGCAGAGCCGTACCTTTCACTAATCTTTCCAGGGCGGCATCGATATCAAGAGCCGGCCTATCCAGCCAGACTTTGAAGCGCTCACATTTTGACTGCTTACTGTCTTCGCCGAAAAACCAGAGACTGTCCAGGCTGGTTTTCTCTTTATCCGTTTCGCCAATAACGTTACACAAGAAGTCAGACAGCAATAAAGCGTTTACGTGGCGTTGAACCACACGGATGGAGTTCATCGCTACCATTGGTGCTGGAATCAAAGTTTCAAACGGCCAAAGAGGGTTGGCGAAAACCTGCTGATCATGCGGGTTTCCTTTACAAAGCGTGTAAGAAATTGCTCGCGATTCCTTACTACGTCCGGCACGCCCGGCGCGCTGTAGATAGTTGGCCGGATGTGGTGGTACGTTGTTCATCACAACGGCGCTAATGCCGCCGATATCTACCCCCATTTCCATGGTAGTGGAGCAGTTAAGAACGTTAAGCTGTCCGTTCTTGAACATTTTTTCATAGCTTTGCAGGCGTTCTGAGGATTGCTGAGCAGAATGTTCGGCTGTACGGTAGTAAAAACCGCCCTCAACAACACGATCGTTTATATCAGTCCAGACGTTTTCCGAACGTAATTTCGCTATTTTCGGTTCCTTGCTGACCCAGTCGCGCACTTTAGCCAGTCCTGCAGCATAATCCTCTTGCGAACGATCCATTAGCCAGATTTCAGGCATGATGACCTTCTGTGCAATATAAGTGTCATACTGCGCCTGGGTGAGATGTTCAAAAGAAATATGTGTGGGAAGATAAGGTGTTAAGCCTTTGAAGGTTGTATCCAGAATTTTATTGGTAACCGGACAAATCCAGGCGTCTGTAATTAATGAAAAAGTCAGATGCTCTTTTGGTAAATAAAAACGGTTGCCATCAGGCTTCAGTATTGCAAGTGCCCCGGTAAGTTGAGTCCATGCTTCTTTCAGCCAGGCATTGATTATATCTATCGTTACCGTGTTCACAGTTTTAAATCGTGCACCAAGCATTAACAGCTTCACTAAACGATGAGATATATTACCATTACGAATTTGCGGCCAGCGTTTGTTCTGATTATCTTCAGGATCCTTAGTGTCTGGGTTACGGACAAATTTCGATGAAAAACGGCTACCAATCCAGTTTTTCAACTCATCGTCCAATTGTGTAAAGTTACTTTCGCGAACATATAGATCCAGCGTAACTTTAAGAAAATCGTGCCAGTCATCCAGCGTCAGCCCTTGATCTTGCCAGTGTGCCGGAATTTTATGGATTTTCTCCAGTCCATAATAACCAATCTGAACTAGCCCTTGCGTTTCCAGGCTATTAGTTCGTTTAGGTCGACGCATGAATTCCCGGAATAGCAGCATTTCCGAAAGTTTCAGGGGGCCACCGTTTTCATTGAATACTTCAGGCTTAAGATAGTGGTTATATTGGAGGATAGGACCGCGAATGTCGGCTTTCTCTTTCAGTTCATTAACCATCTCAGTCCAGGTTCGCGAAATCAAAATGGTCGCTGCCTTACCTCCGGTTGCTGCCTGAAATGCCTGTTCAAGCTGCTCTGCCTGTATTTCTGCTAGTTTTGCCTGATCGGGTAAACCCCAGCTCCGATATTCGTCAGCTTGCTCCCGTGCCTGTTTTACTCTTTCCGCTAATTTTTCGAGATTTGCATTAGCATTCGGTGTTGTTGACGTCTGAGAGCGTTGATGCCAGCTCAGGATTTCAACTACGCTACCACGTAGCCGGCTTCGCTCTGCTTCTTGCTGCATTCGAACAGCCATTCTCGCGGTCCCTTGCCGACTGTCGGTAAAAGTGATTAGACGGCGGCCCCTTCCTGGCAAAGAATCAGGACCCACGCCTTCTTTACCTTCTTCACTGATAAAATCCTCACAATATTCCAGAACGGTTGGCACAATGTTAGTGACATAAAATGGCCCGCCTAACAAAGCACGTCGGAACGGTTGTTTACCGCTTGCGCCTCTGTAACTGCAGCCACTGACGCTACATACTTGCTCAATATCGTTAATAGTCAGCAGGATACTGTTGTTGCTTATCACACCTATATGACGCGTCTGTCGATCAAGACGTTGAAGGATGTAGCCAGATTCGCTGGTATTTTCTGCTGCAATAATGAGTGGGGGCTGAAAACGACTCTCTTTCTCACCTTTTTCTTCATTAGCATCATATTCAATGGGTGCTTCATCCTGTAAAGAGAATTCATCACCACCTTTATTTTCCCACTGGACAAGTTTGCCATTTTTGTCCAGGGCCAGAAGATGTGGCTCGTTACAGTCATTACAGAATGCGACCTCGTAAACCGGGCTCCCACAATCACAGCTTTGTCTCTGGTTTACATATACATAGCCAAAAGGCCAGCCTTTTTCCAAAGGTGTACCATGCTTTTGGCTACACTCTTTATCTACGCAAGCCCAGATACCTTGTGTGCTGCGTTGGAAGATATGCGCTCTGACTTTAAGAAATGCCGGCTCTTTTCCATTTGGTTGTGTACCGGAGCAGACGTCAATCCAACGCAGCACCTCTTGCTGACTGTAATTCTGTTGAGTTAGCGAATTAAGCTTCTGCGTTATCTGATCCAGCTTCATTGGATTTGAACGAGTGACTAACATATCACGTAAGTAACGCGCCTCAGGCGAGTGCGTAAGTGCATCAAAGCGCTTTGAGCTTATACCTTTTGTTTCCGTATCAGGAATTTGCTCAATTTTATCTAACGGAAGATAAGTGTCTTTGCTTGGTTTCAGCTCTGGGATCACCCTGCTTCCGTCCAGTACGTCAATTCGTTCCTGTGGTATGCCGGATAACTCAGATAGAAATTTTTTCAGCTGTTTTTCGGCGTCGCTTCCGGCAATGGTCGCAGAGGTTGCCACAAAGCGCACATCATCAGGTGTTACGCCAAAAGCAGTCATTACGCGACGTAACTGGAGTGCCAGTTCCGCCGCCTGCGAACCGACATAGGTATGCGCTTCATCTAGTACTATCCAGCGTAGTGATTTTTTTGCTTTGGATTGCTGAATGATCGGGGCATCAACTTGACGAACCATCATATATTCAAGCATCGTGCCGTTGGTCACCAGAATCGGAGCAGGTTCTGCGCGCATTTTTTCGCGCGACAGAACTTCGTTTGGCCTTTTTACCTGCTCGCTTCTTACTGCGGCATGCAGATTTTCAGTATTTCCGTTGTAGAGGCAGTATCGGATCCCAGTACCAAAACCACGGGTCCATGCATCCAGGCGCTCACGTTGCGAATTAATTAAGGCATTGAGAGGATAGAGGAATAGGGCTCTGACACCGATTAACGGATTGTTGCCATTTTCATTCAACTCCTGATAGAGATCTTCCAGCACTGGCACCATAAAACATTCCGTTTTGCCTGAACCTGTACCACTGGTTACCACCACTGAATGTTTTTTTTCAAGCAGAGCCCTCCAGCTAGCTAACTGATGGGTAAAGGGTTTCCAGTCAGCACCAAAACGGTAGCGTCCATTATTCTGGTCATCGAGTGAATCAACGACTGCTTTACTTAACAGTGCGTTACCTTGCGTCAAGCTGCGCATAGTGTTATTGGATTCTTTCCAGCCAAACATTTGCTGGAATACCGGTGAGGAAAGAAATGAACCTGACTTCCCGCAATCGGCGCCCATTTGTTGTGTGAGATGCTCACGCAATTGCGGACTAGTGACGCCCATAATACTTAATGTTGCTTCAGTTGAACGAGACAATGATTGTTCAATAAGTGAAGAAAAATAGCGTGTAGTCATCAGTATTCCTTTTTATTTTTAGCCAGATAACGCAACAGGCTGCACTGGAAGATAGCTTTAAACCAGCGGGAATCAAAATCCCTGACTTGTCTTAGAAAAAATACAGCTCCGGGTTTACGGTCAAATACGCTTTCAAACGATGTATTACCACTTGCAACGGCTGCAGCAAAGACGGGTAACCAGGCAACGGAATAGCGGTAATCAGCGTCAGGATTAATGCTTATTACTGGATTTTTTTGTGACTTTATCCAGCTATGCAGACGCTTGTAGCCATAATCTGGCCAGCGAGCTTCGCTGTGTTCACGTAAAAGCTCCTGATACCATTCACGAACAAAAAACTCTGGAATGGGCGGGGGGAATTGTCCGTAACTTAACCATTTTTCAATTTCATCGGCATATGTCGGAAAAACAAGCCCTAGTCGTTTATACATATTCTTCATCAATAAATTCTGGGTTTCTTCCGGTGCACCTTTTTGACTCAGGAATATTTTAAAACGATCGGCTGCAGCTTTGATTTCAGAAATGGGCAAGAACTCCCATAAAATAGGGAACTCATTTTCAATGCGGCTCAGATACTCAGCTGACATCTCAAATTTAAACAACGACATCGCCAGTGCTCGCGAATGCTGTACTAGCGCACGCCAGACTTCAAAAGTGGCCAAGGGCAGATAGCCAAATTGGTCGTAAAGGCTACGCATAAATTGCCAGCCAGAATGAGCGGGATCGTTAGCCATCTGTTCGAGTACCAGCGTTATTGTATTAACTTCAGACTGAGGATTAAAAAGCTGGGTCGCCTTCTGCAATGAGTAAATACAATGTTCGTTAATCGGTAACGAAGGTTCGCCATGAATAAAGCAGGGGCGAAACGCCATTTCTTCACCCTGCCTGGGAATAACCAGCCACGGCCCATTTTTGTTAACAATTGAGCTAATTTCATATTCACCTACTAATACACCCTCACTCAATCTTGATGATAATGGAATTACCTTTCTCTCAGGTTCACTCAATAACATGATGACAGGTGAAGGAATTTTTCCTGTCCGATATTGGATCGACTGGCTGACGAGGAGCTCCCTTTCATGATCATAACGTAGGCTATATTTATAGCGGCGAATATGCCAGTTCATTACAGCACCAGCACCTTTTATTTGCATTTCTACAACCTGGTCAATTCCACTCTCAAGAGAAATTAAGTTTTCAATATGCTCTTTCAGACTATATAAATTGAGTTCGACAGGGTGTTCTCCTGCTGTATAACACCATTCATACCATGCATGTTGCCCACTTTTGGAGCGTAGATGCAGTTCCAATGAGAAACGTGTCGGGTCGCCGTTTTTACCAAATAAAAAGGCTCTGGAACCGAGTAAATCATGTAAAGTGATGTTTTTATGAAGAGGGATTCCACTTGCATCAAGGGCCAAACAGCCTTTGGCTGGAAAAGGTAAGTTTACTTCTACAGGATCTGCTCCTAAATTTGGATAAATCTGCAGAGAGACAAATGCAGGAGGTATTCCTTTTGCCTTAAGTGATATTTCTGTTTGTCCTGTAGAGCGTTTGCGACCAACCTCTAGTGTTTTATCTTTTAATACAGACATACAGGGATGCTGAGTTGAAACCACAATAGAGCCTTCATTGGCTTGCTCACCACCTTTTATCTTAATTTCAAGATCTGCCGGTAAGATACCAATTTTTCTACGCAGTAGTGTTTCATTATGATGGTTTCTTACAGAAAGATGTTGTGTTCCCATCATCTCTTGTACCTGACATTCATCTAACATTGTGCCATTCAGGTAACGTTTAAATTGTATATCTTCAACATCCAGGTTCTTTGCCGTAACTTTAGGCACACCAAGGAATGTTTCATCAGGATGGCAATTCCAGGTCAAACGTTTACCATGCAAATCAAATTCGCTCTGTTTAAATTGTTCTCTTCCGGTGCGAATCCTGTATATTTCCTCTCCACATATAGTTACATCCTGGCGGCCTGTCACAAGCAGTGTTTTAAGTCCTGATAACAACAATGTACCCTGAGAACCTTCGTACCCTGAAAGAGTTGTTTTTTCTCGAGGTAGGACAATAAGAACATTACTATTACGTACACTACAAGAAGCTTGCCCTTGCAATAACCAACGTTGCTTATCATCAACAAAAGTAAGTGGTACTTCGCCAATGGCAATTTCACTTTTTTCCAGTTGTATGGAACCAACTATCATTCCACCAGTAAGCGCTACAATTGATAAAGTTGAAGAGGGTTCACGTCTTGCAAACCTCGATTCATGTTTACGCAGGCGAACTTTGGCATAAGCGTTATCCAGGGAAGCATAGGCCGGGCCGAGACTGGCTATCTCTTCACCATCTTCATAAATGGCAATTTCAAAACGCGTCGTTGAGGGTTCGCTAATAATTGGAAACAAGATTTCATCAGGGAGCGAAACTATTGCTTGTATTTGATCGGGATGGTTTTCCTGCCAATAGAATTGACAAAAGGAAGTTCTATTTTTTCGTAAGCGTGTTTTATTTTCTATAGAGGCGCTACATAGCAACCCGTTTAGAAAACGAGTGCCAGTTTCATCATCTAATGGAATAGGGAACTCATCTCGCCATTTAGGATGTACTTTATCAAGCTGCTTCACTGGTTCAGCATAATTACTCAGATTGTATATCATAACCAACGAACTTAGTTTTTTTACTATATGGCTAATAAGTTCTACAGAGGTATCTTCACTAAAAACAGTTGGTAGGGCTGATTTTTCTATAACTGTTCTTACCAGCGAATGTATGGATAAGTTTTCCAGATTTAAATTTTCATATTGATTTAGAATTCGGGAAAATACTGTGTTGAAATTGCTGCCTGATTCCTTCAGTACGCGGAAGGGTAACCCTCCCTCACTGAACAATGTTCCCAGAAAATTACGGCGTTCTGACTCATAAAATCGAATCGGCCTAATCCAATATCCTTCCATTCCTTTGGGGATAATATTACTTAACTCTCCCGGAGTTAATGATACTCCCAAGGTTTTATAAATGTGCTCCCACGTCCAACCACAATTTCGCTCATAATCTCTGCGATACCATTCAGAGCAAAAAAGAACAAAACAGGCCGCGTAGCCTTCATCGTCAATATTACTCTGCAGTTGACCCAAAGCCCGAAGTAGCTGGGTTAAATTGTTGTATTCATCACTTGTCGCATGATATTCATAAAGTGGGCGACCATCCGCACATCTTAATCCTCTGCGATTTAGAAAGTTACTTATCCAGGAAGTACATTTTAACCATGCAATGCTTTCTGACTGACTCAAGGTAAACTCCTGAAGGCGAGCAAGAATTTATTAAAGTTATGTTAACAAAAAAGATCAGAGTATCTCTGGTTAATTAGGACTGCAACCTCTATTTTTGGTAGGTTGAAACTAAAAAATTATTGTTTTTTCTAATAATGTAGGAGGATTATTGATCGCATGCTAATTGTTGCCATCACTTACGAATTCCTGATGAAGGAAATTTAACTTAAGTGACAATATCTACAATGATTAAGGGCCTGATTTACGATATAAACATTTAATAAAAATATTCAATATAAAATTAAAAAAAATGCATCATAAGTCAAAGATTAAAGATCTTTTGATTATGCCTTATGATTTAAATAATTGATTTTTATAGAGTATTATTTGTTTTATCTTTAAAGGGAGTTTATGGAAAAAATTTTCAAAATAACTTTAACTAAAATTTCGCTCCTCGCCCATAAAGTCCCATATGCCCCCTTTGCTCAGGCCTTGATATTGAATTCACAAGATAAGGGGAGCCTTTACTATCAATAAAAAGAATTACTCGACTGAGGGGTTTTTGGAAATAATCTTTGTCAGATAACATAGATATCGTTACAGAAATGTACCTTATACCAATCATAAAAGCATGTGTTAATGAACCGATTTCTGACATTTTTTTGTTAACTCAAAGAAGCTTACTTGCTTAAAAAAGTTTTTTCACTCTGGTAGATCTCAAAGAGAAGTTTTGAGGTTACAACGTTCTATGCCTTTGACTCGTTGATAGCTATACCCGGACTTCACTGCTGACAGCAAAAATTGTTGCTTGGGCTGTCTGGTGAAGTCATAGGTCGTTTTTTACTCAGGTTTTATGAACCTAAATAGTCAGCTAACCTCCTGAAATTTTATAGTGTTTATAGCTTTATCCCCTGATGTCATCATTGGCAAAGGCCAGATATCTAAATGCGGTAACCGCGGGCAGGCACATAGATGACAAAAGATTGTGTTGATCTGAAATCACACTTCAGGACCATTAATAATTTAAGTCCGTTATGGTTATAGTTACAATATTAAGCAGAATTGTTGGCACCACAGAGAGACTTTGAGCTATGGATAATGAAGACGGAGTAAGAGTTGTTCTTTCCCCGGTGCAGCTTGCGGCCTTGCTATCAGATAAAAGCATTAGCGAAGGCGAGACCCTGAGTAATCGAGTGTATGGCGGTTTAGGGCTTGCGGGCGGTATCGTTGAGCTATTTGGTGCCGGTGCCATGTGTGTAGTACCCGAGCCTACGATGCTGACTAAAGCGGGATGTGTAATTGTCGGCACGCATGGACTGGATACTGTGCAGGCATCTACGCGGCAAATCTGGACGGGCAAAAGTATCAATACCGACACCTACAACTCTGCGGTCTCACTCGCTCAGACTCTGGGGGCTGATAAGGACACAGCCATGAAAGTAGGATTTACAGTCGATTTGACAATTCCGGTGGCATTTTCTTTTGCTATAGGCGCCCAGCGTGTCATTGCGATACGCAGTGGTCGCATCAAGCTTGCTGAACATGAATCTCCTCCAGGCACTAATGCTGCTGGACATGCTATTGAAAGACACGTAGGCAAAACTGCGGAAGAGTTATTTGAGCGGCTTGAAAAATCCCCCAGATTGAAGTCATCGAGTAGCTTTAAAAATACCCGAGATGCTGAAATACTTATCTCTAAGGTTTTAAGAGACAATAAAAATAGTATTACGATGTGGGTGAAGAATATTCCCGAAGGTCTGAAAGCTAAAACAGTGTTAGATGGTAGCTTTGCTCGCCAGACAGGTATTTCAGTTTCCAGAGGAATAACAGAAGTGAAAGCCTGCTATAAGGTCCGTATAATACTTAAATTCGAGTATTGGAACGGTAAGCCCTTTTTCATCCTTACTGCTTACCCAATGGTATGATTATGAAAAATATTAACATAGCCGGACTGGACAGCCTCATTGCCATCTATTTTGGACAGGATTATGACCTGTTTGGTAGTGGTGAGAGTGTTGATGCTCAAATCAACGCATGGATTGCAGACTCCACTGCTGCTTCCCGACATGGCTTGATTGGCGATATTGAGCAGTTTATAAAGGAATGTGACAATCTGGAGGAGGATTTCAAAAGCCGCTATGGCGAAGAATTTTCTACAGACTTATGGGAAACGACGCCTGCAGAATTCCTGAAGCTTTTGAAGCAAAAGGTTAGTGCATCTCTTTCTTGATGCTGAATGCTGATTCGCCATTCAGATAAACACTCCCCAATACGAACCCCTGCTGATGAGGTTGTACCTGCATTGAGTCTCCTGACCGGACGCAATCCACTGAACAAAAAATCGTTGTGGCGATGCCGGCCTCTGCCGCTGGTCATCGCGCTGCTGCTCACAGGATGCGCCCGCTCTGATGCGCTGTGGACGGTCACGCATGACCTCTGCATGAATAACTATCACTACCGTCGCGATCCGGCACCCTGCCAGCAAATCTATCTGCCGCAGGACAACACTCAGGGCTACAGCATCATCCAGAATCCTCGCCACAGGCTGCACTTTATTCTGGTGCCCACGGTGGCCATGTCCGGTATTGAAAGCATTGCGCTATCACGACCCGGACGTCCCGATTATTTCGGCTACGCCTGGTTAATGCGTTATCGTCTGATGGCGGCCTATGGTGCTGCCGTGCCTGAAGATCGGCTCGGCATGGCGCTCAATTCCGCTTATGGCCGCAGCCAGAATCAACTGCATATTCATCTGACCTGCCTGCGGGAAGATGTCTATCGTCAGCTTCAGGCCGAGC
>Ga0268256_1000702_pt1 | contig 25067 bp, 26 predicted proteins | sample AgamicAtAmrz_FD_200247 | JGI IMG/M metagenome (GOLD analysis project Ga0268256, IMG submission 200247) | Agave microbial communities from Guanajuato, Mexico - At.Am.rz (v2) (version 3) | ecosystem: Host-associated > Plants > Roots > Rhizosphere | place: Guanajato, Mexico | collected 2012-06-07 | reverse complement strand
GCACCGTCTCGTGCAGATCGTGATGGCGGCTGCGCAGCTTTTCGATCAGACGCGCCGAGGCGATGCGCGACGCCGATCCCGCCAGATCCGGGCTGACTTTAATGTGCAGCACATTCATGCAGTGGTTTCTCATACGATAGAGCGATAAAAATGCAGGCCGAGCGCCTGATAGCCGCAGCGCTGATAAAACGCCTGCGCCCGGGTATTACTGATTGCGGTATCCAGCACCATACGGCGGCAGCCGTACTCACGCGCCAGCACCGCTAAGCCGTCGAGCAGCGCGGCGCCGAAGCCCTGACCGCGCAGCGCGGGATCGCTCACCAGGTCATCGACGTAGCAGAAGCTGCCGTGGATAAAATTCTCCAGCAGGCGATAACCGGCCAGCACCGCCGGCTCTCCCTGATGTTCGATACCGGCGAGGCGATAACCCTGCGCCTGCTGACGTTGCGCCTGGGCGATAAACTGCGCCTCATTCGCCAGCCGCCCGCGCAGCGCACGCATCAGCGGGTAGCAGTGCGCGAGTTGTTCTGCGGTGGCGTAATGCACAATCTTCATGGCCGTCATCCGTATTGCGGGGGGGAATGCCTGCATCTTAAACTGCTATGTCTGAGCGAACAGGGCCATTACGCGTGAAAACAGGTAGGACATAGCGCAGTGGCTGAGGAAGGAGTGACGCGTGGGTTACAAAGAGATTTACCAGCGCTTCCGGCAGCAGATTCTTGCCGGACAGCTCCGGCCGGGCGATCGCGTACCGGCGATCCGCATGCTGGCGGGCGAACTGCAGGTGGCGCGTAAAACGGTAGAGGCCGCCTATGAGATCCTCATCGGCGAAGGCTATTTTGTCAGCCAGGGCGCGAAGGGCACGCGCGTCAATCCGCAGCTGAAGCTGGCGAGCGCAGCTACGCCACCGCGCGCGCCGGCGACGACGCCCGCGCTGCTGCCGGTGACCGAAAGCAAAGGCGAGCTGCGGCTCGGCATCCCGGCGCTGGACGAGTTTCCGCATAAAAAGTGGCGGCTGATGTCGGCGAAAGCGGCGCGCAGCCTGCGGCCGGACGAGATGATGATACCGCCGGTGATGGGATATGCGCCGCTGCGGGCGGCCATCGCCAGCTACCTGAACATCTCGCGCGGCCTCAACTGCCAGCCGGAGCAGATCTTCATCACCAGCGGCTACCGCGCTAACCTGCGACTGATTCTGGCGGTGCTGGCGCAGTCGGGCGACAAAGTGCTGTTCGAAGATCCCGGCTACTTCTTTGGCCAGCAGTTGCTGAAGCGTATCGCACCCAACCTGCACTATGTGCCGGTGGATGGGCAGGGCGTGGACGTGGAGTATCTGCTGCGCTATCACGCCGACGCGCGCTTTGCGGTAGTAACACCAACGCACCAGAGCCCGCTGGCGGTCAGCCTGTCGCTGCCGCGCAAGCATCAGCTGCTGGCGTGGGCGCAGCAGCATGACAGCTGGATCATTGAGGATGATTACGACGGCGAATTTCACTACACGCGTAAGGTGATTCCGGCGCTGAAAAGCCTGGATGTGCACGACCGGGTGATTTACACCGGTACCTTCAGCAAAACGATGATGCCGGCGATGCGCATCGGCTATCTGGTGATGCCGCAGCACACGCTGGCGCAGTTCGGCGAGCTGGGCGAGATTCTGGAAACCGGCCTGCCGCTGCTGCCGCAGAAGATCCTCGCGCAGTTCCTCAGCGAAGGGCACTTTTATCGCCACATCAAAAAGATGCGCATCCTGTATCAGCAGCGCCGTCGCATGATGCTGGAGGCCATCGAAGCCAGCTTTCCGGGGCTGTTTACCTTTGAACTGACCGACGGCGGTATGCACATCGTGGCGTTTCTGCAGCGCGGCACCCAGGACGTGGCGCTGGCGACGCTGTGGGCGCAGCAGGCGTTGTACGTGCGGCCGCTGTCGGGCTGGTACGCGCAGACGCAAAAGCGCTATGGCCTGGTGATTGGCTACACCAATATTCAGTCGTTTGAACAGGCGAGGGCGCTGCTGGCGCGCGTGGCGGATGCGACGCTGACGTTGTTGAGGGTTTAGCGGCTACGTGGCGAGAGAAGAGGGCGCGGGGGACAGCCCGCGCCGGCTGGCATAAGGTGAGCGGCGATTCAGACGGCAGGAAGGCGGCCTCTGAACCCGCGCGAAGGAATCAAATGCCGATGTATTTTTTGCCCTGCTTCAGCACCACATCGCAGGCTTTGGTTTTCAGCTTCTCACCCATCGGCGAGTTGCTCAGGCTCTGCAGATTCAGCTGCTGACCGTTGCCGGTGTTCAGCAGGCCCTGCAGCCCCTGCTGGTAATCGGTTTTCTGCTGCTGCGCGGTGGTGCTGCTCAGGCCCAGCTTGCTCAGCACCTGATCTTTCACCGACTTCACGTTGTTATCCACCACGTTGTGCTGCACGCAATATTCCATCACGCCAGCGGCGTTGGTCATGCTGTTGGCGCTCACCGCTTTATCGCCGCCGTTCAGCAGGCCGCTGAGCGAAGAGAGCGACAGGCCGCCGTTCTGCGTGTTGCTGGTGGCGGTGTTGCCGCTGTTCTGCTGCGACAGCTGCGATGCGGCGCTGCTCAGCTGATCCTGCCAGCTCGCCGCCGATGCGCTACCGGCCACCAGTGCCGCTGCGATACCCCATCCCCAAACTAACCGTTGTGTTGCTTTTTTCATCTCAACCTCGTTGTGCTTATACGTCTGACTGCGTCAGTTGTGGTTAAGAGGCATGCGGCGGCAGAAAGTTCCGGAGAAGTGGCCGCCGCGCGCGAGTTTGGGAGTGTTCCGGAGGCGACTGCCGGGGTTTTGCGCAGCGTTTTTGGCAGCGCTGCTTTTTTCGACGCTTAGCGCACATCCCCATCGATTCCGGTTGCGCCGCAAGCGCGTAACGGTATAATCGCCCACGTTTTCCGCATCCTCTTCAGTGCCGAAGTGGCGAAATCGGTAGACGCAGTTGATTCAAAATCAACCGTAGAAATACGTGCCGGTTCGAGTCCGGCCTTCGGCACCATGCTCTCTTCCTAGACCTTCCGGGAAAGTCCATTTTATTCTTTTAAATCAATATATAAGTCTATTTTTACGTCCTGAGTCGTCCGAGGTGATCCGTTGAAATCCAGATGCTATTGGGGGCATAATTGGGGGCATCTTTACTTCGATTAGAAATGTGCCCCCAAATGAAGCTCAACGCCAAACAAGTAGAAGCCGCAAAGTCAAAAGACAGAACCTATAAAATGGCCGATGGAGGCGGTTTGTATCTCGAGGTTTCGACTAAGGGTTCTAAATACTGGCGCATGAAATACAGACGCCCTTCTGACAGAAAAGAGGATCGCCTCGCTTTTGGTGTTTGGCCAACAGTGACGCTTGCTCAGGCAAGAGCAAAGCGCGATGAAGCTAAGAAGCTGTTAGTGCAGGGTATTGACCCAAAAGCCAAACAGAAAGAGGCTCAGGTCGAGAATTCGGGGGCATATACTTTCGAAACCATTGCTCGTGAATGGCATGCCAGTAACAAGCGATGGGGTGAAGACCATCGATCGCGTGTTCTTCGCTACCTTGAGCTTTATATCTTTCCTCATATCGGTTTGTCCGACATTCGCCAGCTCAAAACCAGCCACTTGTTAGCTCCGATTAAAAAAGTTGATGCTAGCGGTAAGCATGACGTTGCACAGCGCCTTCAGCAGCGTGTCACGGCTATTATGCGTTATGCAGTACAGAACGATTATATCGACTCTAACCCGGCCACAGACATGGCAGGTGCATTATCTACTACCAAAGCACGTCACTATCCCGCTTTACCATTTAACCGGTTCTCTGAATTTTTTGAGCGCCTAGCCACTTACCGTGGACGTGCTATGACGCGCATTGCAGTTGAACTTTCATTGCTGACCTTTGTTCGTTCAAGTGAGCTGCGTTTTGCCAGATGGGAGGAGTTCGATTTTGAAAGAGCCTGCTGGCATATCCCGGCGAAGCGTGAGGAAATTGAAGGTGTACGTTACTCTCATCGCGGTATGAAGATGAAAGAAGCACATATCGTTCCGTTAAGCCGGCAGGCTCTGATTTTACTTGACGAGTTAAAGCAGCTTAGCGGTGATAACACACGTTTGTTTCCCGGTGATCACGATCCTAAAAAAGTAATGAGTGAAAATACGATTAATAATGCATTACGCGCAATGGGATATGACACCAAAAAAGAAGTATGTGGCCATGGGTTTAGGACTATGGCACGAGGTGCGTTAGGCGAGTCTGGATTATGGACTGAGGATGCAATTGAGCGGCAAATGAGTCATTCAGAGCGAAATAATGTACGTGCGGCATATATCCATACTTCTGAACATCTAGACGAAAGACGATTAATGATTCAGTGGTGGGCTGACTACTTATATTCAAATGAGACAGGTTTTCTTTCTCCTTATGAATTTGCTAGGAAATATAAACTTTAATAAAAACATGGCAGTAAATAATTGTCAGCTTCTAGAGGAGAATATTGCCCGCAAGACGTGAGCAATATCTCTATTTTTATTATTCATTGTAGCCATCTTCGAACGAAATGTCCTCATTCAATAAGTGGTTTCTGGCAACATATAACGGAAAAAATTGAATGATATAAAATTTATACATTCTCCATTGAAAGATAACGAAAGCAGTTGCTAGCGATAATAACGCTAATAAATTTGTGGTTGAAAAATTAAAGGACCATAAGATACAAATCAGAAGGGACATGCAAAGCTCAGATGTTATGGCTTTCGCCCTTAATTCGATCTTTTTTATTTCTATTTTTTTGTCAATTTCTTTAACGATAAAAAAATCATAAGCATCATTTCTTCGAATTTTTTCATATTTTTTTATTACCTTGGCAGTATAGTCACTAAAATCGTGCAGGTTTGTTAATTTAATAAAAGATAACTTGTTTATTTTTTTATATGATACATTTAAAAAATAAACAATTACTAATGCCAGCAAAAGCTGGATTATCGTTAGTTTTGCTAAAAGCCCACCTTGGAAGTCGAGTACATCTTTGATTGAAGTTTCCGAAAGAATTGCATAAATGTTATCGCTACCTACCTCATAATTTAACATGAAAAATATTACCATAAATAGCGTGAGGAATCTATGCAGCGGATACTTTGATGTCAAATCCTCAATATACTTTTCTTGAATAGACTTTGCTAACTCATCCATTAATACACCTGTATAAAATATACGTCTCCCGATGAAGGATCGAATGCACCATACTCAATATATGGTGCCCCTAAGAAAGAAATTTCTTCTTCTTTTTGGAAGTAGGAAATAACTTCTTGAAAATCCTCTTTTGAAGCAAATCTTAACGTACTCATTGAACCATTAAACATATTCATCATTTTAGCAGAAAGATGGTACATATCCATCTCTGAAATTCTTGCATGATAGATAACTGGATCACCAAGTTTCTTGTGAGTTATTACACGGTGGAAATCATTAGCTTTCTTCCTGTTGAACTCATAAGTTTGAGTTGAATCAGAGGTGAGTGATATTTCTAATGTACTATCACCTGAATGCTGAGAACGAATGATCGCTAGCATTTGATCAATCTCTCTTACTATGGCCCTGTCACCATATCTTCTAGTCACAGCCTGGTCTGGATGCTCTAGCAGTTGCTGATAATCTTTTGGCTCAAGTTGGTGCCCTGAAAGTTGAGCCCTTTTTGTTTCGAGGTCTTTACTAATATTTCCGGCATTATCTAAACCACCATTCTCAGCTTCTTGCAGAACATTTTGAATTGCAGATGATACACGTTTAATAACCTTTTTTGTTATTTCTCTATCAGATATGAAATCAATGATGTATCCGCCTTCGCGTGGTTGCTGTACGAGAAGCTCAACATCTTTATAATAATCATGGTGCATTTTGGCATATTTCCAAAGGTTACCATGTTTGATATCGAGATAGGCTCTGTCTAAAGAACTCTGCAAGTGTCCCAAGCTTTTAGACAATGTTCTTAATGAAATCTGATGATCTTCAGCAATTTTTCCATCGAAATGCAGTTCTACTGTGGCCACGGTTGCTAGCTCCATCTACGTTATAAAGTAACAATAAAATGAGTTGATATAAGAAACAGATAAGTACTATTGACATTTTGTATCAAAATTTTTGCCCCAGAGAAATATTTATATTGCTAATGTTTGGAGGGCCATCATCACTTTACACCCTGAGTTAAAAGGTGAGATATGCTCTCCCCTGTTGCGCGCGCTCGTACCCCCGCCACGCCTGCCCGCTTCGTGCAGTGGTTTTCATGCACCTGCATGGATGGCGCTGCGCCGCACCTGGCATGGCCTGAACGGGCATTTGCAGGGTGCAAAAACTCATGCGTTTTCATGCAGCATAGACATGCACTCGCGAACAGAGATGCCAGCCAGGAAAAAGAGGCGTGAAAAAACCGGCGCAGTGGCCGGCTCAGGTAAGGGGTGGAAGGTTTCAGGCGGGTGACTGCTGCCGGCTGGACAGTTTACTGGCAGAACCGTAGCGGCCCAGCGTCTGCGGCTGGCGCGCCGCACTCAGCGCTTCCGTTTTGGGTTCCGGTTCGGCAGGCTTCTGCGGCTTCACGATGATTTTCTCGACGCTCTCCAGCGCGGTGAACGTGCAGGAGCAGTCGAGTTTCTGGCACTGATACCAGGTGCGCTTGACGGTCGCGGACTCGTAGGCGCTGGTGCGGGTGTGGGCGGTGGTGCCGCACTCCGGGCATTTCAGGGCCATTACGCGTCCTCCTGCGGTAGCCGGCTGAGGCGCTGCGTAAAGCGCTGGTGTTGTGCCGGCGTGTAGCTGCCCTGACAGTCGCGCAGCATCCCGGCTTCCGGAGACAGGCCCGTTTCGGCCAGCGCGTCCTTATAGGCCGCCGACACCGCCGGGCGCGCCCGCTGCACCTCCCGGGCCACGGCGCTGCGCAGCAGCCGGGCGGCTACTTCCAGCCCGCCGGGGCCGTTCAGGAACGGGGCCAGCGCCGAGGTCAGCGCCGGGCCGTGCTCGCCCATAAAATCGCTGAGCGCGTCCTCCGTGCAGGCTTCCAGCACAATCCGCTGCGCATACACGCCCTCGCGGGCGGCGCAGTTAATCTGCCAGTCCAGCACCGCGATGCGCTCGCGCAGCGCCGGCACCCGTTCACTGTAATCAGCCTGCTTTTCACCGGCTGACAGCAGGGCGCTGAGCGCCGTTTCCGCATCCTGACTCGCAGTCAGGTGCGCCTGCCACCGGCTGCGGGCGGCGCGAAACTGGTCCAGCGCCTGTGCGGGTGTGGTTGCAACGGTCATTGTGCCTGCTCCTTCTGCGCCATTTCGCGGCGGACCATCATTTTGTGACGCGCTGCGGGCGAGGGGCTTTTTCTGAAGTCATCGTGCGCACCGCGCGCCGGGAAGATGCCCGCCAGCTTAAACACCGCGTCTTCCTCCGGCAGGGCGTCACGCATCAGCGCCGGGTCGGTGATGTGGCGAGTGATAAAATTTTTCAGCACCGTTTCCGGGTCGTTAACGGCGTGTACCGTGCCGGTTCCGTCGCTGGCCTGACGCCCCAGCGTGATTTTCAGCAGGCTCAGCGTCTGGATCAGCTGCCGGCCGTGCGCCTCCATAAACGCCTGCCAGAGCTGCATGGCGCGAAGGTTCACCAGGTCATTGTGGGCGCTGATGTAGTCTCTGGCGAGGTCGGCCGTCTCCCACGGCAGGCGCTCATTTTCCTGCGCGTGCAGCGCCAGCAGGGCGTCGAACTCCTCCAGCGCCTCGCGGTCCAGCGCCACCTCCGCGCGCAGCTTCTTCATCTCCGGCGTCATCACGCCGCCGCTCTCGCGGAACAGCCGGCGCCATTCGTCGTTCTGTGCGGCCGCGTTCGTCTCGGTTTCGGCGCGGCGCTGACGGATGGTGTTCCCCTGTGAGGCGGCGGCCTCCTGTTTACTGCGTGCATCAAGCCATGCGGCCTTTGCGGTGCTGACTTTTTCCAGCGCGGCCTGCGTGCTGGCGGGAAAGGCGGTGATATCGGTCATAACGGGTTCCTGTCAGGTCGGTTTTGGTAAGTCAATTGTGCCGGGGCTGGCACAGGCGCTGCTACCTGACGGCGTTGTGTGACGGACCAGACAAAAGCTTTCCTTCTGGCGAGCCAGGAAAAGGTCTCACGAAAGCCTGTTATCCGCTTTCAGTTTTATATAAATCCTTCACCATTCTTCACTTGAAAGAAAAAGAGAGTAAATACAGTAAATTAAGGGGTGAAGAATCAGATAATGACTGTTCACCCGCTGTTCACCATTCTTCACCAGCCTGATTCCGGCGACCCGGAATGATTAATGTTTATTGCTATTAATAAATTATTTTTGAGAGTCTGAGGCTATATGAAAAGCCGGGCCCGGCACTATCCGGTACTACCCGTTGCTAGTCGTTAAGAGTGGTTAACACTGTGCAAAATTCAGACAGATTGTGTCAGCCACAGCACGCGGCCGCCCTGTTGCGCTGGCCGTAAATATGCTGAAAATAAAGCGCTACCCGACGCTGCACGTAACCGTGCGGCACTTAATGGACTCAGAAAGAGGTAGCTTATGCACACGGCTTTATCCGCGCACTCATCCGCCCCGGCGGCCCCCGTTATGCCGGCCATTGCCCCGGTTCAGGAGCGCTTTATGCGCCTGCCGGAGGTTATTCACGTCTGCGGCCTGTCCCGCTCGACCATTTACGACCTCATCAGCCGCAGCGCTTTCCCGGCGCAGGTGTCGCTCGGCGGCAAGAACGTGGCGTGGATGGCAAGCGAGGTCAGCGCATGGATGAACGAACGCATCGCCGCGCGCGGTCAGGAGCGTGCAGCATGATCCGGCTGAACATTGGCGGCACGTCGCACGACCTGTCCGTGGAGGACGCAAAGCAGCTGGCGCTGGCCATTGCCGCTGAGGTGGATATGCCGGGCCAGCCGCAGCGCTTTCGCGGCACCGGCATCGCCTTCAGCATTGAGCGCAGCACGGCTCCCGCAGACCCGCAGTCTCCTTCCCGCGCCGGCATCACCCTCACGAACTGCTGAGGTGCGTATGCCGCTCGCATTCCTCACTCCCGGCTTGCGCGCCGGGGGCTTTCCCTGGTACAGTAATTCCGCTGCCGCAAAATCGGCAGCCGGGATTGGCGTCCTGAGCAACTCAATGGCGACACCAGACGCGCCTTGCGTCTTTTTTTGTGTCTTAGCCTCAGTGCACCCATTTTTCGGGCGGCGGTTGTGTTTACGCTGTGCCTGTCGAGTAATGGTGGCCCGGGCGGGGGCTTCTCACGAAGCGCCGGTATCCATTGAGGCCGGTTACGCCAACCCCGTTCGGGCTACCACCAGTGAAATTGGCGTTTCCGGTGGTGGCGTTAACCGCTACTCAGTGGAGACTGCCCCTATGGCTACCGTACTTCATTCCCCGCACCCTCAGTTTGTCTTCGTTTTCGCCGCCGTGCGCCGCTGTGAGCGTCACAGCCGCGTGCTGATGCTTCGTGCCACCGCCGCAGACGAGCGCGCCGCGCGCCGGCTGCTTGCCCGCGACTACGTGCTGTCTTTTGCCTGCCGCCTGCCGGTGACGGAGGTGCGCGCATGAGCCCCATTACGATTTCCGACGACGACCTGATGCGCCTGGAGCACCTGCGCAACGCCGGGCGCTTCGTGTCCGACATGACCCGGCTTCAGGACTGCCACGAAGCGCCGCCGCCCGCGCAGCGCGCGCAGCTGGCCTCGCTGGTTTTCCTCATCACCGAGCAGCTCGACGGCGTGGTAGCCCGCTGCCACGACAGCCTGATGAACGACGGAGTGACATCATGAAAATCCGCACGCTTTCCCCCGACCTCCGCGCCGCGCTGGCCCGCCGCGCGGTCGCCTGCGCCTGGCTCACCCTGTGCCGCGAGCAGCAGCGCTACCCCGGCCTGACGCTGGCGCGCCTTGAGCACGCCATCGAGACCGAGCTGGAGGGGTTCTATCTTCGCCAGCACGGCCGCCGGCGCGGGCAGGAGATTGCCTGCGCCCTGCTGGACGACCTGCTGGCCGCCGGGCCGCTGAAGTCGGCCCCGTGCCTGAGCTTTTTAGGCCAGGTGGTGATGGACGAGCTGAGCGGGCGCATTCACGACGCGCGGCCGCTGCACTGAGGGACAACCGAATGAAAATGACCGTATCAGACGCGGCGAAAGCCGCGCGGGGCCAGTGGCCCCGCATCCTGCCCGCGCTGGGCGTGAAGGTGGTAAAAAACCGCCACATGCCGTGCCCGGTGTGCGGCGGAACAGACCGCTTCCGCTTTGACGACCAGGAGGGGCGCGGCACCTGGTATTGCAACCAGTGCGGGGCCGGCGACGGCATGGACCTTGTACAAAAGGCGCTCAGCATTAACCTGACCGAAGCCGCCGGGCGCGTGAACGCCCTGACCGGCAGCCTGCCGCCGGCGGATGCGTCCGCTGACGTTGTCGCTGAGGCCGGGGATAACGACGCCGCCCGCGCCGCCGCCGCGACGCTCGCGCAGCAGCTGGTCAGCGGCGCGCAGGAGGTCAGCGGTAATGCCTACCTGTCGCGTAAGGGCTGGCCGGCGCAGCGCAGCCTGACACTCGCGAAGCCGCAGAAAGTGGCCCTGACGACCTTCCGTCCCGGCGACCTTATCGTGCCGCTGCAGGACATGGCCGGCGCGCTGGTCAACGTGCAGCTGATTAACGCGGAGGGCGTCAAGCGCACCCTGAAGGGCGGACAGGTAAAGGGCGCGCGGCACGTGCTCAGCAGCGCCGGCAGTAATGCCAGGCGCATCTGGCTGGCCGAGGGCTTTGCCACCGGCCTGACGGTGCACAACCTGACCGGTGATGAGGTGTGGGTTGCGCTGTCGTCCGCGAACCTTCTTTCCCTGGCCGGCCTCGCCCGCGAAAAGCACCCGTCGCTGCCGCTGGTGATTGCCGCCGACCGCGACCTGAGCGGCGACGGCCAGCGTAAGGCAGCGCAGGCCGCCGCGGCCTGTAGCGGAGCCGTGGCCCTGCCGCCGGTGTTCGGCGACTGGAACGACGCGTACACGCAGCACGGTGAGGTCGTAATCCGGCAGGCGCTGACGGAGGCCGCCGCGCCGCCGGCGGCCAGCCCGTTTGACGTCATGAGCGAGGCGGAGTTTTCGGCCATGAGCGCCAGCGAGAAGGCGGAGCGCGTGGCGGAGCACTACCGCAGCAGTCTGGCCGTGGACGCCAGCGGGGAAATTCTCTGCCGCTACGAAGCCGGGGCGTGGAAGGTGATTTCCGGCAACCAGTTTGAGCGCGACGTGGCGAAGCTGTTTCAGCGCCTGCGCGCGCCGTTCTCGGCGGCCAAGGTGGCGGGCGTGGTGGACACGCTGAAGCTGATGCTGCCCCAGCAGGCCGCGCCGCAGCGCCAGCTTATCGGCTTTCGCAACGGCGTGCTCGACACCCGCACCGGCACCTTCAGCCCGCACCGCCGGGAAAACTGGCTGTGCACCGTCAGCGACGTGGACTACACCCGCCCGGTGGCGGGCGAGACGCTGGAGCATCATGCGCCGCACTTCTGGCAGTGGCTGGACCGCGCCGCCGGGCGCAGCGCGGAGAAGCGCGACATCATTCTGGCCGCGCTGTTCATGGTGCTGGCGAACCGCTACGACTGGCAGCTGTTTCTGGAGGTCACCGGCCCCGGCGGCAGCGGCAAGAGCATCATGGCGGAAATCGCCACCATGCTGGCCGGGCCGGACAACGCCGTGTCGGCTACCATCGAAACGCTGGAATCCTCGCGCGAGCGCGCGTCCGTTATCGGCTATTCGCTTATCCGCCTGCCCGACCAGGAGAAGTGGAGCGGCGACGGCGCGGGCATCAAGGCGATTACCGGCGGCGACGCGGTCTCGGTGGACCCGAAGTATAAGGACGCCTACTCGACCCACATCCCGGCGGTGATTCTGGCGGTCAACAACAACCCGATGCGCTTCACCGACCGCAGCGGCGGCGTGTCCCGTCGCCGGGTGATCCTGCACTTCCCGGAAATCATTCCGGCGAACGAGCGCGACCCGCAGCTGAAGGAAAAGATACAGGCGGAGCTGGCCGTTATCGTGCGCCAGCTGATGCAGCGGTTCAGCCAGCCGCAGGACGCCCGCGCGCTGCTTCAGTCGCAGCAGAACTCCGGGGAAGCCATGCGCATCAAGCGCGACGCCGACCCGATGGTGGACTTCTGCGGCTATCTGTTTGCCACCGCTGAGCCGACAGGCCTGCTCATGGGCAACGCCAGCATCCGCCCCCTGCAGCCGAAGCGCTACCTCTATCACGCCTATCTGGCCTACATGGAGGCGAACGGCTACCGCAACCCGCTCAGCATGAAGTCGTTCAGCCAGGCGCTGGAGAGCATCCTGCGCGAGTACGGGCTGAACTACCTGAAGCGCCGCACCAAGTCAGGCATCCAGACCAACCTCGACCTGACCGATGAAAGCAGCGCCGACTGGCTGCCAAAATGCGACGACCCGGCAGCAGCATGACTAACCCGAACCGGCGAAAGCCGGTTTTTTTCACCCATGCGTCACCGCCGGTGAAGGATATCCGTCACCCTTCACCCATTCGTCACCACGTAACCTTATGATAAAGTTTGATAAAAATGAAAGGTGTAGAGTGTGAAGGATTCTTCGTTAAATCTTTTTTAAACCAATGCTTCTTTGGTTAGATGCGTAATTGCACCTGACTTGAAGACCCATTTGCACTTTACTTGGCGACACTTTGTAAATTAGTTGATAACCATCTACAAAATCTGTCCGTATAGATTTGACAGTGAAAGGGTTTCGTCTGAGCGTCTGCTGTATGCCAGAAGCGGACTCTGCGAATGCCATGTTATGTTAATCTGTAGGGAAAGTCGGGTAGAGTAGATAGCTTTTGCAAAGCTTTTATCCCAAGTGTTGGATAAATTGTGGTTTTTATGTTAGAGGGGAATTGGTAGTTATGGCGGTCAATCTTGATAAGCCACAGCGTTGGAAAGAAGATGTAGCAAGATCAGTTGATATGTATAACCAATGGTTTTTGGATTTTGCTCCAGGCGCTTTTCGCGCGACGCGGATTTCAGCTACAGCTTCTGTTGAAGCTAGCCTCCTAGCCACGTCATATCTTCGTGATATACGCCCAGAAACCATGAAGAAAATGCCGAACCTACTTTCGATGTTAAGGATGGCTACTTGTCCACCGATAGCGGTTGATAGATTAATAGGCTTGGCTGGCGTGAATTCTAGCTTAGTCAAAACTATGGAAAAAGATAATAGGTTGCCTGTAAGAATTGCCGTTGATTCATTGGATCGAGAGTTGCAAAAGATTGGTGAAACCATTGAGCGAATGGCCGATCCAGATATTTTTGTGTGGCTAGCTCGAGGTGATGAGCCAAAGCAAGAAGAAATACATCGGGCGGCAACCATAGTAGCCGATCGATTATGCGGTGCTCAAGCTAATCCAATAATCCGTAATGAGCAAGAGAAACGACAACTAGCAAAGATCAAAGCATGGCTTGAAGCAAGGGGTTATACCGAAATAGAGGCAAAATCCCGTGTCGATTTCCAAAATATGGAACCCGGCACGTTCAGTTTCCGCCTGAACGTAAAAGTCCGTGCTAATACAATCAATATTCCTGTTGATGCGGTAATAATGCCTATCACAGCCCATAAAGGTGATTTGCCGTTATTGATTGAGGCCAAGTCTGCTGGTGATTTCGCTAATACTAACAAACGACGCAAGGAAGAAGCCACAAAAATGGTACAGCTCAAGCAGTCCTATGGTGATGGTGTTAATTTTGTACTGTTTCTATGTGGTTACTTCGATAGTGGATATTTGGGTTACGAAGCGGCTGAAGGCATAGACTGGATATGGGAACACCGAATTGATGACATGGCAGAATTAGGTTTATGATGATTGAGAAATTAGAAGCTGAACGGTTAACGATCCAGTTAAAATTAGATAAAGAGAAAACTTCTGCGGAACGAAATCGGCTTGGGCAGTTTGCCACTCCGCCTATGCTGGCACATGATATCCTAACTTATGCAAAAGGATTGTTGCCGAAAAATTGTCCAGTCAATTTTCTTGACCCGGCACTAGGTAGCGGTGCGTTCTACTCTGCTCTTAAGCGTGTATTTGCTTCTGATCAGGAAATGATTAAATTTGCGGCTGCGTTTGAAATTGACCCACATTACGGAAAACCTGCTCAAGATCTCTGGGAGTCCCAGGGATTGAACTTGACCCACGGTGACTTCACTAAATTTGAACCAAATCCTTGTTTCAATTTGATCATATGCAATCCACCTTATGTCCGCCATCATCATTTGTCTGGCGATGATAAGATGAGATTACAGAAGCGGAGTATGGACGTTAGTGGTTGCAAATTAAGCAGGCTGGCTGGGCTTTATGCTCATTTCCTATTGCAAACTCATGCTTGGATGGCTCCGGGCGCAATTGCTGGATGGCTAATCCCTTCAGAGTTCATGGATGTTAATTATGGCCGTGAAGTCAAGCGATATTTATTGAATAAAGTAAGCTTACTAAAAATCCATCGATTCTCTCCAGATGACGTCCAATTTACTGATGCTCTCGTTTCTTCTGCAATTGTATGGTTCAGAAATGAGTTACCATCAAAAGATAATCAAACAATTTTTAGTTTTGGTGGGAGTCTTTTAGTTCCTCACATTGAAAAAAAATTGAGCCGAGAGGATCTTATTGCTGAAAATAAATGGACGCGATTTCCTAAATATGATGTTAGAGATCAAGCTATTACAGAAACCCAACTGCTTGGCGACTTGTTTTATGTAAAACGTGGGTTAGCTACAGGCGACAATAAATTTTTCGTGCTCAGTGAGCAGCAAGTGAAAGAGCGAAATATTCCTTACGCTGTTTTAAAGCCTATTCTTCCTAGTCCACGCTATGTTGAAGGTAATGAGATTATGATTGATTCTGAAGGCTTACCCACGAATGTTAGTCGGCTGTTCTTGCTTGATCCTCAAATGGATGAGGACAAAATCAGGTTTACATATCCTACAGTGGCGGCCTATTTAGAGGAAGGAAAAGTTGCCGGTGTTGATAATGGATATTTATGCCGTGGACGAAAACGCTGGTATGACCAAGAGCAGCGATTGCCAGCGCCCATTGTTTGTACATATATGGGGCGATCCGATAGCAAGAGCGGACGGCCGTTCCGCTTTATTCGTAATCGCTCACTAGCAACAGTGGCAAACTCCTATTTAGCTTTATATCCTAAGCCAGTTTTGATGGACTTGTTAAATAAAGATCCAAGTCTTATTGACAGTATATGGCAACAACTCAACACTATTTCCCCCGAAACTTTGCTAGGCGAAGGGCGGGTTTATGGTGGTGGGTTACACAAACTGGAACCTAAAGAGCTGAGCAAGGTTCCTTTAAAACTGCTCTAAACGATTACATTTAAGGTACATTTTTTGGGTAAATTTTAACCTATCACTTACCACTTACTCATTAGACACCTCGGTTGCATTTTTTAGCTTGAAAAGGTGTCGATGAACAATATGCTAAACGCCCGATCCTTGCTCAAAGCTGCCTGTCAACTTAGTAAAGTTTTGTGTACATTTTTAGTTGGATATGATCACAAGAAAAGCGAAGAGGCAGTCAAGGGGAATGCAAATGGGTGGTCAGGCAATGCAAACACCCGGTTAGGATCCGCTATGCGGAACCTAACCGGAGCAGAATAGGTTAAAACTTATCCAATTATGTGAGGTTTTAACTGATATGTGCAAAGTAACATGGGGGCATAAAAAGGGGCACTTTATTTTTGGTTGTTTATTTAGTTCTTTAAATTCAATGGATTGTTGTATTTTTTGAGTCCGGCCTTCGCACCATCTGATGCAACTTAAGTCGCTTACGAGCGGCTTTTTTTGTGTCTGGGATTCTGGCTCCGTGAGGCTTTTCCGCTTTTCGTTCAACCTATATTAAGTTGCTTGTGATTATATAAATGAGTTTCGAATCGCCACGGATAATCTAGACACTTCTGAGCCGTTGATAATATAGGTTTTCATATTCAGCCGGTGGCATCTGCTCGTTCGAACCATGCCGACGCTTACTGTTATAAAACATTTCGATATAATCAAAAATATCGCTTCTGGCTTCGTCTCTCGTTCCGTAGATCCTTTTCTTAATTCGTTCGCGTTTCAGTAACTGGAAAAAGCTTTCCGCAACCGCGTTGTCATGGCTGTTACCGCGACGACTCATGCTGCCTTTCAGACCGTGTGATTTCAGGAACGACTGCCACTCATGGCTCGTGTACTGACTGCCCTGATCAGAGTGAACCAGTGCCTGCTTGTGAGGATTAGGCCTCGACACCGCCATAAGTAATGCGTTCAGGACAATCTCTTTTGTCATGCGGGGGTTGCATTGACCAGCCGAGAACTTTTCGTGAGAACAGGTCAACCACCACGGCCAGATACAGCCAGCCTTCGTGGGTTCGGATGTAGGTTATGTACGTCACCCAACGCTCATCCGGTGAGTCCGGATTGAACTGCCGCTGGAGCCTGTTGGGTGTCACGATGCTGGCTTCGACTTTACGTGCCCGTGGGCTACGGTACCCAACATGAGCTTTTATTCCGGCACGCTTCATCAGCCGCCAGACCCGATTCACTCCGCACTGCTGTTCGGTATCACGCAGATCGGGATTGATCTTGCGATAACCATAGACGCAGCCAGACTCAAGCCAGAACTGTTTGATCTGCCCGGTCAGCATCTGGTCTGTCTGGTGACGCTGTGAATGTGGCTGCTGAAGCCAGAAATAAAATCCCTCGGATGGACATCCAGAACCCGACAGAGCAAACGAACAGGCCAGCAACGGCGGTTGTCGCGGATAAAGGCGTACCTCAGTCGGACAGCTTTGTGAAGTACGCCGCGGCTTTTTTTAATATGTCCCGTTCGTCTGTAACCCGCTTCAACTTTTTCTGAAGACGGCGGATCTCGGCCTGAGCATCTGACTGTTCATTATTAGTGGAAGAATCCGGACCGTACTTCTTTATCCAGGCGTAAAGACTGTGAGTGGTGATATCAAGACGTGTTGCAACACTGGAAACAGAATGACCACGATCAACAACCTGTCTGACTGCTTCAATTTTAAACTCTTCAGGATAACGCTTACCGCTCATGGGCACCTCTCTTTAAGTCATCTTAAATGACTCCGAGGTGTCTGTTAAACCTATGGCGATTCAATTTTTATTCTTTTTTGCACCGTATAAATTTCGGTGATGATAAAAGGACTATTGTGTGATTGAGTGTTGAGATGCTCTGGCAAGGACTTTCCAGACAGTTAGATTTATTTCAGGAGTTTGGGGAGGGGGATGCTTCAATGCTGACATACATATCCAAATAGCACGATTGAGATCCTCTCGGAAACCTTCAAAGTAAGATAACTCGGCATCATTTAATCTGATACTAACATAATGAGAACGTGTCCGCTGCGAGGATAATTTAGCAGGAGCTAAATTTCCACAGTTACAGATTCTAAATGCTTTGATGTTATTAAAAGTATGATTTCCAGAAGTCATATGATACATATTGAAAATGTCAATGTATGCAGTTTATCTTGCTTTTAATTTTTTAAACCAGAGGACAAAAAACAAGGAGCAATTCAAAGTATCACCGAAGGTGATGCTGAGAGTTAGTCCTTGCTAAAGTTGTTTAAAATAAAAAGTTAGTTTTATATAAATATTACTATTCGAAATAGGAAATGGTTAACAAATTTGGTAACCTATAGAAGGTTTGGAATTAGGATATTAGCTATTCCTGAACTATTGCCAGACCAGTGTTGACTTATACCTTCATAATAAGGCTTCCACCATGCTTTTTGTGCTCTTTTAACTACATCAATGTATTCAGAGTCACATAAAGCTTGTTGCCAAATAGAACCAAAGAAATTTGAAATAATAAAGTCAATGGCTAATATCACATCCATAGGAGGCAAAGGTAATCTTGGAGCATCAAGAATCATCAACTCGCCATAGTCATTTAAAGTATCAGTCAACCTGTTTCCTCCATTTTGTAAATGAAATTGAGGATGAGTAAATGAATTTACTCCATCCCCCATTTGAGGAACATGATAATCAAAATGCCAAGCACTATGTGATGTTTTTATCTCAATTTCATCTGTTCTGTCATTGATCCACTCAGCTTTAAGTCGTAATTGCCCTGAAAGTTCTTTAATCTTCGAAAATTCATAAGGTCCTTCACTTTTTAATATAAGCTCCAAATGTATTTCAATAGGATTTTCTTTAGGTGTAATTTGTGTCGGACAAATTGTTCCACATTTTTCGCTAAGATAAAATACTAAATCGTCTAAAGAGTATTCAAAGTCCTCCCCTGTTTCGGAGTTGAGATTTGCATTAAGTTTACTGATTAAACGGTTGAGAGGATTAATATCTTGGCATATGCGGCTATCATATAAGAAGTCCCTGAGCCTACACATATCGTCTAACAAAGTTGTATTATTGTTCATTATAATTTGAACCTCGCCCGAATTCGATCCAATTTTGTTCTGTCTTCTGGATGTACTTTATATTTTCCGGCCCGTCTCTCTAACACTGTTTCGATTGAAAGGTATTTATCATCTTCCCAAGGTTTTAATTCCATAGATGATGCACGAAGAGCATCAATTGTATCAAGAGGTTCTTTGCTGATAATACAATTAACCCAAAACTTGGTGCTTTGGCTTGGATGTATGCTATGAATTGGCATCAATCGTTCTAAACCAAGTTTTTCTTTAATGATCTCTACTCTTTTTTCTGAGGTTAATCCTTTAATTATTGGGCAGTTAAGTTTTTTATTTATCCACAACTCTATATCTGCCCACCACCATCTTTTATAGTAATCAGAGAATATGCCACTGTATTTATAATCTTCAAGCTGCCCAATTACTTGGTGCCAGTCTGGAGATTCTTCAATATTAATACCCAATCTAGTTGCTAAACTTATCTCAGAAACTAACATGCCACTACTTTTCAGAAGTGTGGAGTGTATGGATGTAACGAGCTTATGTATATCTTTCTCATACTGAGAAAGATATATTTCAAACCTTTTATCAAGCAATGAATAATCACTGCTCAAAGAAAGTAATTGATATAATGTGTCTTCCGAATGTGCCCGTTTGTAAGCTTTCACAATAGATTTTATTAAGTGGACTTTTTTTTCTAACAATTCTGGTTGTTCTAATATGTTTTTACTTAAAACTAAATCAAATAGATCATGTGAGCTTGAATCGGGATTGTAATATTCAATTAATAAGCTTTCAAGAGAAAGTAAAATTATTGGCTTATAAGGTATATTATCTGCCTTACCCGCCATAAGTGTTCGTAAATTTTGTGCTAACGCGGCACCAAAATAATCAACTGGTTCTATTCCCTCAACAAAGCTGTCAAGTTTTTGATCTATGATTATACCATCATAACTTTGTCTTAACTCTATGGCTATTTCACTCATTTTAGTCGGTGGTTTATGAGTGATTTTTAAATCAAAACTAGCTTTACTGATTATTGCTTCAATTAAACCCTTTACTTGCTGAGGCTGATCATCATCGATATAAAGTAGGTTAATAGATGTCATCTGGTATTTCCTTATCTTCAGCTTTTGGAATTCTCAACTCAAAGCACGTAGTAAAACCATCGGATGCATCAACTATAGATATTTCTGCAGACATGGATTCAACGAGATCACGTACGATTGATAACCCCAACCCCATTCCTTTTAATGATATATCATCACTTTCATAAGGTCCTGATGGTGTACTTGTAGTATAGAAAGGCTCAAAAACTCTTTCTCTATTTGCAGGTTCAATTCCATCACCGCTATCTTCGAATCGGATAATTATATCTTCACTATCTTTTTTCGCAGTTAAAGACATTTTCCGTGGATTTGTTCCAGAACGAAGTATTGCTTTATATGCATTCGTAAAGAGATTGATAAAGACAGAATATAGCTCTGAAACATGAATCGGCTTCGTAAAAAGTTCATAACCTTCATAATGTATTGCAAACTGAATTCCTTTGCGTTCTATTATTGGTTTCATCGATTCATAAAATGGCTCAATAGAGTCTCTTATCTCAATAACTTTCTTATTTCTGTTTACATTCTCACGTATAGTGCTGTCAAAAAACTTAGTAAATGATTTTAACGTTGCAATATTGTTTTCAAGGCTATTTAGAGCAGAGTCTCTATCTTCCTCTAATAGTTTAGACTGTTTAAGGTTTTGTACGTTAATACTCAAACTAGTTATCGATAAATTTATTTCGTGTGTAAACTCTCCAATAGCAAGACCCATAGCTCCAAGCACTCTAAGAAGCTCAATTTCGTCGATTAAAGATTGAGATATCACACTCGCTTGTTTTAGCTCATCTGCGGCTTCATGGAGTTCTTCAATAATTTTATTTCTTATGCTTTTATCTTCAATGTTACTAATGACACCATCACTTGAAACATCATCAAAAGATGCTGCTGCGTCTACCAATTTACTAACCGAGCTTATCGTTTCAGATACAATATTTAATTTATCTTTGACTGATATTGTTGGTTTAGTTTCTTTAACATAGCTACGGTCATTTGGATTTATTTTTATATTTCTGGCTTCACTAATTCTTATTACCGCAGCCGTCAGTGTTTTATACACAAAGAGACGAAGTTCTTGAAAGGCATCGGTATGGATCAGACCTTCTCTTGAGGACGTTTCTTCAAAGTCTATTCCATTTAGGTCTTCAACTTTGACGTGTCCAAAGAAGTTTTGATTACCATGAGGGGGCAATATCTTTCTCCTTCGAACCGAGTCATCAAGAGCCGTCCAGTCATCATACTGCTCTCCATAAGGAGAAACCTTGAATCCATTTCGATAGATTTTTATTCCGCCATTTTCACGTAAATATGCTGCTTGTTTTCTGGAGTTAACTGTTGCTAATGAGAAATAATATGCGTCAAGCTTTACTGGAGAGTTTATATGTGAGAATTTTCGTATGTTATTTTTTTCATCATACCATACATCTATGCTTTCATTTTTTATGCCAAGGGTTTCACTGCTAACCCTCACTACAGCATTTCCATTTTCAAGTGTTGCTGTAATGTGAGCATCACTATCAGAAAAAATTTCGGTTTTCTCATCCGCAACTAATTCATAGCCATTTGTATTTTTATAATAGAATTTTACTTGGAAACCAGGATCTGTCTCGTTTGGCGCAATATTTATAATGCTTTTAATATATTTATAAGCCGTTTTTATGTTCCCATCAGACCAATCTTTATCATTCAGATCTTCTATTATTATTTTTGTTCCACGAATGAAATCCACATCGATTTTTGAGATGGTGTTAGCAATGAAGGATATGTTTTTCCTTTTTGAAAACTGCTGCCAGTTAATTTCTATTAAATATCCTAACTCTTCATTTTCTTGCTTAGTAATTATTTTTAAATAATTTCCCAATCTCTGTGTAGAAAATCGTCCAATACCTTTTCTACCTGCTCTTAGTCTCTTATATCGTTCTGAAACAGAGTTATCTTCTTTTTCACTTGTGCTTATTCGCATGAATCCATTGATAATATCTTCCTTTGACATACCTGTGCCGTCATCGGATATGACTATTCGAGGATTTGCTTCGTTCAATTCGAAATATACATTTACTAATGTCGAATCTGCGTCATAAGCATTTTTCACTAATTCACTGACAGCAGTAGTTTTTTTAGCGACTAACTGCTCACCTAATCTTCTCACTAAATTCGCATCGACAGAAAACCTAATGTTGTTATTGTCTTTTTCGGTGATTTTTACTGCCGTTTCTAATACTTTATCATAATCTAGAGCCTCATTATCCAAGAGGGCTTTCATCTTTTCCTTCAAAAAAAGAATATCTTCACTCATAATTTTTGACCCCTTTATATCGATCTTTTCTTAATCTGAACAACCCTTTTTTAAGGCTTTTTAATTCATCTAGGCTAATTAGTCCCTTGTCAACAAAAAACTTATCAACTAAAGCAGTGGCATTACTTGTTTCATTATTTAAAAGCAATTTGTCTATTTCTTTACTTAAGTCGCTTAACTCGTGAATTAAATCATCTTTAATTAAGAATGATATGTTCTTTCCTGCGGTAGGCTCTATTTTTAGTACACCTGAGCCATATGACCGACCTTCAAGTTCGGCAGAAAGTTGTGAAAATGTTGATAAAAGAGATATACAACATGCTTTTTTTAATTTATTAGATGCTATATCTTTGAAAAAGATACGATGTATTGAGTTAGTACAGTTAACTTTCCCTTTGTTTAATATCATTCTGGGAAACTCATGAACCATATATGAAAAAAATGCGTCTGGGTAGATACCATCATCCGGTTGAAACCATTTTTTTCGTTTTTTGAATGTGCGGTTTTTGGTTCGTTCTTTTTTGTCAACTTGTGATAAATATTTCCTCAATGGACTATGTTTTTCATATAAATTATCTGGACTGACGTGTAATAGCAATCCTTTTTTATTGTCTGCAATTAACTTCGTATGTCTTTTTAATGTGTGGTGAATCCCCTTCAAATGTGAAAATCGTGAAATAACTGGTCTAAAATTTTTATTGTCTAAATTATATTTTAAAATTTGAGCTTGATCTAATATAAAGAAGTTGTTCATGCCGGTTACCATCCCAATCTTTATATCAGCAATATCCTTTATTTTTAAACTATACTTATGTTCTGTTATAGTCGATATCACATTTAATGTGTCAATATCTAATATATTGTATTTGTAATTTTCAGAGCTATTTAATTTATTTTCTTTAGTTCCAGTCATTATGCTGGTTAGTTCACTTAATGTGTCAGCAAATCCAACAGAAACGTATCCATTATTGATAGATTTCCTGTGGAATTCATCACATAAAAAAAGTACTGACATTTCGTCAGCACCTTCATTTTTGAAAAGCCTTTCATTTATCTTTATTATTTTTAGATGGTTAAAATGATTTTTATAAATTCTTATAAGCTCTTTAGCGTAATAAGCATTTAAAAAACTACTCGGTAACACCCAGGCTATTCGTCCATTTTCTCGAATAAAGCTTAATGCATGGAGCAAGAAAAAACCCCAAAGACTTGCATTACGTCCTAATGTTTTTGTTTTAAAAGGTGAGTCAGTAAAAACTTTTTCACAGGACTTCCTTTGTTCATAACTCATATTATGCATAGAGATATAAGGAGGGTTCCCAATGATAACCTCAAAGTCTTCAATGCCAAAATCTTTTGGAAATACGTTAATGAAGTCCCTTAAAATGAAATGTTTTTTTATTAACAAATGCCCATATTTTTTTTGGAGAGTATCAAAGGCTTTTTGATCTACATCAACTCCAAATAAATTTTCCATTGGGTTTATGCAGCCTATTTCCATGAGGCTCTTTTCACAGCTTTCTAAAAAGCCACAGCCTCCAAAACTTGGCTCAAGTATTTTATCAGTTGGTCTTCTTATTGCCCAATCTGCCATCACTTGACTAAGAGCACTTGGAGTATAATATGCTCCTAACTCTTTTCTCATCTCTAAACTATGGGCATTCATAATTTTAAATATACCCCAATTTTATCATTTTCAAGTACTGCCCTTGTTCAGCCTATGTAAAGAGGCCTTAACTGTTAAACCTATTCGTTTAAGATGCCTTTGCTCTTCAAGCGCCTCGCGCAACAATTTGATTATAAAGGTTATTTTCTTGGCTTGCGTTCGAAGAGCGTAGGCTACCGCAGAAGGCTATACCCCCTGTCTTCACCAGGATTGTAGTCTAACATGGAAAATGCTTCTTTTTCTATTCGTTTGTAATGTAACTATTTAAATTTAGATTGGGTTTCATCATGTTCTTTTGATTTAAATAAACGATGCACTTGCATGAGTTATTTAGAAGGGCTTTTTTATTTTTTTAATTGATATATTTAACTCCTGATTTATGTGTGCGTTTTGAAAAATGTATTAACATCTGTATTTTACTTATGCTCTTTTAAAATGTGTTATGTTCTTTTGGATAATAACATTACTGATGTTGGGTTCATCTATTAAATGGCTTTGCCAATTTTAAGCGTAGCCCCTAGTTTATACCTTGTCTTGCAAGATGTACTAGATGAAAATTAGTATGTGATTTTCCTTCAAAGTATGCCGTCATTAAAATTTCGTTAGGGTATTTCGATATAAAATATCTGTTGTCAAAGGACAATAATACTCATGATAGTATTAAGGGTGGTGATTCAATAATGGCCTTAATGAAATAAATCTAAATATAATCGTCTAATTGATATGTTTTAGTCCGGCCTTCGCACCATTCAGTATTAACCGTTTGATTACAATATTTAGTTATTGTAAATCGTTTTTAAAGGATCAGCTTGATGCCGAATAATATCGAAAGTACCATATTCGAGTGGCATCAGGACAACTACAATAGCAAACCACTCTTGTCCAGAACCCAACCCAATTTGAGCTATGAAACGAGTCTGAACACCGGACAATATCCCTGGGCGCGTGAAACCGGTGATGAAATTATGCAGGACTATTTTCAGCGTTTCGATGTCGATAACAGTGGTTTCGACTTCCTGACATACTGGCCTTATGAAAAAGGCTTGTTACCAAACTTTCTTCGCACCAAATTACAGAGAATTTCAGGTCAAGCGCCGAAGCCGTTAACGCTTCAGATGTTAATTGAATCGGCAAAAGCGGGGCGCTGGCTATACGATCTCAAAGAAGCCTGAGGGGCAAATTTTAAGTAGCTTAAAAACATGAAGCCAAAATCCGCCAGACCCTCTAATGTTCACGCAATATGAACGCATGATCTTCCCCACTCATTCACAGCAAAAACCATCACTGCGCTTTACTCTCCCTCAAAACTCCGCAAGATCCATCAGGCCCACTCTCCGCCACACGGGCATACTCATTCCACAGAGAGGATGCTATGCCAGTAAACAAAAACCATCACCGCGAGACCTACCGCAAGCGCTTTGACAAAGTGTTCGACTACATCGAACGCCATCTTGATGAAGCGCTGCTGCTGGAGCAACTGAGTGAAGTGGCGCACTTTTCGCCGTACCACTTTCACCGCCAGTTCAGCGCCTGGTGCGGCATGCCGCCGGGGC
>Ga0268256_1000700_pt1 | contig 25075 bp, 19 predicted proteins | sample AgamicAtAmrz_FD_200247 | JGI IMG/M metagenome (GOLD analysis project Ga0268256, IMG submission 200247) | Agave microbial communities from Guanajuato, Mexico - At.Am.rz (v2) (version 3) | ecosystem: Host-associated > Plants > Roots > Rhizosphere | place: Guanajato, Mexico | collected 2012-06-07 | reverse complement strand
CCGCACAGGCCGCTCAGCTCGACGACCTGGTGGTGGACTTCGAAACCGTGCGCGGGCTCGCTCGCGGACAACTGCTTCGCGAGGTCGCCGCCGGGAATCTCGACGGTGTCGCCGCACGAATCGCAGATCAGGAACTGGCCTTCGTGCGGCACGCCGATCTCGCAGCAGGCGAAGAACGCGTTCTTCGATTCGATCCGGTGGATGAAGCCGTGCTCGACGAGGAAATCCAGCGCGCGATAGACGGTCGTCGGCGGCACGCGGCCGCGCTGCGGTTCGAGTTCGGCAAGCAGGTCGTACGCGCCGATCGGGCGTTGTGCGGCCAGCACGCGTTCGTAGACCTGGCGGCGCAGCGGCGTCCACGCGAGCCCGTGCTCGGCGGCGAATGCGTCGGCCCGGGACAGCCGGGCGTCAATGGACGATGAGGTAGCCATGGCGTGAAGCAGGGCGATGAAACAAAGTACGGCGATGATATAACGTATCGTCGCGTCGTGCAGCGCGAATTCCGTTTTCCGCCTCGTTCCGCCCACGCTCCGTCCCCTTCATCGTCGATACCACTGCGCCGCATCGTGCGTCTTGCGCCTTGCCGCGCGGGCACGGCAGGGCGTCGTCGTGCGCCGCCGTGCCGCAGCGCGTCATAGAAAGCCGTCACGTCGCCTTGACAGCGCGCATCGCGTATCCGATCATTCGATCACTAACAGAGCAATTGATCGGTAGATGAGCGTTCGCTCACCTCGACCGTCGTGCAACAGAACGAACCGGAGACAGCCAGTGAGACTGGAAGACAAGGTCGCGATCCTGACGGGCGCCGCAAGCGGCATCGGCGAGGCGGTCGCGCAACGCTATCTGGACGAGGGCGCGCGCTGCGTGCTCGTCGACGTGAAGCCGGCAGGCGGCTCGCTCGCGCGGCTGATCGAGGCCAACCCGGGCCGCGCGGTGGCCGTCACGGCCGACGTCACGCGCCGCGACGACATCGCGCGGATCGTCGCCACGGCGGTCGAGCGCTTCGGCGGCGTCGACATCCTGTTCAACAACGCGGCGCTGTTCGACATGCGCCCGCTCCTCGATGAATCCTGGGACGTGTTCGACCGGCTGTTCTCGGTGAACGTGAAAGGGCTGTTCTTCCTGATGCAGGCGGTTGCGCAACGGATGGTCGAGCAGGGGCGCGGCGGCAAGATCGTCAACATGTCGTCGCAGGCCGGCCGTCGCGGCGAGGCGCTCGTTTCGCACTACTGCGCGACCAAGGCCGCGGTGATCAGCTATACGCAGTCGGCCGCGCTCGCGCTCGCGCCGCACCGGATCAACGTGAACGGCATCGCGCCGGGCGTGGTCGACACGCCGATGTGGGAGCAGGTCGATGCGCTGTTCGCGCGCTACGAGAACCGGCCGCTCGGCGAGAAGAAGCGGCTCGTCGGTGAAGCCGTGCCGCTCGGCCGCATGGGCGTGCCGGGCGACCTGACGGGCGCCGCGCTGTTCCTCGCGTCGGCCGATGCCGACTACATCACCGCCCAGACGTTGAACGTCGATGGCGGCAACTGGATGAGCTGACGTGGCGCCGCTCGCACGCGCCATCCGCCGGCCGGCCCGCGACGCAGCGGCAGCGCCGCACGCCGCGGTCGCCGTCGCACGAGGAGGGCTCGCCTGATGGCCGAGATCGTCGTCGCCGGCGAACTGCTGGCCGAATTCGTCGCCGCCGAGCGCGGCCAGGGTTTCGATACGCCAGGCCTGTTCGAAGGACCGTTCCCGAGCGGCGCGCCGGCGATCTTCGCCGATCAGGCCGCGCGGCTCGGTGCGCGCGTCGCGTATGCGGGCTGCGTCGGCCGCGACGCGTTCGGCGATGCGATCGTCGCGCGGCTCGAGCGCGACGGCGTCGACGTCGCGCGCATTCGTCGCGTCGCCCGCCCGACCGGCACCGCGTTCGTCGCGTATCGCGACGACGGCTCGCGCAGTTTCGTCTTCACGTTGTCGACCAGTGCCGCGGCGTGCGTCGATGCGTCCGACGTCGACACCACGATGTTCGACGGCTGCCGCTACTTTCACGTGATGGGCTCGTCGCTGACGAGCGAATCGGCGATCGCGGCCGTGCAGCGGGGTGTAATCGAGGCCGCGCGCGCGGGCGCCAAGGTGTCGTTCGATCCGAACGTGCGGCCCGAAATGCTGAGTTTCCGCCCGATGCGCGCGGCGCTCGACGAGATGCTCGCCGCGTGCCACCTGTTCCTGCCGAGCGAAGCCGACCTGCCGTTCTTCTGCGGCCCGCAGCCGGCCGAGCGCGCGATCGCGGGCCTGCTCGCGACGCATCCGCTGCTCGAGCGCGTCGTGCTCAAACGCGGCGCGCAAGGCAGCGTCGCGTTCGATCGCGCGCACCGTGCCGAAGCGCCGGCGTTCCCGGTCGACGAAGTCGATCCGACCGGCGCCGGCGACTGCTTCGGCGGCACGCTGGTCGCGAGCCTCGTCGCGGGCGTGGCCGTCGAGGTCGCTTTGCGCCGCGCGAACGCGGCCGGTGCGATCGCGGTCACGCGGCGCGGCCCGATGGAAGGCAACAGCAGCGCGGCCGAAATCGACCGCTTCCTGACCGAACGGGGGATCGCATGTCCGGCCTGACGACCGTTGCCGAACGCCCGCGCACCGCGCACGCGGACACCGTGCTGCGGATGATCTTCGACGCGAACCGCGCGGATGCGCAGCGCGGCATCTATTCGATCTGCAGCGCGCACCGGCTGGTGCTGGAGGCCGCGTGCGAAGCCGCGCGCGCGGACGGCTCGCCGCTCTTGATCGAGGCGACCTGCAATCAGGTGAACCATCTCGGCGGCTATACGGGCATGACGCCGGCCGATTTTCGTCGCGACGTGGATGCGATTGCCGCGCGCTGCGGGCTCGCGCCGTCGGCGCTCGTGCTCGGCGGCGACCATCTTGGCCCGAATCCGTGGCGGCACCGTCGCGCGGCCGACGCGATGCGGGAAGCCGCTGCGATGGTCGCCGCGTATGTCGAAGCCGGTTTCGAAAAGATCCACCTCGATGCGAGCATGGCGTGCGCGGACGATCCGGCACGGCTCGACGATCGCACGATCGCCGCGCGCGCGACCGAGCTGTGCCGTGTCGCGGAAGACACGGCGGCGCGCGTCGGGATCGCGCCCGTCTACGTGATCGGCACCGAGGTGCCGACGCCGGGCGGCGAGGTGAGCGGCCACGCAAGTAACGATGCGATCGCGCAGATCGCGGTCACGCGCAGCGACAGCATCGCGGCGACGCTTGACGCGCACCGCCGCGCGTTCGCGGCGGCCGGGCTCGACGACGCGTGGACGCGCGTCGTCGCGATCGTCGCGCAGCCGGGCGTCGATTTCGACGATCGTCACGTGCTCGATTACGACAGCGCCAAGGCGGCGTCACTGGGCGCGAGTATCCTGCAGACACCGCGCCTCGTGTTCGAGGCGCATTCGACCGATTACCAGACGGAAGCCGCGCTCGCCGCGCTCGTGCGCGACCACTTCGCGGTGTTGAAGGTCGGCCCCGCGCTGACGTTCGCGCTGCGCGAGGCGCTGTTCGCGCTGACGTTCATCGAGGACGCGCTGATCGACGACGTCGCGCAGCGCTCGCAATTGCGCGACGTCGTCGATGCGGCGATGCGCGCGCAGCCCGAACACTGGGCGCCGTACTACCGCGGCGACGAGACCGCGCAGCGGCTCGCGCGCCAGTTCAGCTACAGCGACCGCATCCGCTATTACTGGCTGCAGCCGGCCGTCGCGGCCGCGGTCGAGCAGTTGTTCGACAACCTCGCGCGGCAGCCGGTGCCGGAGACGCTCGTCGCGCAGTGGCTGTCGGACGTCTACGCGGCGTGCCGCGCGGGCGGCCTCGCGAAAGAGCCGCGCGCATGGGTGCGCCACCGGATACGCGACGTGATCGCGCACTATGCGCGCGCGTGCGGCATGCAGCGGCCGGCATGACGGGCCGCGAAGGAAACGACGCAACACCGACACAAGACCGACGACATTTCGAACAATCACAGGAGACATGCCATGCAACGAAAGATGCTCGACGCCGCCGCACGCTGTTTCGCCGGAGCCGCGCTCGCGACGGCGGCCTGCGCGGCGTCCGCCGGCACGCTGACGATCGCGACGCTGAACAACCCCGACATGATCGAGCTGAAGAAGCTGTCGCCGGCGTTCGAGAAGGCGAACCCCGACATCAAGCTGAACTGGGTGATCCTCGAGGAGAACGTGCTGCGCCAGCGCGCGACGACCGACATCACGACCGGCAGCGGCCAGTTCGACGTGATGGCGATCGGCACCTATGAAACTCCGCAGTGGGGCAAGCGCGGCTGGCTCGCGCCGATCACGGGGCTGCCGGCCGACTACGACCTGAACGACATCGTGAAGACCGCGCGCGACAGCCTGTCGTACAACGGCCAGCTCTACGCGCTGCCGTTCTACGTCGAAAGCTCGATGACGTTCTACCGCAAGGACCTGTTCGCGGCGAAGGGGCTGAAGATGCCCGACCAGCCGACCTACGACCAGATCGCCGAATTCGCGGACGAGCTGACCGACAAGTCGAAGGGCACCTACGGGATCTGCCTGCGCGGCAAGGCCGGCTGGGGCGAGAACATGGCGTACGTGTCGACGGTCGTGAACACGTTCGGCGGGCGCTGGTTCGACGAGAACTGGAACGCGCAGCTCACGTCGCCCGAGTGGAAGAAGGCGATCAATTTCTACGTGAACCTGCTGAAGAAGAACGGCCCGCCCGGAGCGAGCTCGAACGGCTTCAACGAGAACCTGACGCTGACCGCGTCCGGCAAGTGCGCGATGTGGATCGACGCGACGGTTGCGGCCGGGATGCTCTACAACAAGCAGCAGTCGCAGGTGGCCGACAAGATCGGCTTCGCGGCCGCGCCGGTCGCCGCGACGCCGAAGGGCTCGCACTGGCTGTGGGCGTGGGCGCTGGCCGTGCCGAAGACGTCGAAGCAGCAGGACGCCGCGCGCAAGTTCATCGCGTGGGCGACGTCGAAGCAGTACATCGAGATGGTCGGCAAGGACGAAGGCTGGGCGTCGGTGCCGCCGGGCACGCGTACGTCGACGTATCAGCGCGCCGAGTACAAGGCCGCCGCGCCGTTCTCGGACTTCGTGCTGAAGGCGATCGAGACGGCCGACCCGAACGATCCGTCGCTGAAGAAGGTGCCGTACACGGGCGTGCAGTACGTCGGGATTCCTGAATTCCAGTCGTTCGGCACGGTGGTCGGCCAGTCGATCGCCGGTGCGGTCGCGGGCCAGATGTCGGTCGACCAGGCGCTCGCCGCGGGCCAGGCTGCCGCCGACCGCGCCGTGCGGCAGGCCGGCTACAAGAAGTAACGCGCAAGCCGTCGCGCGGCCCGCATCGTGCGCCGTTGTGCACGGCGCGGGCCGGCTAGGCTGACAGGCGGGCAGGCCGTTCGCGCCCGCGCATCAACCGGAGGGACTCCGATCATGCGTCACCTGCGTCTTCCCCTGAGTCACGCTCACGCGCCGTCGGTCGGCGACGCGTCGTCGCCGCCCGGCGCGCCGCGCCGCGCGCGCGGCGGCGCGAGCTGGCTCGTGTCGCCGTCCGTCGCGGTGCTGCTGCTGTGGATGTCGATTCCGCTCGCGATGACGATCTGGTATTCGTTCTCGCGCTACAACCTGCTGAACCCGGACGTGAAGGGCTTCGCCGGGTTCGACAACTACCGCTTCCTCGCGACCGATCCGTCGTTCCTGCCCGCGATCTGGCACACGCTGGTGCTGATCGGCGCGGTGCTCGCGATCACCGTGATCGGCGGCGTGCTGATGGCCGTGCTGTTCGACCGCAAGTTCTACGGGCAGGGCGTCGCGCGGCTGCTCGCGATCGCGCCGTTCTTCGTGATGCCGACCGTCTCCGCGCTGATCTGGAAGAACATGATCCTGCATCCGGTGTACGGGCTCGTCGCGAACGCGATGCGCGCGCTCGGGATGACGCCGATCGACTGGTTCGCCGATTACCCGTTGACCGCCGTGATCATCATCGTCGCGTGGCAGTGGCTGCCGTTCGCGTTCCTGATCCTGTTCACCGCGATCCAGTCGCTCGACCAGGAGCAGAAGGAGGCAGCGCGCATCGACGGCGCCGGCCCGATCGCGATGTTCTTCTACATCACGCTGCCGCACCTGAAGCGCGCGATCGCCGTGGTCGTGATGATGGAGACGATCTTCCTGCTGTCGATCTTCGCGGAAATCTATACGACGACCGGCGGCGGCCCGGGCGACGCGACGACCAACCTGTCGTACCTGATCTATGCGCTCGGCCTGCAGCAGTTCGACGTCGGCCTCGCATCCGCGGGCGGCATCATCGCCGTCGTGGTCGCGAACGTCGTGTCGTTCTTCCTCGTGCGGATGCTCGCGCGCAATCTGAAAGGGGAGTACGAAAAATGAGCGACCTGACCTTGGCAGGCCGGCGCACGCCGGCCGTGTTCGACCTCGTGCGGCGCGCGCTGCCCGGCACGCTCGCGTGGCTGATCGCGCTGTTGCTGTTCTTCCCGATCTTCTGGATGGCGATCACCGCGTTCAAGACCGAGCAGCAGGCGTACGCGTCGTCGCTGTTCTTCATCCCGACGCTCGACAGCTTCCGCGAGGTGTTCGCGCGCAGCAACTACTTCGGGTTCGCGTGGAATTCGATCCTGATCTCGGCCGGCGTCACGGTGATCTCGCTGCTGTTCGCGGTGCCGGCCGCGTACGCGATGGCGTTCTTCCCGAACCACCGCACGCAGAAGGTGCTGCTGTGGATGCTGTCGACCAAGATGATGCCGTCGGTCGGCGTGCTGGTGCCGATCTACCTGCTGTGGAAGAACGCGGGGTTGCTCGATACCGTGTCGGGGCTCGTGATCGTCTACACGCTGATCAACCTGCCGATCGCGGTGTGGATGACCTTCACGTACTTCAACGAGATCCCGAAGGACATCCTGGAAGCCGGGCGCATCGACGGCGCGTCGACGTGGCAGGAGATCGTCTATCTGCTGATGCCGATGGCGCTGCCGGGGCTCGCGTCCACCGCGCTGCTGCTCGTGATCCTGTCGTGGAACGAGGCGTTCTGGAGCATCAACCTGTCGAGCTCGAACGCGGCGCCGCTGACCGTGTTCATCGCGTCGTACTCGAGCCCCGAAGGGCTGTTCTGGGCGAAGCTGTCCGCGGCGTCGCTGCTCGCGGTCGCGCCGATCCTGATCGTCGGCTGGCTGTCGCAGAAGCAGCTCGTGCGCGGGCTCACGTTCGGGGCGGTTAAATGAGCGGCGCAAGCAAAGGCGCGGCCGGTCACGGCGTCAACGTGCTGATCTGCGATTGCGACGGCGTGCTGATCGACAGCGAGGCCGTGGCCGCCGACGTGATCGTGCGCGAACTCGATGCGCGCTGGCCGGGCGTCGATGCGCGGCCGGCCGTGATGCCGCTGCTCGGGCTGCGCATCGAGCGCGTGCTGGCCGGCGCGAGCGACGCGGTCGGCCGCACGCTGTCGGCCGACGACGTCGACGCGATCCGCCGCGCGGTCGAGGCGGCGGCCGTCAACGCGCCGATGGTCGACGGCATCGATGCGGCGCTGGCCGCGATCGACCTGACGACGGCGTGCGCGAGCAACAGCTATCGCGCGTACGTCGAAGCGGCGCTCGCGCGCACCGGCCTCGCGCGCTTTTTCGGCGACCGGCTGTTCTGCGCGGATTCGGTCGCGCGGCCGAAGCCGGCGCCCGACGTGTATCTGGCCGCCGCACGCGCGCTCGGCGTGGTGCCCGCGCAATGCCTGGTCGTCGAGGACAGCGTGACCGGCATTACCGCGGCGGCCGCGGCCGGCATGACCGTGCTCGGCTTCGTCGGCGGCGGGCACGCGTCGGCGGCGCAGATCGACGCGCTGCGCGGCATCGGCGCGCGTCACGTATTCGACGACATGCACGAGCTGCCCGGCTACGTCGCGCGCTGGCAGGCGACGGGCGCAGTGCTGCCGAACTAGCAATCAGGAACGAAGGCGCGCCGCTTTCAACGCGGCGCATCACGAACGAACGGAGACAGATCATGGCAAGCGTGCTCCTGCGCAACATCGCGAAGCGCTACGACGACACCGAAGTGCTGCGCAACGTGAACCTCGACATCGCCGACGGCGAATTCGTCGTGTTCGTCGGCCCGAGCGGCTGCGGCAAATCCACGCTGATGCGGATGATCGCCGGCCTGGAAGACATTTCGAACGGCGACCTGCTGATCGACGGCGCGAAGGTCAACGACGTGCCGAGCGCGAAGCGCGGCATCGCGATGGTGTTCCAGTCGTATGCGCTGTACCCGCACATGACGCTGTACGACAACATGGCGTTCGGCCTGAAGCTCGCCGGCGCGAAGAAGCCCGAGATCGACCAGGCCGTGAAGCAGGCCGCGAAGATCCTGCACATCGATCACCTGCTGGACCGCAAGCCGAAGCAGCTGTCGGGCGGCCAGCGGCAGCGCGTCGCGATCGGCCGCGCGATCACGAGGAAGCCGAAGGTGTTCCTGTTCGACGAACCGCTGTCGAACCTCGATGCCGCGCTGCGCGTGAAGATGCGGCTGGAGTTCGCGCGGCTGCACGACGAGCTGAAGACGACGATGATCTACGTGACGCACGACCAGGTCGAGGCGATGACGCTCGCCGACAAGATCGTCGTGCTGTCGGGCGGCGCGGTGCAGCAGGTCGGCACGCCGAACGAGCTGTATCACGCGCCGTCGAACCAGTTCGTCGCGGGCTTCATCGGTTCGCCGAAGATGAACTTCCTGAAGGGCACGGTCGAATCGGCCGATGCGGGCGGCGTGCTCGTGCGCTTCGACAGCGGCGAGACGCAGCGGGTCGCGGTCGATGCGGCGGGGCTGCAGCGCGGCGCCGCGGTGACCGTCGGCGTGCGGCCCGAGCATCTGCTGGTCGATGCGGCGGCGGCGGGCGTCGCCGCGCGGACGATGGCCGTCGAGTCGCTCGGCGACGCCGCGTATCTGTATGCGGAGTCGGCCGTCGCGCCGGACGGGCTGATCGCGCGGATTCCGCCGCTCGACACGTACCGCACCGGCGAGGCGCTGCGCGTGCATGCGCAGGCCGAGCACTGCCACCTGTTCGACGAGCACGGGCAGGCGCTGCGGCGGCTCAGCGCGCACGCGAAGGCGGCTTGACGGCCGCGCGCCGGTTACAGCCGCAAATGCTCGGCCATGTAGTCGACGAACGCGCGCAGCTTGGGCAGCGGATGGCGGCCCGACGGCCATAGCACGTAGAACGGCGTGCGGCTCGCGACGTGATCGTCGAGCACTGCGCGCAGCCTGCCGTCGGCGAGGGTGTCGCGCACGAAGAACTCGGGCAGGCACGCGATGCCGAGCCCGCGCAGCGCGAAGCACAGGCGCGTCTCGGCGTTGTTGCTGACCATCGAGACGGGTACCTCCGGCGGCGTGCCGGCGCGCGGCGCGCGCAGCGGCCAGATCTCGAGCTTGCCGCTGCTCGGGAATCGGTAATGCAGGCAGCGGTGCTGCGCGAGGTCGGCCGGCGTGCGCGGCGTGCCGTGCCGTTCGAGATAGTCGGGCGACGCGACCAGGTGCTGGCGGAAGTGGCCGAGCAGCCGCGACGACAGCCGGGAATCGGTCGGATGGCCGGTGCGCAGTACCACGTCGAAGCCTTCGTCGATCACGTCGACGATCCGGTCGCTGAAATCGATGTCGAGCTCGATTTCCGGATACGCGGCCATGAAATCGGCAAGCACCGGCAACAGCAACGTGCCGATCGTCGGCAGGCTCACGCGCAGCCGCCCGCGCGGCGCCTCGACGCTCTGCGTCAGTTCCTGCTCGGCCGCGTCGATTTCGGCGATCACGCGCCGGCATCGTTCGAGAAAGCGCGCGCCTTCGGCCGTCAGCGTGATGCTGCGCGTGCTGCGGTGAAAGAGCCGCACGTTCAGGCGTGCCTCGAGCCGCGCGATGCGCTTGCCGATCGCCGACGCCGACAGTCCGAGCGCACGGCCGGCCGTGACGAAGCTGCGCGTTTCCGCGACCTGGACGAACACGACGAAGCCGCCAAGATTTTCCATGCAGGTTCCCGATTGCGGACACTCATGTCCGGAGTGTCCGGAACTCTAACCCGATTTTTCTTCTCGTGCCGGCTCCCTACGATGGGCGTTCCTTCACTGTTCGAGGTCACGCCATGTCATCACTGCCTGTCACCGCCCGCCGCGCCGAACCGGATGCCGCGCTGCGCGCCCGGCTCGATGCCGTGCTCGACCGCGCGCTGGCCGATGCGCGCGCGGTCGGCGCGGTCGTGCTGGTCGCGCGCGACGGCGAATTGCGTTATGCACGCGCGGCCGGGCTGGCCGATCGCGAAGCCGGCACGCCGATGCGCGAGGACACGCTGTTCCGGCTCGCGTCGGTATCCAAGCCGATCGTGACGGCCGCCGCGATGCGGCTGGTCGCGGCATCGAAGATCGGGCTCGACGAGCCGGTCGCGCGCCGGCTGCCCGCGTTCACGCCGACGCACGCGGACGGCACGCCGGCGAACATCACGCTGCGGCATCTGCTGTCGCATACGGCCGGGCTCGGCTATCGCTTTCTCGAAGCCGACGCCGACGGCCCGTATGCGCGAGCGGGCGTGTCCGACGGGATGGATCGCGCGAGCCTGTCGCTCGCCGAGAACGTGCGGCGCATCGCCGGCGTGCCGCTGCAGTTCGCGCCCGGCACGTCGTGGGGCTACTCGCTTGCGACCGACGTGATCGGTGCGCTGATCGAGGCGGTCGACGGCCGGCCGCTCGCCGACGCCGTGGCGGCGCTCGTGACGACGCCGCTCGGGATGACCGACACGGCATTTTTCACGCATGACGCGGCGCGTCTGGCGACGCCTTACGTCAGTACGCCCGACGTGCCGCGCCGGATGGCCGACGACGATCTCGTGCCGGTGTTCGACGGCACGGTCGGCATCCGCTTCGAGCCGGCGCGCGCGTTCGACGCGACCGCGTGGCCGTCGGGCGGCGCGGGCATGGTCGGCACCGCGCACGATTGCCTGACGCTGCTCGATACGCTGCGCACGGGCCTCGACGGCTGGCTCGCACCGCGCTGGATCGACGAGATGGCGCGGGTGCAGCCGGGCGCGCACGACTTGCCGGATGCGCCGGGATTCGGCTTCGGACTCGGTTTTTCCGTGCTGCATGACCCGGTGGCCGCGCAATCGCCGGAGTCGGTCGGCACCTGGCGCTGGGGCGGTGCGTACGGGCATGCGTGGTTCGTCGACCGCGCAGCCGGGCTGACGGTCGTCGCACTGACCAATACGTTGTACGAAGGGATGCACGGGCGCATCGTCACCGACGTGCGCGATGCGGTGTATGGCGTCGACGATCGGAGCACGCAATGAGCGAGTGCGTATCCGTCTCCGACCGCGCTGTCGATCGTGCGGCAGATTCGTCCGCGCCGGCTCGTGCACGTCTGCCCGTCGCGAACCTGCTCGCGCTGGCCACCGCCGGCTTCATCACGGTGCTCACCGAAGCGTTGCCGGCCGGCCTGCTGCCGCTGATGAGCACCGACCTGCACGTGACCGAGGCGCTGATCGGTCAACTGGTGACCGTCTATGCGCTGGGTTCGATCGTCGCGGCGGTTCCGCTCGTCGCCGCGACGCGCGCGATGCGCCGGCGCCGGTTGCTGCTCGCGGCGCTGGCCGGCTTCGTCGTGTCGAACGCGCTGACGGCCGCGTCGCCGTACTACGCGCTCACGCTGGCCGCACGGTTCGTCGCCGGGATGTCGGCCGGGCTGCTGTGGGCGCTGCTGGCGGGGTACGCGAGCCGGCTGGTCGACCCGTCGCTGCGCGGCCGCGCGATCGCGGTCGCGATGCTCGGCATACCGGCAGCGATGTCGATCGGCATTCCGGCCGGCACGGCGCTCGGCGCGATGTTCGGCTGGCGCGTCGCGTTCGCCGGGATCACGGTCGCGGCGCTGGCGCTGATCGGCTGGATTCGCGTGCGCGTGCCCGACTATCCGGGCCAGCCGGCCGGCGCGCGCGAGCCGGTGCTCGGCGTGATGGCGCTGCCCGGCGTGCGGCCGGTGCTGACGGTGATGTTCGCGTACGTGCTCGCGCACAACATGCTGTACACGTACGTCGCGCCGTTCCTTGCAGGCGTGCGGATGGGCGCGCAGGTCGATGTGGTGCTGTTCGTGTTCGGCGTCGCGTCCCTCGTCGGCATTGCGCTGACGGGCGCATGGATCGGCGTCGCGCAGCGGCGGCCGACGCTCGCGAGCATCGCGCTGTTCGCATTGGCGGCGGCGATGCTCGGCGCCGGGTCGGGGATGACGATCGTCTATGCGGGCGTCGTGCTGTGGGGGCTCGCGTTCGGCGGCGCGCCGACGCTGTTCCAGACGGCCACCGCGAACGCGGCGGGGGAATCGGCCGACGTCGCGCAGTCGATGCTCGTGACGGTCTGGAATCTCGCGATCGCCGGGGGCGGCATCGCGGGCGGCATGCTGCTCGGCGCGACGGGCGCCGGCGCGATTCCGTGGGTGCTCGTCGCGCTGCTGGCGCTGGCGTGGGTCGGCGCGTGGTGCGCCCGCCAGCATGCGTTTCCGGCGCTGCGCGCGGCCTGAGCCGGCGCGTGCGCGATGCCGACGGCCGCGTCAGGCCGCCTTCGCGGCGAGTGCGGCGCGCGCGCAGGCTTCGTCGGTGACGAGCCCCGACAGCCAGCCGCCGCGCAGCGCGGCAATCACCGCGTCGTGTTTCTTCGGGCCGCCGGCGAACGCGATCGTCGGCAGCTTCGGCGGCGTGGCGAGCGCGACGCTCGTCACGCGCGCGCTGGTCGACACGGTGATCTGCGTGCCCTGCGCGTCGATCGGCACGCCGAGCAGTTCGGCCACCGCGCCGAGCGCGGTCATCTCGTCGCGTTCCTGTTCGGTGATGAAGCCGTCTTCGTAGAGCGGGCAGTGCGGGCCGATGTTGCCGATCCCGATGAACGCGACGTCGGCCTCGCCCGACAGCGCCTCGACGATCCGGTACAGCCGGTGATTGCACCACTGCGCGCGCTCGGCGTCGCTGTCCGCGAACAGCGGCGCGGGCAGCAGGAAGTGCTTGCTGCCGGTTTTCTCGGAGATGTACTGCGCGACGTCGTAGCGGTTCGACGAGCCGTCGGCCGCGATCGCGCCGACCATCGACACGAGCCGGTGCTGCGGGCGGTCGATCTGCGCGATCTGCGCGACCGCGGCCTTCAGCGTGCGGCCGCTGCTGACCGCGATCACCATCGGCCGGGTTTCGTTCAGGTAGCGCTCCATCACCTGCGCGCCGGCGACCGCGAGCTTGCGGTCGATCGCGTCGGGCGCATCGGCGTCGACGGGCACGACTTCGCACATCGCGAGGCCGTAGCGTTTCGACAGCTGCGCGCCCAGATCGAGGCAGTCGGCGAGTCGATGGTCGACGCGCACGCGGATCAGGTTCTTCTCGACCGCGAACGCGACGAGGCGCTGCGCGACGGGGCGCGACACCTGCAGCTTTTCGGCGATTTCGTTCTGCGTGTCGCCCGCGACGTAATAGAGCCACGCGGCGCGCGTGGCGAGATCGAGTTTTTCTGAGGACTTGGACACGATAGCGATTCGGTTCGGATCTGGGGGCCGCCCCGCGGGCCGGTCGGCGGGCCGCATGACGGCATCCACTGTAACGCATGTCGCGCCGCTGACCGGCGGCCGGCCGCGCGACGGAGCGCGGCCTACGCGAGCCGTGCGCGCGACGGTTCGTACAGCGGCCGTACGTGACGGTACAGCGTGCGGAACGCATCGAGGCGTTCGCGCAACCGCGCATGGCGGGCAGCGTCCGGTGCGTATTCGGCGCGCACCGGCGGTTTGGTCAGCACCGTCTGCGGATCGCCGCCGACGGCCAGCCAGCCGAGCCGTGCCGCGCCGAGCGCCGCGCCGGTTTCGCCGCCGCCGTGCTGACGCGTGCGCACGTTCAGCGCGTCCGCGATCAGTTGCGCCCAGAACGCGCTGCGCGCGCCGCCGCCGATCAGCGACAACTGGTCGGTCTCGACGCCGGCCGTGTGCAGTGCGTCGAGGCCGTCGGCGAGGCCCAGCGTCACGCCTTCGAGCACCGCATAGCCGAGGTGCGCGCGGTCGGTCGCGTGTGTCATCCCGAAGAACACGCCCTGCGCGTACGGATCGTTGTGCGGCGTGCGCTCGCCCGACAGGTAGGGCAGGAACAGCGGGGCGGCGGCGAGCGCGTCGGAGTCGAGCGCCTCGACTTCGGCGAGCAGTGCGGGCTCGTCGGTGCCGGTCAGCTTGCAGACCCAGCGCAGGCAGCTCGCGGCCGACAGCACGACGCTCATCAGTTGCCACCGATCGGGAATCGCATGGCAGAACGCATGCACGGCCGACGCGGGATTCGGCATGAAGCGGTCGCCCACCACGCTCAGCACGCCGGACGTGCCGAGCGACACGAAGCCGTCGCCCGCGTGGATCGCGCCGATGCCGAGCGCGCTCGTCGCGTTGTCGCCGCCGCCGCCCGCGACCAGCACGGCCTCGGATAACCCCAACTCGCGTGCGACGTCCGCACGCAGCGTGCCGGACGGCGCATTGCCCTCGACGATGCGCGGCATCTGCCCGCGCGTCATCCCGCACGCGGCGAGCAGCGCATCGGACCAGTCGCGGCGCGCGACGTCGAGCCACAGCGTGCCGGCCGCGTCCGACGGATCGGACACTTTCGCGCCGGTCAGCCGGAAGCGCAGGTAGTCCTTCGGCATCAGCACGCACGCGGTCGCCGCGAACACGTCGGGTTCGTGCTTCGCGACCCACAGCAGCTTCGGCGCGGTGAAGCCGGGCATCGCGAGGTTGCCGGCCAGCGCATGGAGATCGGGGGCGCGTTCGGTGAGCAGCGCGCATTCGTCGGCGCTGCGCATGTCGTTCCACAGGATCGCGGGGCGCAGCACGCGGTCGTCGCGGCCGAGCAGCACCGCGCCGTGCATCTGGCCCGACAGGCCGATGCCGCGCACCTGCGCGAACGCCTGCGGGTGCCGTTCGCGCAGCGCCGCGAGCGCGGCGAGCGTGCCTTGCCACCAGTCGTCCGGATGCTGTTCCGCCCAGCGCGGATGCGGGCGCGACACGCTGAACGGCGAGCCGGCGGTGCCGACGACCGCGCCGTCCGGGGCGAGCAGCAGCACCTTCACTTCGGAGGTGCCGAGGTCGATGCCGAGATACATGAGCGATCCGTTCGGTCAGTGAGGAGCCGCTACTTTAGCCGTGCCGCACGGCCTGTGCCAAGCGGGTTCGCCCGGCTGCGCGGCCGGGCGCCGCGTGCGGGTCATCAGCGGGCGGCGAGCCAGGCGTCGACGCGCGCGAGCCCGGCGCGCAGCGCCTCGAACAGCGCCGCGTTGCCGGCGAGCGAGCCCCACAAGGCGCGGCTCGCGCACAGCGCGACGACCGGGTCGTCGGCTTCGACGATCGCGCGGGCGCTGCCGTCGTCCATCACGCCGTCCTGGTACGCATACGGCAGCGTGCCGCGCGCCCAGCGTTCGAGAAAGCGCAGGAACAGCGCGGGCAGCACGGCGGTGGCGACCGGCGCGGCGCGCGCGAACGATTCGACGAGCGTCGGCGCGATGAAGCCGGGGATCTTCGAGAAACCGTCGGCCGCGACCCGCTGGTTCGTGTCGAGCACGTACGGATTGCCGAAGCGCTCCAGCACGACGTCGCGATAGCGCGCGAGATCGAGCGGGCTCGGCGTGAGGCACGGGATCACGTCCTGCGTCACGTAGTCGTGCGCGAAGCGGCGGATCGCCGGGTCGTGCGTGCCTTCGTGGATGTAGGTATGGCCCGCGAGCGTACCGGCCCACGCGATGCAGCTATGCGTCGCGTTGAGGATGCGGATCTTCGCTTCCTCGTACGGATGCACGTCGTCGACGAGTTCGGCGCCGGCCAGCTCCCAGCGTGGCCGGCCGGCCGCGAAGCGGTCCTCGATCACCCACTGGATGAACGATTCGCCCATCACCGGGCACGCGTCGTCGATGCCGGTGGCCGCGAGGACGCGCTCGCGCACGTCGGCGGTCGGGCGCGGCGTGATGCGGTCGACCATCGCGCTGGGCGTCGCGACATGCGCATCGAACCATGCGAGCAGGCCGCCTTCGCCGCGCCGTTCGAGGAATTCGCGCATCCCCGCGCGAAACCGCGCGCCGTTGTTGCGCAGGTTGTCGCAGCTTTGCAGCGTGAGCGGGCCCGCGCCGCGCTTCACGCGTTCGGCGAGCAGCGCGGCGAGCGCGCCGTACAGCGTCGTGCGCGCGCCCTGCAGGTCGGCGGCGAGATCGGCGTTCGCGATGTCGAGCCGGTTGTGTTCGTCGAGGTAGTAGCCGCCTTCGGTGACGGTGAACGACACGATCCGGCAGGCCGGATCGGCGCCGGCGTCGATCAGCGCGGCGAGGTCGATCGACCACGGCAGCACGCGCGTGATCGCACGGATCGTCTCGTACGCGCGCTCGCCTTGCGGCGTGACGGTCTCGAGCGTGTACGTACCGTGCTGCGCGGCGAGCGCGTCCATCGTCGCGCGCATGTCGTCGCGGATGTTGCCGACGGTCAGCGACCAGCGTTCGTCGGCCGGTACGGCCGCGTTCACGCGATGCAGATACCACGCCTGGTGCGCGCGGTGAAACGAGCCCGCGCCGATGTGCAGCAGCACGGGCGCGTGGGCGGCGGGCGATTCGCTCATCCGGTGTCTCCTGTTCCAGCCTGTCTATCCTGCCGAATACGATCTTTTGCTCTTTGTGTGAGCGAATGATCGTATTCGGGCGGACGAAAGTCAAGGCGGGGACACGGCATTTCGATGGTGCGCTGCGGCGCCGTGCGGGCAGGGCGGGCGTGGGGAGCCGCTGGAAAAGGGCGTCAGCGCCCGTCGCGCGTGAGTGCGACGAGTTCGTCGAGCAGCTTGCCGGCCGGCCCGGGGAGGATGCCGTGACGGCGCCGGAACGCGGTGAGCGTGCGCACCGCGACGACTTCGCGCACGGGCAGCGTGTCGATCGTGCCGGCGCGCCGTTCCGCCCCGTACATCGGCTCGGCCATCCAGCAGAGGAATCCCGCATGTGCGACTAGGCTCTTCAGCGTCGTGACCGAGCGTGTCTCGACCGCGATGTCGGGCAACGGCAGCCCGTGTGCGTCGAAGGTCGCGCGCATGTGGTCGAACGGCGCGGTGCCGCGCGGCGGAATCGCCCATCGTGCGTGCAGCGTATCGGCGAGCGTCGGCGGGCGGCCGAGCGCGCGCAGCGGATGGTGCGGCGCCGCAACGATATGGCTGCGGTCTTCCCAGCGGCACTCGGGAATCGCGACGATCTCGTCGGTATCGGGCCCGTGCGCGGACAGCGCAAGATCGATCTCGTGCTTGATCAGCCCTTCCGCGAGCCGGTCCCACACGCCTTCGATGATTTCGACGCGCAGGTTCGGCCAGCGATCGAGCACGCGGCCGACCGCGACCGGCAACACGAGGCTCGCGATGCTGCCCACCGTGCCGACCTTGATCGTGCCCTTCGCGAGCCCGCGCATCGCGTCCAGTTCCTCGCGCGCATGCTCGGCCTCGTGCTGCAGCAGCGTCGCGTGCGGCAGCAACGCTTCGCCGAACGCGGTGAGCTGCACGCCCTTCGAATGGCGTTCGAACAGCGGCGCGCCGACCTGGTCCTCGAGCCGCTTCAGGATCCGGCTCAGCGCCGGCTGCGTGACGTGCAGCGCGTCGGCCGCGCGGCCGAGGCTGCCGCACGCGACGATCGTGGTGAACGCACGCAACTGTCGGAGATCGAAAGTCATGCTGGAACGTAATGGCTTTGCGCAGAAAATACAGTATCCGTGAATGGCTTGCGCTTCGATACTGTGGAAACCGCCAAGCCATCGAGGAGACGCCCGAGCATGTCCGGCACCCCGTCCCAATCCGCCGCACCCGTCACGGTTCGCGACGCCGTGATCGACCTGTTCCGCCAGTTCGGCATCGACCGCGTGTTCGGCAATCCCGGCTCGACCGAGCTGCCGATGTTCCGCGACTTCCCCGCCGATTTCCGCTACGTGCTCGGCCTGCAGGAGGCCGTCGTGGTCGGGATGGCCGACGGTCACGCGCAGGCCACCGGCAATGCGGCGGTCGTCAACCTGCATTCGGCGGCGGGCGTCGGCAACGCGATGGGCAATCTCTTCACCGCGTTCAAGAACCGCACGCCGCTGATCGTCACCGCGGGCCAGCAGGCGCGCGCGATTCTACCGTTCGATCCGTTCCTCGGCGCGACACAGGCCGCCGAGCTGCCGAAGCCGTACGTGAAATGGAGCATCGAGCCGGCGCGCGCGCAGGACGTGCCGGCCGCGATCGCGCGGGCGTACCGCATCGCGATGCAGGAGCCGCGCGGCCCCGTGTTCGTGTCGATTCCGGTCGACGACTGGGATCAGCCGGCCGAATTGCTGCCGCGCCGTGACGTGAGCAGCATCGTGCGGCCCGATCCCGACGCGCTCGCGCGACTTGGCGACGCGCTCGACGCGGCGCGCCGCCCGGCGTTCGTGGTCGGCGCGGCCGTCGATCGCGCGGGCGCATGGGACGACGTCGTGCGCCTCGCCGAGCGGCACCGTGCGCGCGTGTACGTCGCGCCGATGTCGGGGCGCTGCAGCTTTCCCGAGGATCATCCGCTGTTCGCCGGCTTTCTGCCCGCGATCCGCGAGAAGATCGTCGCGCGGCTCGACGGGCACGATCTCGTGTTCGCGTTCGGCGCGCCTGCGTTCACCTATCACATCGAGGGCTTCGGCCCGCACGTGCCGCCGGGCGCGACGCTCGTGCAGCTCGTCGACGATCCGGGCGTCGCCGCGTGGACGCCGTCGGGCGACGCGGTGGTCGGCAATTTGCGGCTCGCCGCGCGCGATCTGCTGGCGCGGCCCGCGCCGCCCGAGCGGCCGATGCCCGCGCCGCGCGCGCCGCGGGTGCGCGTCGACGCGCCTGCTGCCGGCGAACGCATGTCGGTCGCGTTCGCGCTGCAGACGCTCGCCGACGTGCGCGACGCGCACGACATCGTCGTCGAGGAGGCGCCGAGCGCGCGGCCGGTGATGCAGGAACATCTGCCGTTCACGCGTAGCGGCACGTTCTACACGATGGACAGCGGCGGGCTCGGCTACGGGATGCCGGCTGCCGTCGGCGTCGCGCTCGCGCAGCCGGGCCGACGCGTGATCGCGCTGATCGGCGACGGCTCGAGCCTGTATTCGATCCAGGCGCTTTGGAGCGCCGCGCAGTTGAAGCTGCCGATCACGTTCGTGATCCTGAACAACCGGCGTTACGCGGCGCTGCAGGATTTCGCGCCCGTGTTCGGCTTCGGCCCCGGCGATCCGGTGCAAGGCACCGATCTGCCCGACCTGGATTTCGTCGCGCTCGCGCAAGGGATGGGCTGTCGCGGCGTGCGCGTCGCCGAAGCGGCGAAGCTGCGCGACGCGCTGACCGACGCGCTGCGCGCGGCGACGCCGGTCGTCGTCGAAGTCGAGATTGCCTGACGCGCCGCGCGCGTCTTTCCGGAGATTCCATGCAAACCGTAGCGATGCTGATCGGCGGCGAACGCCGCCACTCGTCCGGCGGCGCGACCTTCGTGCGCCGCAACCCGCTCGACGGCGAAGTCGCGTCCGAAGCGCCCGCGTGCACCGTCGACGATGCGCGCGCGGCGGCCGATGCGGCTGCCCGCGCGTTTCCCGACTGGGCCGCGCTCGGCCCCGGCGCGCGGCGCGCATTGCTGCTGAAGGCGGCCGCCGCGCTCGAAGCGAAGCACGAGCAGTTCGTCGCCGCGATGGCGGCCGAGACGGGTGCGTCCGCGCTGTGGGCCGGCTTCAACGTGCAGCTCGCGGCGAGCGGGCTCGTCGAGGCCGCGTCGTTGACCACGCAGGTCGGCGGCGAGCTGATTCCGTCCGACGTGCCGGGCTCGCTCGCGATGGGCGTGCGGCAGCCGGCCGGCGTCGTGCTCGGCATCGCGCCGTGGAATGCGCCGGTGATTCTCGCGACGCGCGCGCTCGCGCTGCCGCTCGCGTGTGGCAACACGGTCGTGCTGAAGGGCTCGGAACTGTGTCCCGTCACGCACGGGCTGGTCGTCGAGGCGCTGCAGGAGGCCGGACTGCCGCCGGGCGTCGTCAATTTCGTGACGAATGCGCCCGACGATGCGGGCGCCGTCGTCGACGCCCTGATCGCGCATCCGGCCGTGCGCCGCGTGAATTTCACCGGCTCGACGCGGGTCGGGCGGATCGTCGCCGAAGCGTGCGCGCGTCACCTGAAGCCGTCGGTGCTGGAACTCGGCGGCAAGGCGCCGTTCGTCGTGCTCGACGATGCCGATCTCGACGCGGCGGTCGCCGCGGCCGCATTCGGCGCATTCGTGAATTCCGGGCAGATCTGCATGTCGACCGAGCGCATCGTCGTCGACGCCTCGATCGCCGATGCGTTCGTCGCGAAGCTCGCCGACAAGGCCGCGTCGCTGCCGCTCGGCGATCCGCGCCACGGGCCCGTCGTGCTCGGTTCGCTGATCGACATGAAGGCCGTCGAGCGCTGCAACGCGCTGATCGACGATGCGCTCGCGCACGGCGCGACGCTGCGGTGCGGCGGCCACGCCGACAGCACGCTGTTTCCCGCGACGCTGCTCGACCACGTGACGCCGGCGATGCGCATCTACGCGGAAGAGTCGTTCGGCCCGGTGAAGGGGATCGTGCGAGTCGACGGCGAGGAGGCCGCGATCCGCTGCGCGAACGACAACGCGTTCGGGCTGGCGTCGGCCGTGTTCAGCCGCGACGTCGCGCGGGCGCTGCGCGTCGCCGCGCGCATCGAGTCGGGCATCTGTCACGTGAACGGCCCGACCGTGCACGACGAGGCGCAAATGCCGTTCGGCGGCGTGAAGGACAGCGGCTTCGGCCACTTCGGCGGCAAGGCCGGCATCGCCGCGTTCACCGACCTGCGCTGGATCACCGTGCAGACGGCCCCGCGCCACTATCCGTTCTGACGAGGCGCCGACGATGAGAATTGCAATTCTGGGCGCGGGCGCGATGGGCTCGCTGTTTGGCGGGCGGCTCGCCGAAAGCGGCGAAGCCGTCACGCTGATCGACGTGAACGATGCGCATCTCGATGCGATCCGCCGCGACGGGCTGCGCATCGACGACGGCCGCGGCGACCGGCGCGTTCGCACGCTGCAGGCCGTGCGGCCGGAAGCCGCGAATGCGCACGCGGCCGCAGCACTCGACACACCGTTCGACCTGCTGATCGTTTTCACGAAATCGCTGCATACGCGGGCGGCGCTCGACGGCGTGCGTGCGCTGCTGAGCTCGGACACGTTCGTGCTGACGCTGCAGAACGGGCTCGGCAACGTCGAGACGCTGAACGCGTTCGTGCCGCTCGAGCGCATCCTGGTCGGCGTGACGACGTGGCCGGCCGATGCGGCCGGCCCTGCGCACGTGCGCTCGCACGGCGCCGGCACGATCCGCATGATGACGGCCGACGGCGCGGCCCGTCCCTTTGCGACAGCCGTGGCCGACGCGCTGTCGCGCGCGGGGCTCGCATGCACGCTCGATGCCGACGTATGGGCCGCGATCTGGGAGAAGGTCGCGTTCAATGCGGCGCTCAACACGCTGTGCGCGACGACGGGCTGCACCGTCGACCAGCTCGGCCATCATCACGACGGGCCGCGGCTCGCGCTGGCGATCGCGGCCGAGACGGCCGCCGTCGCGCGCGCGAAGGGCATCGCAGTCGACGGCGAGCGCATCGCGCGCAACGTCGAGCATGCGATCCGCGACCATCGCGGCCATCGCCCGTCGATGCTGCAGGACGTGCTCGCGGGCCGTCGCACTGAAATCGATGCGATCAGCGGCAAGGTCGTCGCGGCCGCGCGTGAAGCGGGCGTCGCGGTGCCGCATGCGGAGACGCTGCTCGCGCTGGTCCGCTTGATCGACGCACGGACGAATTGAGCAACAGGCCGGCGGCCGGCTGGCGCCGCATGACGATACGGATGCCGCGCCCGCGGGCGATGGCGCCGGATCGTGAAGGGTGGGACGAGACACCGGCGCCGATCGATGGGCGCCGCTCGACTGCACAGCATGAGATTCGGGCACGCGTGCGCGCGCCAGCCCGGACAACCGGAGACGTCATGAAAACCATCGAATGCCGTTGTCTTGTCGCGCACCGTTCGCGCATCTTGCCGCCGCCGCGCGGTGCATCGGAGGCCGCATGAGCACGCCCGACGCACTGAATGAACGGCCACCGTCGATCGACATCGGCACGACGCTCGACGACGGCCCGTTCACGCTGATGCAGCGCTGCGTGGTGCTGCTCGCCGCGCTCGCGATCGTGCTCGACGGCTTTGACGGCCAGTTGATCGGTTTCGCGATTCCGGTGCTGATCCGCGAATGGGGCATCACGCGCGGTGCGTTCGCGCCGGCCGTCGCGGCGGGACTGGTCGGGATGGGCATCGGCAGCGCCTGCGCGGGGATCGTCGCGGACCGCTTCGGCCGCCGCCAGGCCGTGATCGGCAGCGTGTTCCTGTTCGGCATCGCGACCTGCACGATCGGGTTCGCGCCCGACATCGCGACGATCGCGATGCTGCGTTTTTGCGCGGGGCTCGGGATCGGCGGCGCGTTGCCGACGGCCACGACGATGACCGCCGAATACACGCCCGCGCGGCGCCGCACGATGATGGTGACCGCGACGATCGTCTGCGTGCCGCTCGGCGGGATGCTGGCCGGCCTGTTCGCGCACGAGGTGCTGCCACGCTACGGCTGGCGCGGGCTGTTCTTCGCGGGCGGCGCGTTGCCGCTCGTGCTCGGCTTCGTGCTGGTGCGCGCGTTGCCCGAATCGCCGCGCTATCTCGCGCGGCGCCCCGCACGCTGGCCGGAACTCGGCGCGCTGCTCGCGCGGATGCAGCGGCCGGTCGCACCGGGCACCGTGTTCACCGATACGAAGGACGCCCGTGCGCCGGGCAGCCGCGGCGGCTTCGGCGCGCTGTTCGCGAGCGGCCAGGCGCGCGACACGATCGCGCTGTGGTGCGCGTTCTTCATGTGCCTGCTCGCCGTGTACGCGGCATTCAGCTGGTTGCCGACGATGCTCGCGGCGAGCGGGTTGAGCGTGTCGGTCGCGGGCTCGGGCCTCACCGCGTACAACCTCGGCGGCGTGATCGGCGCGCTGCTGTGCGCATGGGCGATCGCGCATGCGGGGTCGCGCTGGCCGCTCGCGCTGTGCAGCATCGGCGGCGCGGCGAGCGCGGTATGGCTGATGGGCGTCGATGCCAGCCGCCATACCGGCTGGCTGATCGTCGGGCTCGGTCTGCACGGGCTGTTCGTCAACGCGGTGCAGTCGACGATGTATGCGCTGTGCGCGTACATCTATCCGACGGCCGTGCGCGCGACGGGCACCGCGAGTGCGCTCGCGTTCGGCCGGCTCGGCGCGATCCTCAGCGCGTTCGCGGGCGCGATCGTGATCACGGCGGGCGGCGCGGGCGCGTACCTGACGATGCTGGCCGTCGCGATGGGGGTGGTGTGCATCGCGCTGCTCGCGATGCGGCGGCACATTCCGCGGCTGTCGCGCGCGGCGGCGCAGCCGCGCGAAGGGGAGGCGCTCGCCCGCACGTCGTCGTGATCGTCGTGACGGCGGGCGCGCGGCATGCGTTACAGCGTGGTGCGCACGTGCCAGAGCTCGGGGAACAGCACGACGTCGAGCATCTTGCGCAGGTACGGCGCGCCGCTCGTGCCGCCGGTACCCTGCTTGAAGCCGATGATGCGCTCGACCGTCGTCACGTGACGGAAGCGCCACTGGCGGAACGCATCCTCGAGATCGACGAGTTCCTCGGCCATCTCGTACAGCTCCCAGTGCTGCTGCGGATGACGATAGACCTCGAGCCACGCGGCCTCGACCGTCTCGTCGTGCCGCGTTGGCTGGGTCCAGTCGCGTTCGAGCCGCTCTGCCGCGATCGGGAAGCCGCGCCGCGCGAGCAGTCGCACGACTTCATCGTAGAACGACGGCGCCTCGAGCGTCGCGCGCACCTGTTCGAGGATGTCGGGCCGGTGCGCATGCGGCTGCAGCATCTGCGCGTTTTTGTTGCCGAGCAGGAATTCGAGCTGGCGATACTGGTACGACTGGAAGCCCGACGACTGGCCGAGATACGGGCGCATCGCCGAATACTCGGACGGCGTCATCGTCGACAGCACGTTCCACGCCTGCACCAGTTGCTCGAGGATGCGCGACACGCGCGCGAGCATCTTGAACGCCGGCGGCAGCGCGTCGGTGCGCACCGCATCGAGCGCGCCGCGCAATTCGAACAGCGCGAGCTTCATCCACAGCTCGCTCGTCTGATGCTGGATGATGAACAGCATCTCGTTGTGATCGGGCGACAGCGGATGCTGCGCGTCGAGGATCGAATTCAGCGACAGGTAGTCGCCGTAGCTCATCGACTTCGAGAAATCGAGCTGCGCGTTGTGCCAGCCGGCTTGAGCGTCGGCCTCGCCCGGCACGTGCGCGGCTTCGTGCGCGGCTTGCGCCGGTTGTGCGGCGCGTGCGCCCGAGAACGGGCAGCCGGCCGGCGCGTCGCCGCCGGGGGGCTGCATATGACCAGAATTCACGACTATCTCCAGATTTGAATGACGAACGCGTGGCGCGCTTCGCATGCAACTGCGGCATGCAGCGGCGGCGCACCGCGCAAGACGGGTCAGGTCACCGCGCCGCGTTCGGCGAATTCGGGCGCCTTCCACGCGTCGGTGGCGAGGATGTCGCGCAGCGTCTCGACCGCATCCCACACGTCGGCGAAGCGCGTATAGAGCGGCGTGAAGCCGAAGCGCAGCACGTACGGCTCGCGGTAGTCGCCGATCACGCCGCGCGCGATCAGCGCCTGCATCACTTCGTAGCCGTGCGGATGCTCGAAGCTCGCCTGCGAGCCGCGCTGGTGATGCGCGCGCGGGGTGACGAGCTTCAGCGACAGGCCCGCGCAGCGCGCCTCGACGAGCGCGATGAACGCGTCGGTCAGCGCGAGCGACTTGCGGCGGATCGCGTCCATGTCGGTCTGCAGGAACACGTCGAGCCCGCATTCGACCATCGACATCGACACGATCGGCTGCGTGCCGCACAGGAAGCGCGCGATGCCCGGATCGGGCGCGAAGCCCGGCTGCATCGCGAA
>Ga0268256_1000698_pt1 | contig 25100 bp, 29 predicted proteins | sample AgamicAtAmrz_FD_200247 | JGI IMG/M metagenome (GOLD analysis project Ga0268256, IMG submission 200247) | Agave microbial communities from Guanajuato, Mexico - At.Am.rz (v2) (version 3) | ecosystem: Host-associated > Plants > Roots > Rhizosphere | place: Guanajato, Mexico | collected 2012-06-07 | reverse complement strand
ATTGCATGTAATTGCCGATTATGCTGTGTCGATACGGCACTGATAGCAATTATTGCGGGCGGAGCGCACATGCACATAAGCGACATCCGCGCGTTCCAGAAGGTGCCGCGCGCGCGAAACGATCTCGCCTGTCGCCGTTACCGCGCCGGTGCCGTAGACGATGCGGTCATCGGCTCCATAACCGCGCACGATATAATCGGGGCTGTCCAGCATCGGCGGAATGGCCTGCGTCCGCGGGTAGCGCTCACAGGCGTCGGCATGCAGAAACACCGGCCCCGTTTCCGCATAGGGCTGCAGCGAGGGAAAGGGCCGGTAGGCGAGGATCAGCATCCCTTCGCCTTCGCCGATCTGACGCAGGCAGTGGCGACAGGGCATGTCGCCGGGAGAAACGGCCTTTTCCGGCGGATTGCCATAGGCGTCGGCGGCTCCCGTCCGGTAGGCTTCGGCTTGCTTGGCCGGCATTGCAGTGAAAACGAGATCGTTCATGGTGGAGACCTCCTGGGTTGGGATCGGCGTTGCTTCTTTGCAGCTATGGTCCCGAAACGGATCACTATCCACCCGATTCTTGACAGGCGATGCAACCAGCCCATTGCGTGACTCGTTAGCTTCGGGAATCAGTGACGCTCCTCGTTCCCGGAAGGTCTGATTTTATGTTCCGTCGTTTTCTGGCCGCCGTTCCGCTGGCTTTCGTTTCGTTGACGGCTCCGCTTGAGGCCGAGGCGCAGGTCGCCTCCGGTCTCGATGGCCTGTCCGACGAACAGCTTCAGCAGGCGGTCAATTTCGTCATCGGCAATGCGATCTTCTCGCTATATCACGAGGGCGCGCGCATGCTGATCTCGGATTTCGGAACGGCGGAGACGGCAAGTGTGCAGGCCCCGGCCGATCAACTGGCTGGCACGCTCATCCTCCAGGCCAACGAGGAATGGCTCGACACCGCGCTCGTCAATGCCACGGACAGCTGGTATCTGGCGCGTGAGGCGGAGACTTTGCCTGAGCACGAAGCCCCGGTCTTCTCCGCGCTGGTGCCCGACAGGAGCCGCGATCGCAACATGGCCTGCCTGATGGTCGGCCGCGACAAGGACGGTTATGGCGATCTGGCCGCCATGATGGGGCTCAACAATGCCGAATTCGACAAATGCGCCGCCGCCTATCCGGGCGTCGCTTCGGCCTGGGAGAATTTTTTGAGCTCCCACCGCAGCCAGACGTCTTCCAGATTTTCCGTCAGCTACGTGCCGCCGCGCGACCCGGAGCTTGAGCCCTACGCCATCATGATCAAGGAATCGAAGGTTCTCGATCTCATCAGCCGCAGTTTTAGCAGCTATGGCCTGAAGGGGGACGTCAAGTTGACGGCCAAATCCTGCGGCCGTCCCGACGTCTACTGGTCGGCGGAAAAGCGCGAGATCACCTATTGCTATGAACTCGGCAAGTTCCAGGCGGAACTGATTGCCGATCACCTGCTGAACACCGTCACGGAAGACAAGGGCGCTGCCGGCGGGCAAATCCCGACGGCCGCCGTTAATCTGGAACGGGAAATCTGAGGGCTGGATTGCCGACGTTGGCAATATGGCTTCCCGATGGGAGGAGAGTGCCGTGCCGAAGATTGTCGTTCGCAATTTCGCCATCTCGCCTGACGGATACGGCGCGGGGCGAGAAGAGAGCAACTTTTCGAAGGGATGGATTCGCCTGCACTTGGTTATCGCTGCACGCTAACCGTGGCCGGCGAGGGCGCTACCCATCTGACTATCGACAAAGCGTGAGTGCTGCGTCCCCTTCCGCCGTCATTTCTGTGAACAAGCACGGGGATGACGCTAGTGAACCGGCGCCCCTCAATTTCGCAGCGATATCTCCAGAAGCTCGGTATCGGCAAGCGGCTCCACCCAGGCCTCATAGGTGCCGACGGGCGAAAAGCCCATCATCTGGTAAAGCTGCAGCGCGCGCGGATGGTCGAGCGTGTTGGTGGTCACCGTCACCCGTTGCGGATTGTCCTGCCAGGCGGCGTAAAGCGCCTGCAACAGGAACCACTTGCCGACGCCTGCACCGATCGCCTCTTCCAGCAGCCCGAAATAGGACAGCTCGGTCACCTCGTCGCTCGCCTTGTTCAGTTCGAAGAAACCGGCGGGCGCACCGTTCATATAAAGAACCGTGACGCTGTTTTTCGGATCGCGCAGGATGGCGGAAAGCTCGGCATCGCTCATGCGCATGCGCTTTTGCCAGTGCCAGCGTTTCCCCACCCGCCAGTAAAGATAGCGGTAGAAATGCAGGGGAATATTGTTGACCCGCATCAGCGCTGTCTGGATGTTCACGGGAATCGGCAGGCTGACCTTCGGCGGAGCCGTCATTTCGAGCTGCGTAACATGCGCCTTCAGCGGTCCGTGCGACAGTGTGGGGATTGCATCCGCCGGACCGGTAACCACCGGCGTATCCTGCAATCCGCCCCATTCCGACCATGAGCCGTCGTAAAGCGAATTATCCTTGTGACCGAGCGATTCCAGCGCAAGCGTAATAACGGCGGCGGTGACGCCCGAGCCGCAACTGGTGACGACGGGCTTCGAAAGATCGATGCCGGCATCGGTCACCATCTTGCGGATGGCGGTGAGGTCCTTGAAATGGCCGTTTTCGGAAAAGGCCGTCGCAGGCAGGCTGCGCGCACCCGGCATGTGCCCGGAACGCATGCCGGCACGCGGCTCGGCCTCGTCGCCCGTAAAGCGTCCGGCGCCACGGGCATCGGCAATCTGTTTTTCGCCGCTGTCGACAATGCCGCGCATGGCGTCAAGCGAGGTTACGCGCTTCTCGTTGAAATCAGGCGTAAAGGTTGCCGGCTCGATTTCCGGCGTACCGGTTTCAAGCGGCCGGCCTTCGCGTTTCCAGCCATCAAGGCCGCCATCCAGCACATAGGCCTTGCGCACGCCCATCACCCGCAGCATCCACCACACGCGCGGCGCGGAAAAGAAACCGGGGCCGTCATAAACCACGATCGTATCGGTGTCGCTGAGGCCGAGAGCGCCGGCCTGTTCCGCGAAGAATTCCGGCGAGGGCAGGGAATGCGGCAGGCCGGTGGTATGATCGGCGATCTTGTCCTGATCGAATAACACGGCGCCGGGCAGGTGACCCGCCGCATATTCTTCCGCACCGTTGCGCTTGTGCGCCGGCAGATACCAGGAGGCATCAACGACACGAAACCCGGCCGTGCCGAGCTGCTTTTCCACCCAGTCCGCCGAAACGACGAAACGGCTCTTATCCGTGCTCACGATGTCTCTCCCAATCTCAGGCAACAGCTTCAGGCGCGCCGAAACGAATGCGGAACCGCCTGTTCTCCTTGCCCTTCTTTTCTATCTTGGCAATGTGAATATCGCCCACTTCCTGCGTTTCGGAAACATGGGTGCCGCCGCAGGGCTGGCTGTCGATGCTGGAATTTTCGCCGATGCAGACGAGGCTGACGCGGCCGAGGCCCATTGGCGGGCGCACATTCTTGGATTTGACGATGCCCGGATTGGCAGCCAACTCCTCGTCGGTGATCCATTGCAGGAAGACGGGATGGTTGGCTTTCACCAGCTCCATCAGCTTTGCCGTGACCTCATCCTTGTCGATAGTCTCGGACATGTCGAAATCGACACGCGATTCATCTTCGCCGACGGCAGCGCCAGTGATTGGCCACTGGCAAACGACGGAGAGCAGATGGCAGGCCGTGTGCATTCGCATCAGCTTGTAACGACGCGGCCAGTCTACATGCAGGGTGAGTTTTTCGCCGATATCAGGGGAAGGCTGGCCTTCGAGCGGCACATGGACGATCACGCTCTTGTCGGCACCGTTTCTGGTGATGCCGAGTTCGATGCGCGAACCATCGGCCCGCTCGAGAAACCCGCTATCGCCCGGCTGTCCGCCGGAGGTGGCGTAAAAGCAGGTCTGGTCCAGCTCTATGCCGCCATCCTCATGCACCGCCGTGACGATCGCTTCTGCGGTGGAAAGATAAAAATCGTCACGGAACAGGGCATTCACAGGCATTTCGGCATGTCCTCAAACGGTTTCGTACGGAACCGCAATCTCGCTTTTCGTCGCCAGCCACTGCGGAATCGGCAGCCCCTTGGAGCGCAGGAAGTCCGGATTGAAAAGCTTCGACTGATAACGATTGCCGTAGTCGCACAGTATCGTCACGATTGTATGCCCCGGACCGAGCTCGCGGGCAAGGCGGATTGCGCCGGCGATGTTGATGCCGGAGGAGCCGCCGAGGCAAAGCCCTTCCTTCGTCACCAGATCGAATAGCACCGGCAGCGCTTCCGCATCCGAAATACGATAGGAAAAGTCCGGCGTGAAACCTTCCAGATTGGCGGTGATGCGGCCCTGTCCGATGCCCTCGGTGATGGACGAGCCTTCGGATTTCAGCACGCCGTGCTTGTAAAATTCATAGAGAGCCGCACCCTCGGGATCGGCAAGGCCGATCTTGATGTCGGGGTTGAAATCGCGCAGGCCATCGGCGACGCCCGCAAGCGTCCCGCCGGAACCGACCGAGCATATGAAGCCGTCGACCTTGCCATCCGTCTGGTCCCAGATTTCGGGGGCCGTCGTTTCGATATGGGCCTGCCGGTTGGCGATATTGTCGAACTGGTTGGCCCAGATCGCACCGTTCTCATCGGTCGCGGCAAGCTGTTTTGCCAGCCGGCCGGAGACCTTCACGTAGTTGTTCGGGTTGGAATAGGGAGCGGCCGGAACTTCGACCAGCTTGGCGCCGAGAAGCTTCAGCGCGTCCTTCTTTTCCTGGCTCTGCGTCTCGGGAATGACGATGACTGTCTTGTAGCCCAGCGCATTGGCGACCAGCGACAGGCCGATGCCGGTATTGCCCGCAGTACCCTCCACGATGGTGCCGCCCGGTCGCAGCTGCCCGCGCCGTTCGGCGTCGCGGATGATATAGAGCGCGGCCCGATCCTTCACCGACTGGCCGGGATTGAGGAACTCCGCCTTGCCGAGGATTTCACACCCCGTCGCTTCAGAGGCGGCTTTCAGACGGATGAGCGGCGTGTTGCCGATAGCACTGAGCGCAGAGGAGTGAATGGTCATGATTGAGCCTTCTTGTCTGAGCGGAAATTAGGTGCCGTTATGTCCCGTTACAACCGCTTCAAGGCAAGAAATTATCTTCCCGGCTTTGGCTTAGCCACGCAAAATTTTGCCGATACCCAATTTTATGCGTTCTTCTTGACGTCGGCATAGGCCGCAAGCGCTCTTTCCCGCGCCTTTCCGTGGTCGATGATCGGCAGCGGATAGGTCTTGCCAAGTTCGATGCCCGCTTTCTTCAGCGCCTCTTTCGGCGCTTCGAACGGCTTGTGGATGTATTTCCGCTCGAGCTTTTCCAGCTCCGGCACGAAATGGCGCACATAGCCGCCATCGGCGTCGAATTTTTCGCCCTGCAATATGGGATTGAAGATGCGGAAAAACGGCGAGGCGTCCGCGCCCGAACCCGCCACCCATTGCCAGTTGGCGGCATTGGAGGCCGGGTCCGCATCGACGAGCGTGTCGCGGAACCATTTCTCGCCCTTGCGCCAGTCGATCAGCAGATGTTTGATGAGGAAGGACGCCACGATCATACGCACGCGGTTGTGCATGGTGCCGTGTTTCCACAATTGCCGCATGCCGGCATCGACGATCGGATATCCCGTCATCCCCCGGGTCCACGCCGTGAAGGATTTTTCATCGTCTCGCCAGCGAAAGGCGTCGAAACTGTCGTTCCAGTTCTTCTCGTCCAGTTCGGGAAAGTGAAACAGCAGGTGATAGCAGAATTCCCGCCAGACGAGTTCCTTGCGGAAGCGGCTGATATCGTTGGAGGAGATATGTTGCGAAAGCCCCTTCGTCGCATGCCAGACGGTAGAAGGCGATATTTCGCCGGACGCCAGATGCGGCGAAAGCAAAGAGGTTGCGTCCTTTGCCGGAAAGTCGCGGCCTTCTTCATAATCCTTCAAAGCGCCATCGATGAAATCGTCGAGTTTTTCCCGCGCACCGCCTTCGCCGGGAGACCAAATGTCGCCGAAGTGTTTCGCCCAGTCCGGCTTGGTGGGTAAGAGTTTCCAATCGCCAGGCTTTTCCGATTTCGGCCACGTCTTCGGCGCCTTCAGACGCTTCGGCGCATCCGCCGGCGCATGCGGCTCCTCGCCGCCCTCCAGCGCCCGCCAGAAGGGCGTATAGACCCGGTAGGGACCGCCGGATTTCGTCTGCAGCCTCGATGGCTCATGCAGCAGATGGCCGGAAAAGCTGCGGACCGTCAGGCCGTCATCCCGAAGCGTCTGTTTCAGCGCCTTGTCCGTCGCCATGCCGGCGGGATCGTATCGGCGGTTCCAGAATGCTGCCTCCGCACCGGTTTCCGATATCAGATGGCGCAATGTCTCGCCGGCGTCGCCGCTGAGAAGCACGAGGCGACTGCCGATTTTCTCCAGTGCAGCGGCGAGGGACGTGAGGGAGTGATGAAGCCACCATTCCTGTGCGCCGCCCAGCGGGCCGCATGATTTTTCCCTGATATAGACGGGGATGACGGGGCCGCCATGTTCCACGGCGGCAAGCAGGGCGAGATTGTCCGAAAGGCGCAGGTCCTTGCGGAACCAGACGATGGCGGGGGAGGCTGTTGTCGGCATGAAAGGACCCGGTTCACTTCCGCTTGAACGAGTGTTGAAACGCTTTGTTCCGCAAATCGGCTAGAATGGAAAGATGGAGGTGCATGGTTTTTCGAGGGTTATTTTTTCGCCCTTGAAACCGCTGATAAAGGGAACCAACTGGAGGAGCCGGCGTTTGTCGCGGGTTAATAGAGCATGGAAGTGCAATCAATGTTGCTGAATGACGTTAAGTGGGAAAAGCCCGTTACCATCTCCCTTGAAAACGGTGCTCCCCGGATTTTCAATGGCGTTTACGAAGCCTTCGATTTTCTCCAGCACGAATGGCCTGAGCGTGGCGACAAGGTGCATGAACAGGCGCTGCGCCTGTGCCGCGCCTCGCTGATGGGCGACGTGGCGGGGGAAATTGCCCGCACAGCCTTCGTTGCCGCCAGCCGGCAGGCGCAGTGCCTTGTGGAAGAGCCGGACAAAATCGCGTCCTGAACGGATTTTCGGAACTGATGTGTATAAGGCCACCCGCCAAAACGGGTGGCCTTGTTTGTTGAGGAGCAGGAAACGGGTTGTTTCGAATGCGGGATATGGCATCGTGCATGCGAAAAAGCGGATGAGCGACGGCAATGAGCAACCACTACGGCTATATTGTTTTTCCCACAGCCCTCGGCCATTGCGGCCTTGCATGGGCGGGGCGGGGCATTGTGCGTTTGCAATTGCCCGGTTCTGATGCCGGCGAGACCGAAAAACTTCTCCAGAAGCGCCTGCCATCCGCCTCCATCGCCGTTCCCGAAACACGCACGCGTGAGGTGATTGCAATGATCACCCGTTATTTCGGCGGCGAGGAGATCGATTTTACCGCCGTCGAACTCGATCTCTCCGGGCAGGAGCGGTTTTTCCTCGATGTTTACGCCGTTGCGCGGCAGATCGGCTGGGGCGATACCACGACCTATGGCGGCATCGTAAAAACGCTTGGTCTCGGCATGGAAAAGGCACGCGATGTCGGTCAGGCCATGGCGAAAAATCCGGTGCCGCTGATCATTCCCTGCCACCGGGTTCTCGCCGCCGGCGGCAGGCTTGGCGGCTTCTCCGCACCGGGAGGCACCACCACCAAATTGCGTATGCTGGATCTCGAAAATGCCGGCTGCAGCCGCGCCGATGAGGCGCAGGGCAGCCTGTTTTGAAGCAATGACAGATCAGCGCACATGAATAGGCGTCTGATTTCTGCCCATTTCTCGTCAAATTGTCGCTAAATTGTCACAATACACGGGCGCCCTCTAACATAAGGGCGAGACGTTTGAGAGTATCCGCGTTAATTCTATCGGTTGCCTTGTCTTTTACAGTCGTTGCATCGGCCTCCGCCGGCATGCTGAACCAGGCAGAAAAATACACCGGACTGCATGAGTCCAAGAACAACAAGAGCCTCAAGAACATTCTTGGCGCAAATCCCCGCAGCACCCCTTGGTGCGGCCTTTTCCTGCATGCGGTCGCCAGCAAGGCCGGCCGGCAATCTCCCAAATCCTATGGATTTGCGAAGTCGTGGACATCCTTCGGTTATGCCGTGCCCGTCAGTCAGGCGAAGCCCGGCGATGTCGTCGTCATTCGCAACGGCCGTGGTTACCACGCCGGCATTTTGAAGAGCATGAGCGGCAAGACCGCCCAGATCCTCGGCGGCAACCAGTCCGGCCGGGTGCAGGTGTCGAACTTCAACCGCAAGGCCATCGTTTCGGTCCGCCGATAAATCCTCTGACATTTTTGACGGCATTTTTTGATAAAGGCGGGCTTTGACCCGCCTTTTCCATTTTTTGGCCTAGGGTTGCTCTCTGGTGCCAGGTGCTGCGTCACGCTGGTCGTCGTCCTCAAGGTCTGTGGCGACGATGAAAGCGTCCTCGTGCTGCCTTGCGGCCTGCCGGCGTGCACGCAGGCTCATGCTCTCGTCCGGGTAAATCTCGCCATCTTTGGCTTTCAGCTCGCTGTCTGTTTCGAAACGCGCGACATCATCGTCCTCAATATCAAGCGGTTTGGTTTTCGGCTTCTGCGGGGTGGTCATGAAGCGATCTCCTGCTGGTTTCTGCAGGCCAAACGATCGGCGGACGATGACGGTTCCCTTTCTCGCGGAAATGCTCATTCGTCGCAGGCCAAGGCGGAACTAACTCTGGCTTTTTTTGTTTTTTCAATGGCACAATCAAAACCGGTGCAACGTAAACAGGGAGGTCCGTTATGAGCCATGACCGCGAAGCCGCAATCCGTGAAAAAGCGCGCGCAATATGGGAGAGGGAAGGAAGACCCGACGGGCATCATGAAAGACACTGGATCGAGGCGGAACGGGAGCTTTCCGCAGATGCGGAAGCGGCAAAGTCCAAAAGCGGAAATGGCGTGAAGAAGTCTGCTGCCACGAAGGCGCCTGCGAAGAAGACGCCAGCGAAAAAGGCAACTCCGGCGAAGGCCAAATCGCCCGCGGTAAAATCGCTTGAGAAAGAGCGGAAATCTACGGACAAGAACAAGGAAGACGATCTCACCGAGAGCCTTGAGGAGAGTTTTCCGGCAAGCGATCCTCCGGCGCTGACCAACGCCACGAAGGCGACGAAGCGGGCGGTCAAGAAGAGCTGATCATTTGACGGCCGGATGATGGGGAAGTCACGACAATCCCCGAGAAGAACGGGGCGAATTGCAGCTGCACTTCGCTCTTCAAAACATGTTTTTGAGAGAAATGGCTCCCCGGGCCGGATTCGAACCGGCGACCTGTCGATTAACAGTCGAATGCTCTACCGCTGAGCTACCAGGGAACGTGCGCTGCTTGGCGCGGTGTGAGCGGGGTAATACAAATGCTTTTCCGATTTGCCAAGCGGTTTTTTCAAAAAAAACGCATTCCTCTTGTTTTATCCCTCCAGAGTCCCGATTTTCCGGGCTTATCGCCGGTGAAAAAATTATCCACAGGCCAGATGCAAAAGGGCAGGATGGAATGAAATTCGGTATCGACCACAGAACGCACCGCCTCCATGTCGGAAAATGGAGCCTTGCCATGCCGCGTTCGCGCGTCGGCAGGATTGCGACGGGCTCGGCGCTGGTGGTGGGCGGAACGCTGGGTTTCCTGCCCGTTCTCGGCTTCTGGATGATTCCGCTCGGTCTTATCGTGCTTTCCCACGATCTGCCGGCGGTTCGCCGCCAGCGGCGACGGCTCGCGGTCTGGTGGGCATCGCGGCAGAACCGTCGCGACACCCGCAATGGCGGCGGGCAATAGGCCTTATGCGCCGATGGAGCTGCTGATGCCCTGGCCAGCCCAGAAGGCCGCATAGGCGAGCGCTGCGAAATAAATCGCCGTCAGCCCCAGAAACAGGTAGCCGCCAAGCACGGTGACGCCATCCCTCTGGATCATCCCGGCCGAAAAAAGCAGGATCGCGACGCCTGGAAGGGTGTTGGAGAAGGGAATGAAGCCGAGCGGCATCATCAGCAATACGCCCGCCGTCATCAGCGCAAGCCCGTTTATGCGGTTGGCGATGATGCCGGTCGTCAGCGCGGGAATGCGCGGGCGAATGAAACCGTCGAGCTTGGAGACGATGGCGACGCCTTTTTGAAGGGCTGGAACGAGCTTTGCCGTCTCCATCTGCCGGTCAAGGATTTTCGCCGGCAGCCATGGCAGGCGGTTGAGGGTGATTGCCAGGCTGACAAGGATGATCGCTGCACCAAAGACAGTGCTGACGCCGGGAATGGAAACCGGAATGAGAAAGGGCAGGGAGGCGATTGCGCAGATAAGCAAAAGGCCCTGTTCACCGATCGCTTCCATCAACTCGCGCAACGTGATCGTCTGACCCTGCAGCTTTCCTATCAGCTTCTCAAGCGTCGTGCTGAGCTTTTCAGACGTATCAGTGAATGCGAATTCGTTCGTCATGCGGCTTCCCGGAAGTTGTTTAACTCCGGGATTGATAACATCCATCCGGCCCGATGCCTATCGTCGATAGAAAAGGACCCTCATCACATTTGGTCGCGCGGTTTGCCTGGATCAGTGCGAAACCCAGTTGCTGTAGGCGCCCGCAAGAAGAACCACCAGCAGAATGACAAGTATGACCGGATTGATCGATGTAACGAAGTTTACATAGTCCATGATAACTTCCTCCTCTTTCCTCCAACTTTTATTCTACAGCAAAAAGGCGAGTTCATCTACCGCAGGGTGAAATTTCGCATTGCAACAACCGCCTTGCGGTGAGGGCTGGAAATGCTCGTCTTTATGATTTTTTGCGATGCAAAAATAAATTTTCCAACATTTGCCATTCTCTTGCGTTGTCTCTAATCCTCATTCGGGGCCGGTCTCTCCGGCCCGCCGGCAACCGCATGAATCACCGCCGATATGCCTTGGCTCCCGCCTGCCTTCACTCCGCAACACTCTTCCCCGGAGACACGACATGCTGAAAAACATCTATGCCTGGACGATGGCGCTCGCCGCGCGCAAAACCGCCGTGTGGTGGTTGGCAATCGTGGCTTTCGTGGAAAGCTCCATCTTCGTCGTGCCTGCCGATGTGCTTTTCCTGCCCATGGTGCTGGCCAGGCCGAAAAAGGCGATGTTTTATGCGCTCGTGGCAACTGTCGCCTCTGTTCTCGGCGGCATCGCCGGCTGGTTCCTCGGCCACTATGCCTTTGAGAGCATCGCGCGGCCCATTCTCGAATTTTACGGCAAGCTCGACAGCTTCGAGCATCTGAAGAACTCGGTCGACTACGAGACCATCGTTCTCCTGCTGGTGACATCGGGGCTCGCGCATCTGCCGCCGATCAAGGTCGTGACGATTCTTTCCGGCGCGGCCAATATCAGCCTTGGCCTGTTCATTCTTTCGGCGGTCGTCACGCGCGGCGCGCGCTTTTTCATCCTTGCCGGACTGCTGCAGAAATACGGGGAATCGGTGCGCCATTTCATCGAAAAACGCCTTGGCGCCATCACCGCGGCGGCGGCCGCCGCACTCATCGCGGTCTATGCGGTTTACGTTTTCGTGCGTTGATCAAGCGCAAATTTTCTACTCTTACAATACTGTCGCATAACTTTCAGCTTACTGTCAGAATCCGCCTGTATCGGTTCTCTCGTCGAATGAGGGAACCGTTTTATTATGACAAGATTCTGGAAGTGCTCCTTTTGGGGCATGGGTATTGCTGTGCTTGCGGCAGGCGGTTATCTCTACGCAATTCAGCTCCTGGGCAATTTTCACGAGGTTGTCGCGGGGCAGCTTTATCGCTCCAACCAGCCGAGCAATGAGCAGCTCGTCCGCTATACCAGGGACCACGGTATCAGGACGGTCATCAATCTGCGCGGCGCGAACGAATCCAAGGCCTGGTATCGCGATGAGGTCGAAACCGCCCGCGAGCTCGGACTTAATCATATCGATTTCGGCATGTCGGCAAGCCAGGAGCTCGACATGAACAGGGTCAACGAGCTGGTCGCCATCATGCGCGATGCGCCGAAGCCCATTCTCATTCATTGCAAGGCAGGTGCGGACAGGACAGGCCTCGCCACCGCGCTCTATCTCAGCCGCGTGGCAAAGCTTGATGAGGAACAGGCGGAAAGCCAGCTTTCCTTCCGCTTCGGCCATATCGGCATTCCCTATCTCTCGGAAACCTACGCCATGGACCGAACGTGGGAGAACGCGGAAAAGATGCCCGTCGTCGACGATTTCGCTATCGCCTCCAATGAATATTGAGCAAAGGCTTCGAGCGGATGGTGTAGGCAACGGATGCCGGCGCCGCCTTTGTCTGGACATCCAGCGGGGCCTTAAGCTTGTCGCTTTGCCTTGGCAGCCTTTAGCCGACACGGTTTGGGTTGCCTTGTGCCTGAAGACCTAATCGATCACCTGGCTTGCCGGCATGTGTCATGGTGCCCAAAAGACGGTGGCAGAGACAATTCTAATTCGGTCCCCCGCCCGGCGTCCATCCGCGCGTATATCCCTTTCCCATAATGGCGACCGCCAGGGAAAGCTGTTCCTGCAGATGCTCGATTTCGCCGAGAAGGGCTTCGACAGCCGCCTTCGCATCGCCGTCATGACACTGGATGACATATCCGGCTATGTCGTCAGGCCGTATGGGGGTGATTTTTTCAGCGTCGGACATAGTGGATGACCTCTCTTTTGTTCACTAAATGTTCTAATTTTAGCAGAGAGTCAACAAGGCAATGGGCGTCGCCCCGTTACAGTCCGGCACTGCGGAGTTGAACGTTAGTGGACAGAGGGATCCTCGCCATCCAGAAAGCTGCGAATTCCGTCTTTCTCGCACGTGGCCAGGAATTCTTCCCAGGCGTCTTTGTCGGTCGCGAAGGGTTCGTCCCAGGTGGTGACATCGTCATGCTCGCTGATGACCTCGAGCGTCCAATCCTGCTGGGTGCCAGCAGGCCGGTAGATATCGACCAGAACCGTGATGCCGTCGTCTTCAAACTCGCCCGAGAATTCTGAGTGTTCTATTTTCGTTTTTTTGGCCATCTCGGCACACCTCATTCTCAGGCCTGGACAAACGTACAGCCGAATCCGGTCTTTTTAATTCGCGCATGGCGCGGGTTACCAGATAGCTGAAACAAATATAGCCAGCTCTGGGGGAACTGGCTATCTATCTGATTTTAATGGTCGGAGCGGCGGGATTCGAACCCACGACCCCTTGACCCCCAGTCAAGTGCGCTACCGGGCTGCGCTACGCTCCGAACCTGAAAGCCGTTTATATATAAGCCTGTTAGGGCGCAAGCGGAAAATGGTCTTTTCATAAAAAAAGGAGCAAAGGGTGTGGATGGCGCATAGGGGCCGAAGCAGCCCGGATGGGTGGCCGTCAAACGCATGACACATCCTCTTTCCATCATTGCCGGAACAAGCCGCCCGCTTCGGCGTTCAATCGCAGCGGAATTGAAACTCAGGGAGACGAACTATGTCTGAACTCGTCGTTGTTGGTTTTGACGGAACGGAAGTGGCCGACAGGGTGCTTCTGAAGCTTGCAGGCCTCAAAAAGGAATATCTGGTCGATCTGGAAGATGCCGTGGTCGTCGTTCGCGACGAAGATGGCAAGGTGCATCTGAAACAGAGCGTCAATCTGACGGCGATCGGCGCAAGCTCCGGTTTCCTGTCCGGCGGTCTCTGGGGTGGCCTCGTCGGCCTGCTGTTCCTCAATCCGCTGGCGGGATTTGCCATCGGCGGCGCTATCGGTGCCGGTACGGGCGCTCTTGCGGGTTCGCTGACGGATTTCGGTATCGATGACGATTTCATCAAATCGCTCGGCGAGACCATTCCCAACGGTTCTTCGGCGCTGTTCGTGCTGATCCGCAAGGTGCAACCGGAAAAGGTGCTGGCGGAATTCGAAGGCCTGCGCGGGCGGGTCATCAAGACATCGCTGTCGCCGGCGCAGGAAGCGCAGTTGCAGAAGGCGCTTTCCGGCGGAGCCGAACCGGCTGCCGCACCTGCCGTCTGAGCAGACGATGAAAGCGAGGCTGCGGCAGGTTCCATGTCGCAGCCATCCGTTCAGGCATCGGGGAATTCGGCTTATACGGTCAAAGTGCCGTTTTTCGCCTGCGGCCAGGTGAGATAATAATAGCGGCTGCCGACGCTGCCGAAAAACGCGTTGTCGCCGGAAATGGTATCGACATAGGCGCCGGCCTCGCTTCTCGCATAGGCCGAGCCGTCGCGCTTGAGATGGTCTTTCAGAAAGTCGCTCCATCCCGTCATGGCGATATCCGTGGCCGGTCTGGAGGTGGTTTCTGTATCGGAGGCCACATCCCAGGCCTTGATTTGCGCACCCTCGGCGGGATCGGAGACGGTCAGGGTGCCGGCCGTCAAAGCCTCCAGCATGGCCTTGGCCTGCGAAGCCTTGTCCGGATCCGTGGTCAGTTCTTCCAGCGTCTCCTTCAGATCCTTCATGAAATCGGCCCTGGTAATATCGCCGGAAGAAAGCTGGGTATCCGTGTCGTCGGTCTGCGTATCCTCGCTCTCGGTCTGGGCATATTGCGCCAGAAGCTGCGTGAGCCGCGTGTTGGTGGAAGACGAGGAGGAAGAGGTGTCCAGCCCGTAGGAATCGAGGAGAGACGTCCGCGTCGAGGAGGAGGATGTGGCGGTGGAATTGTCTTCCTGCTCCTTGATGGCCTTGAGGGCCAGTCTGGTGGCGGTGAGGCGTGTGGACAGGTCGATGGAGGAGACCATTGCGCTAGCTGTTTCCTTGATCGGGCGATACGCATCATTCGTACCGAACCGGCTCGGCGGGCATCGATCCCGCCTTTCGTCTCCTCTCATAAGAAGACCGGGCGAATCCCGGCCATGTTCGGCTTGGGATGCACCCGGTCTTAATGGCCAGACTTTGCGCGACGCTTGCGGATCAGTTCTCCTGAACGGAGACGCCGTTGGGGCCGATATTCATCTCGATCCCCTTCGGCTTGCTTTCCTCGTGCCAGACATAGATGCCAAGGCCTGCGATGACCACGATGAGCGCGCCGATGATGAGATAGAGATTATTGGTCTGCGTCATTAAGATGTCTCCCCGTTTGACAATCAGAATCCGGGGCTAAACGCATGAAATGGCGTAAGGTTCCGTAAGGGCAAGCGTTTTAGGCGGCACGCGCGCGGCGGCGCAGGCTTTCGCGTTTTTCAAGCGCCATGCATCCCCACAATATGCCGAGCAGCAGGAAGAAATGTCGCCAGTGGTCGGTATCGATGACGGCGCCGATCATCACATGCCCGACGAAGGTTACCCAGGAAATGATGAGGAACGGCTGCCAGGGCCGTGGCCGCAGCAGATGCCTGAAGCCGGCGGCGATGGTCCAGCAGATCAACACGAGATAGATCACGAAACCGAACCAGCCATGCGTCGTCAGGCTCTTCAGCCAGATATTATGTTCGGCGGCGGGAAAGATATTGTCGAACACCATGGGGCCGATGCCGAGCGGGTGTTCCATGGCGAGCAGGAAGCCGAGATAGTGGCGGGCAAAACGCCCGAGATGGCCGCCATCATAAGATTGTACCGCCGAAGCGCGGCTGGAGAACAGATCCGCCACCTGCTTGAACTGCAGTGCGATGATGACCGCCGCGACCATCAGCCCGGCGGCGATGAGAAACAGCACGAGGATCTTCAGGCGAAACGCAGCCGTGCGCTCCTTCAGCAGCATCACGAAGACGAGGAGGATGGTGGCGAACAGAAACAGGCCCCAGGCCGCGCGCGAGAACGACAGGAACACGGCAAGCGACAGGATGAGCAGCCCGGCGATCCGCCAGGGCGCATGCATCGCCTTGCCGGTGAGAAGGCCGTAAATGAGGTAAAGCGAGGGCGTCACCAGAAACGGGCCGAAAACATTCGGGTCCTGAAAGGCGCCCTTGGCGCGGTCGTAAAGGGTGAAGACCTCGAAACCCGGAATGGCGTGGAAATATCCGATGATGCCGAGCAGGGCGGTGATCAGCGCCGCCGCAAGCCAGGCCCGGAAAATCAAAAGCAGCCGTTGGTATTTGTCCTCGATGATCGCCGCATAAAAAACCGAGGTCAGCGCCAGAAAGGTCGAGACGGCGAGATAAAGCGGCCCCTCATCCAGATCGGCCATGGTGGTGAGCGAAAGATAACCGCCGACATTGAAGGCAAGCAGCAGGCACAGAAGCAGGATGACGGTGCGCGAAAGGCGAAGGCCGAGCAGGAACCACAGGGCTACCTGTCCCACCATCATCAGCTCATAGGGCGCCGGCTCGGAAATGACGAAACCGGAAAGGAACACGCCGAATGCGATGAAGAACGAACCGACGAGCCGCATGGCGGCCAGCGGCGCGTCGAAATCCGGTGCGTGCTGGTAGCCGGTGTGGGTCAATAGGCGTTTTCCGATTTCAACAGCCGTATCGGCGTGAGGAACAGGATTTTCAGATCGAGGAACAGCGACCAGTTCTCGATGTAATAGAGATCGTATTCGGTGCGGAACTTGATCTTGTCGCCGTGGTCGATTTCGCCGCGCCAGCCGTTGATCTGCGCCCAGCCGGTAACACCGGGCTTGACCTTGTGGCGCGCGAAATAGTGCTCCACCACCTCGGTATATTTCAGGTCGCCCGTCTGGGCATGAACGGCATGCGGGCGCGGCCCGACGAGAGAAAGGTCGCCATAAAGAACGTTGAAAAGCTGCGGCAGCTCGTCCATCGAGGATTTGCGCAGGAAGCGGCCGACGGGCGTGACGCGCGGGTCGTTCTTCGTCACGGCCTTTTTCGCGGTCGGATCGCTGAGTTCCGTATACATCGAACGGAACTTCCAGACGTTGATCGTCTCATTGTTGAAACCGTGGCGCTTCTGCTTGAAAAGGACAGGGCCTTTCGAGGTTGTTTTCACGGCAATTCCCGCGCCCACCATCACCGGCCATAAAAGGGCGATGCCGATAAGGCTGAAGGTGATGTCGAACACCCGTTTCGCCACCGAATCCCAGTCGCGGATCGGCTTGTCGAACACATCGAGCATCGGCACCTTACCGACATGGGAATAGGCGCGGGGGCGGAAACGCAATTTATTGGCATGCGCCGCGATGCGGATATCGACCGGCAGCACCCACAGCTTGCGCAGAAGCTGGAGAATGCGCGCCTCGGCGCTGAGCGGCAGGGCGATGATCAGCATGTCCAGCTTCGTCAGTCGGGCAAATTCCACCAGCTCCGCGAAGGTGCCAAGCTTGGGATAGCCGGCGACAACCTCGGGAGAACGGGCGCTTTTCCGGTCATCGAAGATACCGCAGATGCGGATATCGTTATCGGACTGCTGCTCCAGCGAGCGGATGAGGTCTTTGGCGGTATCGCCGCCGCCGACGATGACGGCACGGCGTTCCATGACGCCGTTGCGGCCCCAGTGGCGAATGGCGAAGCCGAGGATCAGCCGTCCGGCGAAGATCGCCACCGCACCCGTTGCATACCAGATGCCGAAGGCCTGCCAGGAATGCAGCGCATCGGGAAAGAAGAGGAGAAGGAAACAGGCAATTCCCACGAAGGAGAGGCAGACGGCACCCTGAATGCGGGCGAACATCTTCAGCGGCGTGCGCAGCGTCGGAAGCTGATAGCAGTCACCGGCCTGCAACAGAAACACGCAGAGCGCCGCCCCCAGCACGCCGCCGCCGAAAACCGACAGGAAGGTTTCGAGACCGCGATCGGCTGCTATGCCGTTGACGATGGCGGCGATGACGACGAGCATCGTGAATTCGAGAAGCCGCAATTGCCCGATCACCATGTTGGGTGAATGGTTGCCGGCACGAAGCTGGTTGGCGATCTGCCGTGCAAGCGGATTGAGAACGACGGTTTCTGAGGCCGAAGCCCCGCCGGCTTCATGGTCGGAGAGTTTCTTGCGCAATGACGCCAGATCGAATTGCAGTCTGTCCTTGTCAGTCTTGGTCATTGCTTTGGTCCGCACCCTCCAGCGCATCGGCCTTAAAATCGCATTGGATTTTCGACCGGAACGATGCGCAACCTCAAAGTGGTAGAGCGCCCTTTGTGCATCCGAATGGACGCGCGCGCTCTACGAGCAGAAAACTAGCCGAAACATGCTAAGAAACGTTTATGATGAGTTTCTACAGGACGGCCGGAATATACAATTAAAAATCGTGTTTTCGAAATGACTATCAGGTCGATAACAGGTCGCGATAGAGTTTCATCATCTCATCCGCCATGACCGGGGTTGAAAATTTCGCCTTGAAGCTGTCCGGGCGAGGCATGATCCGCTGCGCCCAGCTGGCATCCTCGGCATCCTTGACCATGATCCGGGCCAGCGCATCGGCGTCACCAGCCGGTACGAGCGCCTCGCTGTCTTCTCCAAGGACTTCGGGAATGCCGCCGACATGCGAGGCAATGACCGTTTTTCCCGCCGCAAGCGCTTCGAGCACGATATAGGGCATGGCTTCGGCGCGCGACGGCACGACCACTGTTGTTGCCAGTTCGAAGGCCTGCCTGGCGGGCATGGCCGCATGCATGGAAATCCGTCGGGAAAGCCCGGCCTTGTCGATCATAGCCGCATATTTGTCCCTGTCCGGTCCGTCGCCGACGATCACGCCGGTCATCGGCTGGCCGATGCTGCGTTCCATTTTTGCAAATGCCCTGATGAAGACATCCGGTCCCTTGAGGTCGCGCAACATGCCGATATAGAGAAAACGGGCGGCATCTTCGCGGGCGGGTACGGTCTCGAACTCGCTTTCCTGCACGCCGTTATAGATCATCGCGGTGCGGGTGCGTGGCCTGCCGACCTTGGCTTCGTAAGTCGCCTGCTCGAAATTGCAGACGAAACAGAGCGCATCGGTGAAGTGCTCCTGAAACCGCTCCAGCCGCAGGAAAAGCTGCCCCTTCAGGCTGTTTCGGGCGTAATGCAGGCTGCCGCCATGCGGTGAATAGAGGCGGGCTACGCGATACCTGTTCGCCCGCAGGAGTGAGCCGATCAGCCGGGCAAGAGCGCCACCCTTGGCGCTGTGCCCGTGCAGAATGTCCGGCCGCAAACTTTTGATGTGCCTGTATGACTTGTAGAGCGCCGGCAGATCGCCGGGGCTGATGGACCGCCGGATGGGCAGGCGGGTGAGGCCAAGCTCCAGCATCGGGGTGATCTGTGCGAAAAGCCGTTCCTCATGCGCGCCGCCGGTGGAGCTGTCGCAGACGATGCCGACCTTGTGGCCCTGTTTCACATGTTCTTCGATGAGGTCGCGCACATGGCGGAAGACACCGCCCACCGGGGAGCGGAAGCAGTGAATGATGCGCAGGGGAGGGCCGTCATCCGACACGTTCGCCACTCCGTTTTCAGAAGAAGCGTTCACGCACATAGACGGTATCGCCGGCCAGAATGGGCGCGGTGATACCGATCCGGCCGGTCATCACCTCGGCATTGATCTTGCGGGTAATGTCGACATCGGCCTGATTGGCGCGCGGGGTGAAGCCGCCGGCAATGGCGATGGCGTTTTGCACGGTCATGCCCGGCACATAGGAATATTGGCCGGGACGGCCGACTTCGCCCATGATGAAGACCGGGCGATAACGGTCGATCTCGATCGTCACGTCCGGATCGCGAAGATAGCCCTGGCGCAGTTTGGCGGCGATGGCGGCTTCGAGCTGCGGCAGGGTCTTGCCGCGTGCCGGAACCTGGCCGACGAGCGGGAAGGCGACATAGCCGGCCTGATCGACCGTATAGGTATTGGTCAGCCCGGTCTGCTCGAACACGTTGATGCGCAGCCTGTCGCCGCTATCGACATGATAGGGTTGCAGGGCGGCCTCGTTGAAGGACCTCGGAGCGGGTTGATATGCCGCGCAGCCGGAAAGGGCCGTCAGAACGGCGAGCGTCAGTGCGGTGACATGTCGTGATCCGGCGAGCGGCATCTCATCTGGCTCCGAGTCGAACTTTGATCATTCTTATCGTTCTGTTAGGGTTAATGTGCGGTAAACGACCGGCGCGAGCGGTGGTAATATCGGCTTTATTTCGTCGGATTCGCCGGGATTAACTGTTGTGTTACCGGCAAGACTTAAACTTCGCGAAAATTGACCATCTATATTTGAGCGCCCGAGGTTTGTCTCGGTTACGGAGCCCGCATGAACGGCGATCGCATTGACGACAGGGATGTGGATATCGATCTTGCGCAGCTTGTCGCGGCCATATGGCAGCGCAAGGGCCGGATCGCGGCGATCACGCTTCTGGCGGGAGGCGCCGCCTTCGTGATTTCAAGCATGATGTCGCCCGCCTACAAGGGCGAGGCGCGCGTGCTCATCGAATCCCGCGCTGCCTCCTTCGGCGCCTCGCAGCAGTCCAATGCGCCCGCCGAACCCGTGCTCGATGAATTGACCGTCTCCAGCCAGGTGCAGATCCTGCAATCGGTCGACCTCATCAAGCAGGTCGCCAAAGACATGAAGCTTTACGAGCTGGATGAGTTCGATCCGGAGGCCCATCCTTCGCTCATCTCGCAACTCCTGGTCGCCGTCGGCGTCAAGAAGGACCCGCTTCAGGTGCTGCCCGAAGAGCGGGTGCTGAAGGCCTTCCGGGAAAAGCTGCAGGTCTATCAGGTCGAAAGCTCGCGCGTCATCACGGTCGAATTTTCCTCGCAGGATCCGAAACTTGCCGCCGCCATCCCCAATGAGATGATGAAGGCCTATATCGCCCTGCAAAGCGGCGCGAAGCTGGATACAAGCACGGAAGCGGCGCGCTGGCTGGAGCCGGAAATCGCCAATCTGCGCGAAAAGGTGCGCGAGGCCGACAGGAAGGTCGCGGATTACCGCGCCTCCTCCGATCTTCTCTCGGCGGGGCAGGGCGAAACGCTCGCCACCCGCCAGCTCGGCGATATCTCCACCGAACTCGGCCGTATCCGCGGAGAGCGCGCCAATGCGGAGGCGCGGGCGGAAGGCGTGCGCAGCGCGCTTGCAAGCGGCCGCCCGCTCGATACTTTTCCCGATGTCGTCGGTTCCCCGACGATCCAGAGGCTGAAGGAAAACGAAACCACGATCCGCAGCCAGATTTCCGATCTCACGTCCTCGCTGCTGGAAGGCCATCCGCGCATCCGCGCGCTGCGCAACCAGCTCGACGGCATACAGCGGCAGATTCAGGAAGAGACCCGCAAGGTGCTGGCAAGTCTCGAAAACGAGGCCAATGTTTCGCGCCTGCGGGAACGGCAACTGGTCCAGCAGCTGAACATGCTGAAATCGGAAAGCGTGCGTGCGGGCGAACAGCAGGTCGGCCTCAACGATCTGGAGCGGGAAGCCTCAGCGCAAAGGCAGCTTCTGGAAACCTATCTTGCCCGTTACCGCGAAGCGACGTCGCGCGCCGGCTCGGTGGATTCCACGCCGGCCGATGCACGCGTCATCTCGACGGCGGTTGAGCCGCGCGAACCCTATTTCCCGAAGACCGGAGCTATCACCATCGTCGTGACGCTGGCGGCGTTTCTGCTGTCCTGCATCGTCGTCATGCTGGTGGAGCTTTTCACCGGCCGGGCTTTGAAGCCGATGGGCAGGAATCAGGTTCCGCCGCTCTCCGATCCGCCTTCTCCTTCGCGTGCTCCAGCCGATGCGGACAAGACCACGGAGGTGCCGGAACAGCCTGTAGCGGCGCGCCATGAAACCATACAGCCTGCTGCGCGGGCCATGCCGGTTGCGGCATACCAGCCCGTTGCCGAAGAGGAAGAACGGCATGTACCGGCCGTTGCCGCTGCTGCTGCCATACCGGCCTTGCCGGTGGAGGATGTCGCGGCTGCGAAAGAGGAGGCAGTGGAAGAGGAAGTCGACACCGATGACGATTTCTCCATCGACGCGGTCGCAGGTTTCCTCGCCACCCGTGTTGCCAAACCGGTCGCCGCAATCGTGTCGCCGGCCGGTGATAGCGGCTCGACCACGTCCGTCATGCTGGCGCGCGCTTTGTCCGAAATGGGCCGTTCGGTCGTTCTCGTCGACATGACGGCGTCAGCCTGTCCGACGCGGCTGATGGCGCCGGAAGCCGGGCTTCCCGGTGTCATGGACCTTCTGGCGGGCGCTGCCGCCTTCGGTGAAACCATTCACGGCGACCGCCTGTCCGACGCCCATATCGTACCGCGCGGCAATGCGCAGCCGCGTGAGGCCATGCGCGCGATAGACCGTCTGACGATGATCCTCGGCGCGCTCTCCGACGCTTATGATACTGTCCTCGTCGAATGCGGTGCGGTGCAGATTTCGAGCCTCGGGAAAATGCTGCGCAACCTGCCGGCGGAAATCATCGTCTCGGTTCCCGGCAAGGATAGCGAATTGTTGGAAAAGACGCTCGGTGAACTGGTTGCTGAGGGCTATGAACAGGCATTGCCGATGACCGGCATGCGCAAGCCGGACCATCTGAGCGCGGCCTGAGACGCGGCAAAAAAAACTGCTCAGTCGGTGGCGGTGTCCATCTTCGAGCGTCCGGCGCGAAAACGCTGAATCAGCGCATAAAGCGCCGGATTGGATTTGATCAGGCTTTTCGTCCGGGCGATGGCGACATAGGCCGAGGCCGCAACACGACCCTTCAGCGTCACCGGCAGGAATATATCGTGCTGCACGGTGAAAAGCGGGCACCAGCTGCGTTTGTAGAGCTGGTCGCCGACGCCGAAATCGAAGATTGCTGCCTTTTCGCGGCATGCCCTTTCGATCATCAGCCAGAACAGCAATTCACCGGGGCTGAGTTCCGAAACGGATTCATCGATCGAACCGAACTGGCAGATGATGTGATCCTGCTTTCGCGAAAGGCCCGCTATCGCGGCGATGACGCCCTCGCTTTCGCCATGCAGGCGAATGGCATGCAGCTCCAGCAGACTATCCGTGCCCGTCTCGGGAAAATTGGCCAGGTCGTAGAAGAAATCCTGCACCGATTGATCCCGAAACACATCCGGAATGCCCTGCGAGGCGAAACGGGCGGCTTTCTGGCGGAAAAATGCCTGCAGCAATTCGCATTTTTCCTGTGGCGACCGTGCGATCACATGGCTGTAACCACCCATTTCCTCGGCCCTTCGGCTTTGGATACGGAATTTCTTCCGTCGCCTCTTGGCGTTGACCTGTCGAAGCGTGGCCTCGAAGCTCTCGAACAGGGGAAGCTGGAAGGCCGGATTCTGGTTTTCGACGGAAGCAAGATGAGAGAGGGGATTGGTCCTGTCGCGCCACGTCAGCGGTATGTTCTGCAAAGCCAGAATATCGGCCCGGCCATGCAGCAGCTTCCGCGCTTCGCGGGCAATCGCCGCTGCGATTTCCTGTCCGGCCTGTTCGGCAAAGGAGGGGTCGAAAAGCCCCGTATTGATATTGTTGAAACGGCCGCCGGGAAAACGCGCCTTGCGGATGCCGCCTTCCAGGACGATTTCGAGCGGCAGCAGAAAGATCGTCTTGCCGCCCTGCCGGCCGCGAAGCGTCAGGAGCGCGCTATCCTGCGTTTGCGCCCAGATGGAGCACCAGCCGAAACCCTGATGCAGTGAGTTGAGCGGGTCGTTTTCCAGCCGCTCCCAATCGGCACGGATGGTGGAGGCGTCATCGACCAGATCGATCAACAGACGATCAGCACCCCGCCGCTCGTTTTGCACGGCGGTCGGTGCTTGCTCGTCGCTGACAAAGACCGGCCCCTCAGCCGCCATCCACTCTCTCCGGTTGTTTCGGTCGGACTATATCGCTGAGCGGCAAACAATCGGTTTATAAAAATTGCGACCTCAGGGTGTCATGCAATGGTCGGCGCTTAACCCTGCTTTTTGGGTCCGGCCATCCATTTGATGATCAGCATCGCTGGCAGAACCCACAGGATTCCGGTCAGCACGAAATAAGCGAGATGCACCCACCAGGGCGATTGCGCCAGCGCCGCCGATGCAATGGCCGTCGCCACCACGGCGTAAACGACGACGAGGCAGATGATGACGATGGTGCCGATAAGCGATCTGAGGCGAGGGTGCATGAAGTCTTCCGTCATTGAGTATCTGGGAGGGACTATAGCGCCGCGACCGGATGCCGCAAACCCCGAGGCCTTGTTTTGTGGTGCCGGTTGGGGCTAATCAACATCACTGTATGATGGAGACCTGAAAGATGCGTTCGAGCGGCATGACGATGGCAAATGGTTCTGCGGAAATGGTGGTGGAGGCTGCCCTGCAGAAACAGGAGAAGGACCGCCGCCTGCTGCGCATCTGGCTGCGCGTCGTGCTCTTCACGCTCTTCTGTCTGGTCCTCGTCGGCGGCGCCACGCGGCTTACCGAATCCGGCCTGTCGATTACCGAATGGAAGCCGATCCACGGCGCCATTCCGCCGCTTTCCGTTGCCGAATGGGAAGAGGAGTTCCAGCTTTACAAGCGCATTCCCCAATATCAGGAAATCAACAAGGGCATGTCGCTCGACGAGTTCAAGACGATTTTCTGGTGGGAATGGGCGCATCGCCTGCTTGCCCGCACCATCGGCCTCATCTTCGCTTTGCCGCTCGCCTTCTTCTGGCTCACCGGCCGCGTCGAAAAGCGCCTGCGCCTGCCGCTGGTCGGCCTTCTGGCGCTTGGCGGCTTTCAGGGCTTCATCGGCTGGTGGATGGTCTCTTCCGGCCTCGTCAACCGTACGGATGTCTCGCAATATCGTCTTGCCACGCATCTGACCATCGCCTGCCTCATCTTTGCAGGCTGCATGTGGATTTTGCGCGGATTGTCGCATCATTCCCCCGAGGCCGCCGACGAAAAGACGGGCAGGGGTTTTGCCGCGCTGCTGACGGTGCTCTGTCTCTTCCAGATCTATCTCGGCGCATTGGTGGCGGGGCTGAATGCCGGCCTTTCCTATAATACCTGGCCGCTGATGGATGGCTCGCTGGTGCCGGGCGATCTCTTCCTGCAACAGCCGTGGTGGATCAACCTCTTTGAGAACCCCAAGACGGTGCAATTCGTCCACCGCCTCGGCGCCTACACGCTGTTTGCCGCCACGCTGTGGCATATGGTGTCTATGGCGCGCGCCTTGCCCAATACACCGCATGCTCGCCGCGCCGTGCTGTTCTTCGTGCTCGTCTCCATTCAGGCGGCGCTCGGCATCACCACGCTGCTCATGCATGTGGATATTCACGTGGCGCTCGCTCATCAGGGCATGGCGCTGATCGTGCTCGGTTTCGCCGTTG
>Ga0268256_1000697_pt1 | contig 25154 bp, 24 predicted proteins | sample AgamicAtAmrz_FD_200247 | JGI IMG/M metagenome (GOLD analysis project Ga0268256, IMG submission 200247) | Agave microbial communities from Guanajuato, Mexico - At.Am.rz (v2) (version 3) | ecosystem: Host-associated > Plants > Roots > Rhizosphere | place: Guanajato, Mexico | collected 2012-06-07 | reverse complement strand
GAGCCGTGCCGGCTGTCGCGCCTTTTTCCGGAGCTGGCGCGCTACGGGCTGCTGGAGATGCCTTCTCTTGAGTGGGACCCGGTTGAGAAATTCTGGATGCCGCGCCATATCGTGCTCACCGATCGTTTCTGGCAGCTGTGCGGTGTAAACATGGACAAACTGTACGTCCAGCGCAATGAGCGCCTTGAGGCCGAAGCGGAGGGCATCATTGTGCCGGGCACGCACGAGTCGGTGCGCGCCGCGCGCCAGCGCTGGTATGAGAACATGCGCATGGCCACGCTGCTGAAGCGGCGTGAAAAGGCCGTGAAAGAGAAGCGCCGCAAAAAGCTGGGCAAACTTCCGCTCGACGAGCGCCGTGCGGCGATGGCCAGCTGGCTTATCCGGACGCTGCCGAACCACGAGCTGATGAACACCGACGCGGACGCCTTTGATCGCCTGGTGTGGCAGAACCTGAACCAGCTGGAGCTCGGCCTCGGCTACGAGCCCGGCCCGCCCGACGTCGTCCACTGACGAACACCTGCGAACTTTACCGCCTTGACTGGCGGTAAAGGCGTTTGTGCCGCAGATAAAACCGCGCGTTTCCGGCCCGCCGCGGCATCCGTTTTCCCGCAAAATATCTCACATTCACTCCGCTCTCCGGTCGTGGAATTTCTTATCCACACTTACCCGCAATCAGACAGCGAGACTTACCTGCAAACGCCCCTGAAATTACCCGCAAAATATTCCTGACTTATGTCAGAAAGAATTAATCAGAAAAGATAAATAAGGTGTTCATGCCGGCATTCTGCGGGGATAAATAAGGCCTTCGCTCGCAGCGGCCGCAGGCGTCCGCGCCGCTCAGATTCAGGAGCACCTCCCGCTCACGCGGGCCCCGGGCCCCGGGCTCTGGCAGTAGTTACAACACGCAAAGATTCACTGTAGCCTGACACCGCGCAGGCCTGAAGCAACTTCGCCCCTCTCCGACCAGACCCGCGCCGTACCTGAACCCCGGTTGCCCCCACTGACCAGCCCCGGCCGCCCGGCCCGGAGGGCCGGAACTGCAGTGGCTGATAAATGGATGCTGTAACTACAAAGTCTGAGCTGCTTTCTGGCCAGAGGCCCGCGGTTTCTTTCTTTCGTCTCCGACCATCTGACTGATAAGCTGCTGACAGGCCGCTGCTTAAACGGCGTCGGTCAGGGCGGGGATCGGCTTTCGCCACCATCGGCCCTGTAACCGGCTACGCCGGGCTCACGGCGCCCGATGGCATCAGTGCCGTCCTGAACGGTTTCTGGCGCCTCCATGCCGCTCACGCGGCATTCACAGGACGGGCTGCGCACTGCTCGCCCGCCCGGCTACGTCTGAGAGGTAAGTGCGATGCAGATGGCTCAACAGCAGCACGGGGAGCTGGAGAGGGTTTACACCATGATCGGCGCCGTGGTCATGGCTATGGCCGGCGACGGTCTCGAAACCACGCGGTTGCGGATTGCCGGCTTTATACGAGGAGAACTGGCCAGAACGCAGGCATGGTCGCCGGAGATGGAAACGGCCATGCTGAGTGCGATCGAGACGCTGGAAATCTATCCTGACCAGGAGGTCGTGGAGAGGCACCGCGACGGCGACTAAGGGTTTCTGTGAGGGGGGCGGATGTCATAAAATGCCGGATTTCAGGGCCACTTTTTCCTGTGGTCTGGCATGAAGGATGCAGCTTATGGGTAACGACAACCTGAAGGTCAGTCACATGGCCTGGTGCAGGCTAATTGCGCTTCATGCCGCCCGCCGCGACGGGCTCGTGAAGTCACCCGCACAGAACAACCTGTTTCTGACCCGCTGGCTGGCCACCACCGAAAAGCAGCGCCGTTGCCCACGGGCGCTGGCGAACGACATCAGGTGGCTACAGCGTTCGGGCTGGCGACGCGAGGCGGCCGGAGGTTCTGAAAAACATCTGCACCACCTGCTTGCGGACGGATTCAGCGCAGCGTGAAGGCAGGACCGGAAAGGTCACGGTCGTTACAGGCTACAGTGAACGTCCGTGCCGGTTCAGGGTGGCCGGCCGGTAACACCCGCGTAAGCTGAATAATAAATTTTTTGATTCTATTCCCTGACCGGGGAGCTGTCTGGCGGCACCCCACTTTTTCGAACGGCGGCCACGTGAGTGATTACCCTGACAGCAGCCACATCATCAACAGGCATGAAGTATCGTCTCAGCTGTTTCGCCACGCGGGCTGCGATCCGAGCACCGGCGTGCCGGAGCCGGAGTACCGGAATGGCGCGTGCCGGCGCTGGCCCGCGGTGCCGGAAAAGGTGTATCAGGTCTTCAGCACGGCCGCAGACGGCGACAAGTTTTCCAGGAGCAGCATCGGGGGCCGCTACATTTCTCTCCGGGGCGGCCTCAGCCTGCGGCGCAGCGTCAGACGCCATCATCTGCGCGTATGCATCATAGTCTTCCGCGGCCTGCTGCCGCGAGCGGCGCACCGGTGACCGGCGTTCAGCGCGCGACCGGTAGCCGCAGCGCCGCTCGCGGGCTGCCCGGGTCAGGGTCTCCTGCACCCACGTCCAGAACGCGCGCCCCGTGTGCGGCGTCACAGGGTAGCCCGCTTTTTTCATGATTTTCCGGGCAACGTTTTCGCTCCGGTTGCGGATGAGCGAAAAGGCGCCGTGAATATCGCCGCGAGACGTCATGATATTTAGTTCGTGAAATGTATTCATATTATCTGCTCCCTGACTCGTAACTGTTATCGTCAGTTTACGGAAAACCTTAATCTCTGATTTTATATTTATAATAGATTAATATTAACATGTTTATTTTAATGACTACCGGGCATTAAAATCTGTTAACATAATTTTATGGCGGTGAAGGATAATGAAAGAACAGGCTTTAATCATGACGGCATTACTGACCCTTCCCGTTATTCACGGCGCGGAAGCCTCCGTAACGGCCGGCTTTTCGCCCGGGGGCTCGGCTCTGGATCTGATACTGCAGTTTACCAGCAGCGCGCAGCAGAGTACCGACGTGGCGGCCTATGATCTTACCAGCCGGCCGGTGGTGCAGGCTCTGTCAGCGGCCATTGCGCGGGGCGTTAAGGTCCGGCTGGTCGCCGATGAAAAGAAAAGCCGGGACCGCTGGTCTCTGGTGAGCCAGCTCGCGTGCGCAGGTGTCGACGTGCGTATTAACGGCACGTACAGCATCATGCACAATAAATTTATGGTGGCCGATGGCAGCGCCGTGGAAACCGGCTCATTTAATTACACGGCGTCTGCTGAAAAAAGAAATGCGGAGAACGCGCTGGTGATTAAAGACGAACCTGATATCGCCCGCCGGTATCAGGCAGAATTTAACCGGCTGTGGAATGAATCGGATCCGGTAACCTGCAGGCGGGCAGAATAAATTAAACCTAAAAAATGGAAAGTAATATGACCCCATGTGAAACAGCGTTTTTTCTGACGGCCGGTATTGCCTCCGGTACCATCCCGTTTCTCCTGTCTGCTTACCGTGGCGGGGGCCGGCGGGTTATTCTCCAGGTCGTGGCCGGCACGGGCACCCCTTCTTACCTCGGGCTTGCCGGTGCCACAGGCCTGGCGTACTGGCTCTCTCCCTGTGCGCCGGACTGACGCTGCTTATCACCGTGCTATTCATTATTAACAGGGTTGAACGGGCTGTAGTGTGACAATGTCGCGGGAAGGGGAGTGAAGATGGCGGCAAAGAAAACGTATCCGGTCCGGTTCACCGGGCAGCGGGGCTCGCGGGAATGCGGTGCGGATTTCCGTACCGCAGAACCGGAGCAGTGGCAGCGCTGGCTGAAGCACGCGCGTGCCAATAAGGCCACCACGGTGGTCACCTGCCTGTGCCATCCCCCGGAGGAAGACGCGCAGCGCCGGCGCCTGAAAGTGCATCTGTCACAGAAAACAGATTATTGCTGGCTCGCGTCATGGGCATTTTCCGGCCATGAGCACGCGCCGGACTGCCGCTTTTATTCTGTCTGGTCTGATGAAAGGCAGGCCGCTATTTATGCACCTGACGTCGTGAAGGCGGCGCCGGACGGAAGCATTGTCGTACGCCTGCCCACCGGCCTGCAGAAGAAAGGTATTCAGGAAAAAAAACCGGATGCTATCCCGGTCATCCCCGGCCCCGTTAAACGGCGCCGGCAGCCCTCAATGCGCCTGCTTGGGTTGCTGCACCTGCTCTGGGAGCAGTCCGGCATCAACGTCTGGCACCCCGCCTTTGACCGAAAGAAGCGCTATCCGGGCTGGGTCAGCTGGCGGCTGAATGAAATGGCCGCACGCGTACGTATCGGACAGGTGCCGCTGCAGCAGTCGCTGATGCTGATGGCCATGAAGGATTCGCCGCAGGCTGCGCAGAACCGCCATATTGCGAAGGACGCCGCCAGGGCGTCACGTCGCCTCATCCTGATCTCCCAGCTGGCCGCCTGGAGCGACGCGGCCGATGCGCGGCTGCAGCATACGCTTCCGCTAGGGCTGTTTGCCGGTTTCCCGGCGCTGCAGCTACCGGATGACGTCAGGGCCCGCCTCGCCCGGAGCTTTTCCCGCGAGCTGGGAGACTGGCGCCGCGGAGCCAGGATAATAGTTATCTGTGAAACCGAGCCGCCGGAAACGGTTTTTATCCGGAGGGAGGGCCGCAACCTGCCGCGCAGCAGCTGCAGGATAATCGATGCGGCGTTGATGACCGTAAGCCCGCGCTACATTCCCCTGGACTCACGCTATGAGGAAATGGTTGAGGCACGTCTGTGGCAGGAAAAGCGCGCATTTATCAAGCCGCTGCGCTACGACGGTGAAGAGAATGTTTTCCCGGACTTCGTGCTGATGGATGTCGCCGGCATGGAAGCCCTGCCGATGGAGGTGTTTGGCATGAACACCCCGGACTATCTGCAGCGTAAACAGGTCAAAACAGCCCTGTACGACAGAGAGTACGGGGCCGGACAGTGGTGGCAGTGGGATGCATCAGAAGACCCGGAAGGGATGGACATGCCGGGCTTTCCACCACGCTGAACAATGTTTGTTACCGGCAGGTAAGCGTCTGACGACGTATACGTATTATGGGACACTATTTATAGGCCCCCCAGGGGCATCTCCGGGCGCTGGGTGAAACACTGAATGATGAAGATATCGCACGCCTCTCACTGCTTTGCCACGGACATATCAATATGCCCGGCCATTATTCCTTTACGCTGGCAGAACCGGTGACCAGAGGACATCTGCGGCCATTAGAAGAGGAGTCGGAGAAAAAACTATTGCCCAACGTGAGTCTTCGCTCCACTGAGCTATCCCTGACGAAGTTAAATCCTTTACGACTGAGCCGCAAGAACCATGTCCTGCAATCAACATGATTTCCTTTCTGGTCACAACTCCTGAAAAAGTTATAGCCTTGCGGTAAGCTTTCCCTGTGTAATTAGTGCATATGAATCGGCAGGGTGGACAACGGATGAATGACAAAGGGAAAAACTGGGTAAAGGCAGAGGACGTGGCGCGACTGGCGGGAGTTTCCCGTTCGGCGGTGTCCAGAACCTTCACGCCCGGTGCATCCGTTGCAGAGAAAACCCGCTCGAAGGTAATGCGTGCCGCCGAGCAACTGGGCTATCAGGTCAATATCATTGCCCGCACTATGAATACCGGCAGCAGCAACTTTATCGGCATCGTGACCGCCGGATTCGATAATCCGTTTCGCAGCAAGCTGCTCTCTCCCCTGGTCCACCAGCTTGCCCTTCACGGTTTTATGCCGCTATTGATGAATGCCGACGACCCCGAACAGCTGGCCCCTTCGCTGCGGCAACTACTGAGCTACCACGTCGCGGGCGTCATCATCACCTCTGGTGCGCCGCCGCTGTCGCTGGCTGAAGAGTATCTGGCGCGTAAAATTCCGGTCACGCTGATTAACCGCCACGCTGAACTCCCAGGTTGCGATCGCGTGGCCAGTGATAACGCGCAGGGTATGGCGTTGCTGGCCGACTACTGCCGCCAGCAGGGCTGGCGGGATATCGGTTTTGTCGGCGAACACATTACCAATTTCAGCACGCAACAACGCTATGAGGCGCTGATGGACTCCGCGCCAGATCTTGTTGTTACTTCACGTTTTATTGCTGGCGGTGGCTATGCTGCAGGCCGGGCGGCGGCACAGGAGCTCAGCGGATGCCAGGTACTGCTTTGCGCCACGGACATGCTGGCATTGGGGGCAATAGACGGCCTGCGGGCGCTGAACTCCGGTGACTTTGTTCCTGCAGTCATCGGGTTTGATGACATTCCGCAGGCCAGCTGGGATCCTTACCATCTCACCACTGTTCAGCAGGATACGGACGGACTGGCACAACAGGCTGTCGATCTTCTCATCACCCGGATTGCACAGTTTGATCTTCCTGCACGTCAGCGCGCTGTATCGGTGAAATTAATAGTTCGTCAAAGCGCATAATGAAAAATTAGTTTTGTGTGGATTTGGTCACAGATTAATCTCTGCGATCCAGCCAGACTCATTTCTGCCCTGCGGGGCTAATTTTTTAACTCAAAATGCACACGTGTGCATTTCAAGGAGAAGTTATGGCTACCCATGAAGTTGATTCGCTTCTGGCGCGTTATCGTTTTGCCTGCAGTCTTGCGGAGTCCGGGGGAAAGCTGGCCTATGAGTTGTATCATCAGCGCGATAGCCTGCTCGCCGAACACAAGGGAAATGACCTGCAGGACGTAGTCAGCCGCGCCGACTGCGAGGTGGAGTCTTACGTAAAATCACGCATTGCAGAAGCTTTCCCCGGAGATGGATTTCTCGGTGAAGAGAGCGGTACCGTGGATGCGCAGCAGCGCGTGCTGTGGGTCGTCGATCCGATTGATGGCACAAGCTGCTTTCTTAACGGACTGCACACATGGTGCCTTTCACTGGCGATTGTGGCAGACGGAGAGCCGGTCATTGGTGTGGTGTATGACCCTAATCATCACGAACTCTTCCACGCTCTGCTCGGCCAAGGCGCCTGGCTCAATGACCGGCGGATCACACCGCATGCCGCGCTCACCGTGGCAGGCGGCGTGATGGGCGTGGGGACCTCGCACCGCGTATCCTCCGCGGATTTCCTGCCGTTTCTGGATGAACTGCTGCAGCACGGCGGCATGTTCGTTCGTAACGGCTCGGGAGCACTGATGAGCGCCTGGGCTGCTGCAGGTCGACTGATTGGTTACTACGAACCGCATATGAACCCCTGGGATGGTCTGCCCGGCATCGTGCTGATGCGCGAGGCTGGCGGCTCAACAAACGACTATCTGGCTGACGATGGCATCACGCGTGGCAACCCGGTTTTGCTGGCAAGTGAAACACTCTACCCACAATTAAAACAATGGGTTAAACAACCCTTACGCTAACCTGCACGGGCAGGGCTTCTGATTCTGTACTCTACACAATACGGTTCCGGCAGTCAGGGATGATACACAGCAATCAGCAACGCCTCCGCCTTTCGGAGACAACATGATGTCTGGATTACTCAGCTATTTCCGCGCCAGCCCGGAGAAACACGCCGGTGCTTTTAATGAACAGCGCTTTCGCTTCGTCCGGTGGCAGACGTTTCTGGCGATGACGCTGGCTTATGTGACTTTTTACGTATGCCGGCTATCATTTACCGTCGCCAAAAGCGCCCTGGTGGACCTCGGTATATCCCCCTCTGAGCTGGGCATGATCGGCTCTGCGCTGTTTTTCAGCTATGCCATCGGCAAGCTGGTGAACGGGTTTATCGCCGATCACGCAAACGTGGTGCGCTTTATGAGCCTGGGCCTGCTGCTCAGCGCAGGCATGAACCTGATGATGGGTATGACCACCAATGCCATACTGCTGGCCATATTCTGGGGCATCAACGGCTGGGCGCAGTCAATGGGCGTGGGGCCGTGCGCGGTATCGCTGGCGCGCTGGTACGGTACCAAAGAACGTGGCACCTTCTATTCGATCTGGTCAACTGCGCATAACATCGGTGAGGCCATGACCTACATGGTGATCGCCGCAGTCATTGCCGGTTACGGCTGGCACATGGGCTATCTCTCCACTGCCGCGCTGGGTGCAGCAGGTGTCGTGGTCATGCTGCTGTTTATGCGAGACTCCCCGCAGAGCTGCGGCTTTCCGGCCATTCATGAAATCAGCAACGAGCCCCTGGAAGAACATGAGGCGAAGAGCTCCATTCTGAAAAACCAGCTTTTCGCGCTGCGCAACCCGGCGCTGTGGACGCTGGCTCTGGCCTCAGCCTTTATGTACATAGATCGCTATGGCGTCAACTCATGGGGCATTTTTTTCCTGCAGCAGGGTAAGGGCTACACCACCGTTGAAGCCTCGGCCATTATAGGCGTGAATGCCATCGCGGGAATTGCCGGCACCATCCTCGCGGGCGTGCTGTCGGATCGTTTCTTCGCGAGAAACCGCAGTATCATGGCCGGGTTCATCAGCCTGATTAACACAGGCGGTTTTGCGCTAATGCTGTGGTCACCTCACAGCTACTACACCGACATCATCTCCATGGTCATTTTTGGCGCCACCATTGGTGCGCTGACCTGCTTCCTCGGCGGCCTGCTGGCTGTGGATATTTCTTCCCGTAAGGCGGCAGGCGCTGCACTGGGTACCATTGGAATCGTCAGCTACGCTGGTGCGGGTTTTGGTGAGTTTCTCACTGGTTTCATCATCGACAGAACGTCAGTGGTTGAGAACGGCAAAAAAATATACGATTTTCACACGTTGTCCCTGTTCTGGGTGGCAGCCGGTCTGGTTTCCGCATTGTTGTGTTTTGTCACCGCCGCCATGGTGGCGAGACGCCACGCCAGGGAACAGCGCACCCTTTCTATCTCTTAACCAGTTCAATAAGGAAGACACTATGATGCCACGCAGACATCAGGCCGCAGCACGCATGTTTATTGCCGGTGCACTGTGGTTGTGCGCCTCTCAGGCGCACGCGGACACACAGTATCAGCTGGAGAAAGTCGTCGAACTTAGTCGCCACGGAATTCGTCCACCCACGCCGGGTAACCGTAAGGATATCGAAGCCGCCACGCATCGCACCTGGACAACCTGGACCACACACGACGGTGAACTCACCGGTCACGGCTATGCCGCCGTAGCGAACAAAGGCCGCTGGGAGGGCGAACATTATCGCGAGCTGGGTCTGCTGACTTCAGGCTGCCCGCAATCGCGGGATATTTATGTGCGGGCCAGCCCGCTGCAGCGCACCCGCGCAACGGCGCAGGCGCTGGTTGACGGGGCGTTTCCCGGATGCGGCGTGGAGGTTCATCGGGTTGAGGGAGAAGACGATCCGCTGTTTCAGACAGAAGCGTTTCCCGCAACCAATACCGATCCGGCCAAACAACTGGCAGCGGTTAAAGCCGTGACAGGTGATTTAGCTGCACGTCAGCGGGCGCTGCAGCCGGCGGTTCTTGCGCTTAAACGTGCGGTATGCAGCTCTGATGCTGACTGCTCCTACTTCGACAAGCCCTGGCAGATAAAGCAGAATAAAAGTGGCAAAACCTCCATCGACGGCCTGAGCGTACTGGCTAACATGGTTGAAACCCTGCGGCTTGGGTGGAGTGAAAACCTGCCGCTGAGCCAGCTGGCGTGGGGCAACATCACCTCATCCGCGCAAATCACGGCGGTGCTGCCGCTGCTCACCGCAAATTACGATTTGGGTAACGATGTAATGTATACCGCGCAGAAACGCGGGTCTATCCTGCTTAACGCCATGCTGCAGGGCGTCGAACAGGGTGTTTCCAGGACGACTGACAAACTGCCGGACACCCGCTGGCTGCTGCTGGTTGCCCACGATACTAACATCGCCATGGTGCGGACCCTCATGAACTTTACGTGGACACTTTCTGGCTATACGCGTGGAAACATTCCGCCAGGAAGCAGTCTGGTTTTTGAGCGCTGGCGGGATACGAAGAGCGGCGAGCGCTTCCTGCACGTCTATTTCCAGGGCCAAAGTCTTGATGACCTGCGGCGTCTGCAGGCAATCGACAAAGAACATCCGCTGCTGCGCGAAGAGTGGCGTCAGTCCGACTGTCGTGTTACTGGGGTGGGTACATTATGTCCGATGAAGACGGCTCTGAAAGCACTCAGCCGCAATCTTGATCCTGTTGCCATCACGCCTGTGAGGTATCAATAAGTCATTAGCCGGATACGGGCAGATATTTACCAAATACGGGCAAACGGCAAAGCGTCAGTACGCTTTTTGCCTGAAGCAGAAATCGCATTAACTTGTATGTTAAATCCGACCGTATATGCTCCTGAAGTTAGGCATTCAAAAACCTTAAAGCGGCGTGTCAGACCGTTGTCAGGTTACTGTCGGGTTAGGATCGTGGTCGTGCAGGATTGTCTGGGCAACACTTTGCGCTGACCACCTTCCATTCGGAGACATAGTATGAGCAATACCAACAAATACAGATCGCTGCGTCTTGCGCGAGCCTGGTCCCAGGAGCAGCTTGCCGAACTGTCCGGACTGAGTGTCCGCACGGTGCAACGTATCGAGAATGGCGATCAGCCCAGCCTGGAAACACTGAGCGCCCTGGCCGCTGTATTTGAGGTAAGCATTTCGGATCTTTCGGGCCCTGATGCGCCGGGCGATGACGCGCTCGACCAGAGAATTGCCGAAGCGAAGAGCAACCTCGCTGAGGAAGGCCGTTTTTATCGGTCAGTTATTACAGCTATCGTTGTTTGTGCGCTGCTGCTTGTTCTTAACCACTTTACGAACCCGGCCAGCGTATGGTCATTGTGGGTCGCGGGAATCTGGTGTGCACTGCTGATTATTCGTGGCATGAGGACGTTTTTTTTCCGCAGACTGATCAGCCGCTGGCAACAGAAGCGGCTACGGCAGATGCTGCGGCGGTAACCACGATCCGCAGCAGGGATGTTTTGTTTAAAATGACGAAAATACCTGGCGCCTCCATGTCGCTGACTCGGCATTAAGGGGCAGCGACGCACTTTACACAGCTCTGGGGCGGCCTTAGCTCCGGGGAAAGGCCGAAATGAGCCAGCCGCGGGTTTGATCAAGTAATGCTTAAAACACGCGCAAATTTACGCGCGCTAAAGTAAAATATTCATGCGCGTACATTTGCGCGTACCATAATTGCTCACGACCAGAAGGGGATAGTTTATGACTGCCAAAGCAGCTACTCGCCAGAACGTGAACTTATCTATTGATAAAGAGTTACTTAACAAAGCGCGCGATGCGGGGATGAATCTTTCACGTACCCTGTCCATGGCTATTGATGAAGAGTTACGTCGTTATGCTGCCTCACGCTGGCAGGAAGAAAATGCCGAAGGGATCAATACGCTGAACCGTATCGGTGAAGAAACAGGATGCTTTTCAGATAACTACAGGAATTTCTGACGGATGCAGTATGTAGTTTACAGAACTAAAGGTAAAAATCCTGACTTTCCCCTGATGGTGGATATAACCAGTGATATCATTGGCCGCATCAATCGCCGACTGGTTATTCCGCTTATGCCATCAGAGCGTCTTAACGGAAGCCCCATACCAAAGCGGCTGACCCCCGTGCTGTTGCTGAATGGCGCTGAGTATGTATTGATGACACATGAGGCCGCTACTGTGCCTCATACAGCCCTGGGCGAGGAATTCTGCAACGCCAGTTATTGCAAAGGGGCGATCAAATCTGCATTTAATTTTCTTACCGATGGCATTGATTGACGCTGCAGCACAATACGTCAGGCCGTCTGTAGCGGGCTGGAGAGATACAAAACCGGAAGGTAAACAGGCCGGCATTACGGGCTGAGCGTTTTATACCATACCGCAGGCTGATCGCTGACATTGAAGACGAACGGCTCTCTGCCTGATGAAAAAAAACCGCGCATAAGCGCGGATTAACTGGGGTCACAAAACGCTGGTCTTGTTAGAGTATTTCTCCATAGTAGTCGTTGCTGATGATCCGTCAAGGAAAACTGCGGCTGTCCTGCCTGATATCACGGGAGGGAGGGCTGAGGTGCAGCACGGGGCGGTTAAGTCAGCTGCGCAGCATATTGCTGGCAATAAACACCATAATTATTGTAAGAGCACTGCAGAACTGAGTTTTTCTGAATCGACCCGCTACACATTTTAACCGGATATGGGATTAAAAGGGCTCTTACCCTGCCACCGTACGCGCACGGATCCGTGAAGCGACTTCATTCCCGGTATATAAATATTTCAACTCCCAGCCTGCCAGGCTCGCTGCCATAAGCGCACGCCATTGCGCCCGGACCGTTTTACTTCATAAAGAGCCTCATCCGCATTGTGAAACCACTGGTTTATGGTTTCAGCCTCAGTAGCTGAAGCGATGCCAATGCTTACCGTACAACGAAAATCATCCGAAGCGGGTAAACGTATCTGCAGGATTTTGTCCTGTAAGCTTCTGGCCATCGCCACTGCACATTCGTTGCTGGCATGATGCAAAATGACGCCCAGTTCATCTCCGCCAAAGCGTGCCGGCGTGTCCTGCATGCCCGCGTGCTGCCGCAGAACGGCGGAGATCTCAGCTAACAGGAAGTCTCCTGCTTCATGGCCCCAGTTATCGTTAACTGCCTTGAAATTATCAATATCCAGCAGCATCAGGTATCCGGAGCTATCGCCGCGGCGCGAACTGAGAAAGGCTTTCTCAAGGCAGCGTTCGAACATGCGCCTGTTGGGAATTTCCAGCCCGGGATCCATCAACGCGATACGCTCCAGCTCGCGGTTACGCTGACGCAGGCGCAAGGTAAGATTGTACGAGGTTACGCTTAGCGCCAGTAAGTAGCATGTCGACAGCGGAATGCTCAGCCAGACAGTGCGCATACTGAAGGTCATATTCAGCTCCAGACCATTCATCAGCCACACCACACCAGAAGCACAAACAAATGCCCGCACAGAGGCGATGAGTTGCGCTGAACCGCCGGCGGCGTATCGATCGGACGCCAGCACCGCCATTATGATAAACGAGGGGAAAGGGCTCAGCGCCATCAGGGCTACCCAGATGCCACCAAACGCAGCGTCAAGGATCAGGTTCTGCTTTTCCGTAGTGGTGGCATCATTGGCGCGCAGCGCGCGGCGATAGGCCAGCCATGGCCAGATAAAAGCGTTCACTGACAGCAGGATGGTAAACGTCAGGCCACGATCCATTTCCATTAATACAGAAAGAATCGGGAAAAAACATAGTGTGGTGCCTAACTGTCGCATCATGAACATACGACGAACAAAGCGTGCGGAACGCTGCGCGAGATGGCTGTTCTCCGGGGAGTAGTAAGGCATTGTCGTGAATTCTGAAGAAGGCGGAATCTATTTTTTACCGGAAAAGATCCACCGACACCACTTACTTTTTAACTCAACTTAACCATCTGATAAAACATAAAAACTGTTCGGATAATGGCTCAGCCGTAACCGGAAATACTGCCTCGATCAGGTAACCTGTGAAGACAGTGGACTCAGCGCATGCCGGGGCTGAACGCCGGCAGTGAAGTGTTCACCGAATTCATGGATGTGGTGAAGCGGAGTCGCATAAAAAAGGCAGGAGTGATACGAATCGAAAGCCAGGACCGCTCTCACGGGTGAAAAATCAGCGGGGCACCCGGACCTTATGGAACTGTGCAGGAAGCCGGCATTGACATGGTGACGCCCGGCGAAAATCTGCTCTGTCGCCACCGCCCCTTTGCTCTTATCAGGGCCATCCCGGTCGCTCACAGTGTTAAGGAGGAAATGCACCCTGGCTGTATTCTCAGGCTCATCAGCTGTCACTGCGGCCTCCGGTGCCGTGGATCAGACATGCTGCTTCATCAGATCGATCATTGCCCCGGCGTGCGCGTCAACGTGGCGGATATAGCGCATCACCGTTTCCGGCTTTTTCCAGGTGCCTTCCTGCATGATCTGCGCGGTACTGTATTTCTTCGTGGCCATGTCGATGGCAGCGCCGACCCGGGCGCTGTGACCGGACCAGGCACGGTAACGATTTTTGTTCGGCCGCACAGTGCCGGCATCGCCGGCTTCCTGCCAGGCGCGGGCAAAAATATCCTCCAGCGCCCGGGCGGAAAGCGGCTTCTCCGCGGCGGCGATCGCCCGGTTCGTGCGGTGAACGGGCCCAAAGATGAAAGCGTCGGGCTCGCCGGCCAGCCCGGAAAGCGTCAGCCATTCCGTAAGCCGCTGCGAGGAGAGGTCGCCCAGAGCCTTGATAAGCCCTCCGGTCATCACAATGGTTTTGGTCCAGGCGACGTCCAGGATAACCCGGCCGTCCGCCGCGCGCGAGACGTCACGCACCCGCAGGCGGCCAAGCTCGCTGATGCGAAGCAGGGTGGAGTAGGCCACGTGCAGAAAAGCCAGGTCGCGCCGCTGCTGCAGGCGACCGGCGCCGGACCAGCGCGCGTCGAGTACGAGCAGATCTCGCAGGCGGAAGGGAATGGCCTGCCCGGCGCGCTCACCGGCGATAACGGCGGTACGGTTAATCTTCTTGACCGCGCGGAACACCAGCGGCGAGGCGTTGGGCGGCATCAGCCCGGCGTTACGGTGTAACATTGAAATGAGCGCGGCGTGCGTGCTGATGGTGGAGGAGGCGCGCCCGGACGCCTGCAGCCACAGCAGGTAATCGCGCAGATCGGCCGGCGCCATCGGCAGCAGCGACCGGCCGTGCTCTGCCGCCCAGCGGCCGGCAATGCGCATCACGCTGAGCAGCTGCTGCCACGTGTTGTCCGAGAAGGCTTCCCGATCGCTGACGAACTCGCGCAGCCGCCCGGTGATGTCGCTGTCCTCCGGGCCGGTCAGTCCCGGCAGGAGTGCCGTATATGTCATGTTTCCGCCGATTATCCGCCTGGCGTCGCTACGTGAATTCTGAGAAAAAAGCAGGGGCTTACCCCTGCAGATTTCACGCAGCGCTGCCGCACTATTGTTCGCCCTGAGCCCGTACAGGACCGATCCCCATCATACCCGGATCCTCAGGCGGATCCCAGCTTCATATAAACCCTATTATATGAAGTTGTTTCCTTGCATAAGGAACAGGCAATGGCACGAAAGCGGGGCAGTAAGATTGATAAACTACCTTTATAAGAGGTTGTAGATCACAACGTTTATTCGATTAAGTATATAAAAGTCGGATATCTGGTAAAAATCACTAAATGAATGAAATTTTTCGCCGATATGAATAATATACATTCTCCAAATGAATTATTTTTCACATTAACACACAAGCAATAGATTATGACAATTAAACCCACAAAAGCAATAGCTTTACCCTATCAATGTACTTTAAAAGGCATACACCACCACCCATTAGTATTAGCAATAATAAATTAATCACTTGATTTAATGTTTTTTTTAGACAGTATAGTGATGATGTACGGGACTTATCATTCGAACAATTAAGGGAATGGCATGATTAAAATAGAAAGATTTGAAGTCGATGGTTTATTTGATAGATTCAACTATTCAATAGAGTTATCTAATATCAATCAAGGTTTGGCAATAATTGCCGCGCCTAATGGTTATGGTAAAACCACAATATTGAAAATGATAGATTCCTTTTCCAAAGGTGATTTCTTTATTTTTTTTAAAGAGGATTATAGAGAAGTAAGATTTTTCTTGTCCGGCGAGAAAGTGATTCAGATTAAGAAAAGCGAAGGTGAGCATCCAGATAATGATATTATCATTACGGATGGCACTGAAATGAGCTTAATAAACGACCCATTAAACGATAATCAATTTATACATTGGGTTAATATAATTGAAAAGTATATTCCCTACTTGAGAAGAGTTGGACCAAGGTCATGGCGTGACGAGAGAGTGGGAGACGTTATTAATTTCCAAGGTATACTTAATAGGTATAAGAATCATCCTGCTCTCAAGAAAAGGGTTCGTAGCAGAATCTCTTGGCTGGAAAGTGTGATTTCGTCCTTAGTTGTATTCTCTATTTCAACCAATAGATTGACAACAACTGATGATGATAAATCAATGGTAATTAGCATTGCCGAAAATATTAAAGAAAAAATTGGAGGCGCCATAAGAGATCAATTTGAGCAAGGAAGAAAAAAAGAAACTAACTTCCCAACTCGAATTATGAATTCTTTAGCTAAAGGCTCGCACCCATCTAAAGAGTCAGTATTAGACCTGATTGAAAAACTTCAGAAAATTGAAGAGCATTATAGCGATCTTGGTCTCATTCCAGATACTGAAACCACTGAACAGTTTAATACACATATCAAGACCACATCTGATAGTGGAGCTGGACTACTTGTATTGAAGACTTATTTGGAAGATGTTATTGAAAAGCTATCTCTTCTAGATACGTTAGCTAACAAACTAAATATTTTTTCAAGCTCATTAAACAAACTCTTATCGTTTAAAGAATTAAAAACGTCTATCGATGAAGGTTTTTTTGTGCGAATGGTAGATGGCAAGAAAAATAAAATTAACTTAGATGCGCTTTCTTCAGGTGAGCAACATCTTATTGTTCTCATCGGTAGGCTTATCTTCGAAACAAGCAAAGAGTCTTTGGTTCTTATTGATGAGCCAGAAATATCATTCCATCCTGAGTGGCAAGAGAAGTTTATTGAGATTCTCAATGAAATAAAAACAATGAATGGTTTCGATGTTATTTTAGCCACACACTCCCCAATCTTAATAGGAGAGGAATATTGGGATAATGTTGTTGAACTTGCCGACCAATATATCACAGAAGATGACATCTTCAATCCAGACGAACTATATAATAAGGATTGAGTATGACTCAAAGAAACTTGTATGATTTTAAAATAAAATCAACTTTGTCTACTGCACGAAGTATGCTTAAAGGAGCAAAGCCACGGAAGACGATTGCCGTTGAAGGTCTAGCAGACGTTCGTTTTTTCAATCAGTGGTTCTCTGAAAATGAGAAAATCAGATTTGTATCACTTGATGGTAAGCCGAATGTATTACGCTTGCACAAAGACTATTTAAAAAGCCCATTGAAATCCGTCAAAGGTATGTTTTTCTGTGTAGACATTGATTGGGATTTAATCCATGGGAAAGCATTACCTCTGAAAGAGGATTTTTTAATTAATTCCTACTGCCAAATAAAAAACAAGTTCTCATTTAACGATCTTGAGTCTTTCCTTATTAATTCAAGAGCATTGCAAAAGCTAATTGCATCTTATGATTTAGTGATTGAAGATTTCAACGATTTCAAAATGAAGATTGAAGTATGCTCGAGAAAAATTGGTAAATACAGAGCAGCTGATGACATTATTAAAAATAAGTTTATGCTTAGAAATAGTGTATTAAATGGCGCTTCAGTAGACGATTTTTTTGATGCAGAAAATTTTGAATTCAATGAGAAGCTCTTCACTGAAAACATGCCAAGGTGGGCTAATTATTCAGAACACATTGAAGATTTAGTGCAGGAAGCAGAAATTTTAGATGATGCTAATAAAGAGTTGTGGTCACTATCAAGAGGGCATGATATTACAACAATGCTTTCACTTTTCATTGAGAACAAAGCGAAAATTAAAACTTCTCCCGAAAAAATTGAAAAAGAACTTAGGTTAAGTTGCGAATATGCCGATTTCTTAACAAGTCCAATGTACGAGAAGATGGTTTTAGAATCACTCATATAGACTCCGGCCGCATACTGCGGCCGTCAAACAAATACATATTTAACATAAATAGCATTGTGCGTATTAAATCTGAGAGTCCAATTTGATAATGTCACTTTTTAGCTAGTTCATAATGTCACCCAGATGCGGCGCGTTTGCCACCTTTTCTGGGAGATCTCTGCTGATGCTGGTGACCATGTCGAACAAAGAGCTTCACCGCCTTTCCGTCATTCAGGCTGTTATTGAAAAACGTCTTCGCCGCCGTGATGCGGCCTCCCAGCTTGATCTTACCGAACCTCAGGTTCAGCGGCTGATGACCGCTACCGCGAGTCTGGTGCAGCCGGTCTTACCGACGCACGACGCGGCAAGCCCGGCACGCATCGCATTAATGAAGCTCTGCGCCACCGCATACTGACGCTGCTACGTGAAAATTACGTGGGTTTCGGCCCCACACTTGCCGCAGAAAAACTCCAGGAGCGTCACGGGATTACGATTTCCGTTGAGACGCTGAGATACTGGATGAACGCAGACGGACTCTGGGTCCCACACGCTCGCCGTCAGCCCCGGATTTATCAGCCGCGCCAGCGCCGGGATTGCCTTGGCGAGCTTATCCAGATCGACAGCTCACACCATGACTGGTTCGAAGGCCGCGCACCAAAATGCTGCCTGCTGGTTTATGTTGATGACGCGACCGGTCGTCTGATGCACCTGCGTTTCTGTCAGAGTGTGCACCGCACAGTCTCAGAGAGCAGCCCGGAGCTTGATGACATCTTCGCCAGGCAGACGCTGCGTACGCTCTCAAAATCACTGACGTTGCAGTACGATAAAATATTGTATCTGGTTGAACCCACAGAGGAAAACTCGCGCATAGCCGGAGAAAAAATCCTGACGTTTGACTACCCGGACGGTACGCTCACATTCCGTCAAGGCAGCAGAATCCTGGAAAACCTGAAGCACGCCGGAAGCAGCCAACGCCTTTGCTGCTGAGTTCATGGCGGACTACAACCGGCGGCGAAAGAACCGCGACATGATTTCAACGTTCACCGGGCACTTGATGCAGACGATAATCTGGATCTGATATTGACTTGGCGTGAGCCAAGGCGCGTCTCAAAATCGCTTACAGTTCAGTATGATAAAACACTTTATCTGCTTGAAGACAATGATAAAAGTCGTCAGGTAATGGGAAAATATATCGAGATTTACCATTATCCAGATGGAAAAAATTGAGCTGCGGGCAAATGGTACTGCACTTCCCTGCTCTGCTTATGACCGCCTGGCGGAAGTCGATCAGGGCGCCATCGTTGAGAATAAGCGGCTGGGACACGCGCTGGCTGTGGCTAAACTGGTTCAAGAAAAGCGCGACTGCACGCGTTCACTCTCGGTCCCGTCAGGCAGCGGCCCCAGTCGCAAAGGACAGAAAAAAGACCTGGCGAAGAAGTCACAGCGCTCTTAGGATGAAAATGATTTGCTTGAAGCGCTTGCTGACTTGCTGGATCATAGCAAGGAGATATTTGGGTACATAAGCCTATCAAAGCTCAGTCGGATCGATAGGTATTATGACCTCCTTGTCCAAAAACGACCGCGTTTAATGAGTTTTCATAATTGATTCATGGCCTTAATATAAGAGAGTGGCCTGCAATTCCTCTGAAGCTGAATCCCACTACACATGAAATTTTGGTACCAGGTACAATGCTACCCCACTGACTATTATCAGCTAAGGCGCTGTAATGAACATAAATGTTTTCTGGAAAGTCAATGCAATTGATAAAGCAAAATGAACCATGAACACTTGCTACTGTACCCTGATAAAGGATTTTATTTCCTTCCGGATCTTTAAGTTCGCCTCTTATTCTATTAAGGACAGATGGCGGGTAAGGAATTTTAGATAGCTCATAAAACTCTTTTTTTGCTTTATTTATATCACCGTATAAATATTCATGCCGGGCATAGGTGTATCGAGCTTCATAATGCGTATCTCCGGTAGAAAAACTACGCTTAAGATGCGTAAGTATTTCTTCTCTGCTTTCGAACTCACCCATGGTGATTAGGACCTTAGCTATTTCAAAATGGAGAGTCTTATCAATAGGATGGTTAGCAAGCGTCGAACGTAATAGCGTCAGCGCATCTTCACTATGTCCAGAAGAAAAGTAGGAGCGCGCAAGACGTACGGCAGTAAAAATGCTGTCTTTATTTTTACGAAAAGACTGCTCTAAAGACTTCAAGGCACGCGGTGAGTCTTTTAAATATTTTGAATAGTCTGACTCAAGCATGAGTAATTTTTCGTCAGATGGAAAAAGCTGCAATCCTTTAACAAGATTGGATTCCATCTGGCGGGTTAGTTCACTGATCACTTCATCATCACTTTCGCTTTCCATTTCTTTTACTGTATCCATTCGTTCTTTAAGCTCTTCGAAAACAATCTGTCCTTTAGTAAAGTATGGCAGGGAGTCTTTCGTGTCTGTGAGAGAGCGGTTCAGAATGTTTAATGCGTCCTGACGTAATTTCCTTTTTTCCACATCAATATCTGAGGATAAGGCCAGTCTTCTGAATATATTTGATTTTGTATGCTGAAGAGTCTTTCTTGATAAATTTCCAGGTTGTTCTTCGGCTTTAGTTATGAAACTTAACGCCGCTCTCAAATCACCGCCAGGATGGTGTAATTCAAACACCGCTCTCTGATGATTTACAACAGCAGGATGTATTCCGGCATCCTCAGCCACATTAAATATTGAGTTAACAAGTGCTTTGTTGGTGAATTCTTCAGCAAGCAATTTCCCTTTTATTATTTGTGAAACGGCATAATTATCGGAAGCATAACTGACATTTAGATACCTTATGATTTTAATTATTTGTTGTGATTTTTCTTCAGCGGAGGGTAAGGTTTTTGAAAAAATAATTTCAGCAATAAATTGATGACGACTTTTATAAACATAATCGCCCACTTTATAATCATAGTTTACATTTACAATATTTTCCAGAGGAGCCATGAGCTTTTTATAAAAGTCATTGAAGTTAACTCCCTCAATCCTTGAAAGTAAGCCGGCTCTAACGCCAATGTCAAATCGGTGCAATGAGCACACATCCAGATATGCGACTTTTGCCTCAAGTGGGTAAATGTTTTCATACTCATCTATGATGATTTCTTCAAAAGTTTTCCCTTCAGTGGCTTCGTGCAGGGCTACTAAAAGTTGACTGTTTAGTCTGCTTTTAAGATAAGGGAATCGTTCACGTTCCTCAAGCGTACCCAAATAGCCCAGACAGTTGTAACGCGTCAGTTTTTCTAAAAGAATTTCCACCTCTTTATTATTTAGGTCAAGTAGATCGTACGATGTGCTTATTTCCTGCTCATATAACTCTCCACTTGTGTTCCATTCGTTAGTTCTCCCCGTTGTTATGAATGTAATTGGTAATGATTTCTTCTTGCACTCCTCAATAACTTCAATGGCGTCATGACCATGATCAAGAATGTCATCAATGAAAACGTATAATCTTTCTCTAACTAAATAATACAGTTCAAAAATGAGCTCTTTTCTAATCTGTGCTCCATCAGTAAGATAAAAGGTTGGGAGGTTATAAGTTATACCAGTCTCCCATGCGATTCTCTTCAGTATGACTGATTTCCCACTTCCCGCGTAACCCTTTATTACATAGAAAAGCGCCTTTTTTGAGTTTATCAGCTTAGTGTCAAATACAGTGTCTTCCACTATCGTGTCAAAAATCCTTCTCGGGATGTCATAATCATTCATCAGCCAACCAAAACCACTGCTATTTCCTTTGTAGAATCCGTTCGGAGAAATGCTTGGGGAAGTAAGCCCCTCATGGATATGCAATAATTCATTGTCAATATACTTGACAAGCTTTTCTGAAGGTTCGTCATGCGAAGATATGAGTTTTGTAATTGTCGAATTTGTTTTTTTACTCAGTGAGCTAAGCGCAATGCTGCTTTTTGAAAACTTGGATGATAATGTCAACATGAATTCGACGAATGTCATATTTATACATTCAAATCTGTTAGAACTCCAGTAAAGCATGTCCTGCTTTTCTAGGCTAGGATCTACTAATATATACTTTGGCCTTTCATTAGTAACTTCACTTACGTCAAATATCAGGTCGCGTATGTTCTCATCAGAAATACTGTATCCACAAAAAACAATCGGGTGGCTATAAGCAAGTTCTTTAAGCGTGGAGAAAAGTGATGTTCTGTTTAGTTTAAATTTATAATAATCATGGCTTGATAAAATAAGTGGTAGCTGATGGTCATTCATGCGAGATATACAGCCATGAAGTTTCAGAAGAGGTACGGAATCAGGCTCAGCCATAACATCCTGAATATTATCATTGTCACCTACTATTCTTTTTAATTCCTGAAGTGGTTTTTTATATGATTTGTATGATTTTTCTACCAGCTCATCGTAATTGGTAGTGGCAATGGCTTTCCACCTTATTCCTGGAATGAGTTCATGCCCCGCGGTCGGCATCAGTTCCTTAGTGTGTGTTTTGATCAGGTCGTGTACGGGTACCATGCCAGCAAGATCTTTAACAACGGCGCCTACATAGCTCAAATTTTTGTTTTTGGATTTACCGGATAGGAACTCGTCGCATATCAGGTCTCTTAGCTGGTTACCGGTTAATCCCTTGTACTTAAGGTCTGTTGATTTCGCCTCAAGAGATGCTCCCGCGCCCAGGAATAATATTGCATTACCAGTAAGTATCTGATTTATCAAATAATCACTCAGAAATTCCATTATGTATCCTTTGCTACCTGATGAAGTGCTTAGTTGGTATAAAATCAGTTTATTCTTATTATTTCAATAAAAAATGTAATTTTTGATGAATTTAATAGCATTATTCCGTTAATTTATGGCTTCCCTTTACTGTCCAAAACTATTTCAATCTTTCCAAACTTCTGATTAAGATCAGGAAAGTGAGAGATATTGCCTGCTATTAGAGATTTGCGTCAGTGATTATGAAACGGTTGTAACGATTCAGCTCACAGCAATTCGAAGTGGTCCAAACTTCTTGCGCATAACATAAATCCAAAGCGGTGCCTAATCGGCGGCTCTCAGCAAAGAAAGAACTGCACTGTGCGTATGACCATTATTCCTTCTTAGCTTAGGCATCCAGCCTAGAGTGCCTGGTAAGTCCCCTGCCCGCTGTTTTTCCGCATTGTCTTATACCGTCAGTAGGTTACCCGCGTTTCCGGCGGCGATCGTCTCATAGGCGCCGCGCTTTTTAATATGTACCGTCCAGGTTATTCTCCGTATACGGGAGAAAAGCCGGAAAACCGATCCGAAACGGATCCGCGGCAGATCGATTTATTCCCGTGATTTTCGCTGGACAGACAGGGGAAAATACGTTCCAACACGCCGGGCAACTTGGCCGCCGCGTACGGCACCGACATGCCACGCTACCTGCTCGCCCCCGAGATGGCCGTGCAGCTCTCGAAGGAGCCCGACCTGAAAAAGCGCCTCTTTATTGACGCGCTGTGGAACATCGGCGGGCGGCTCAACGAGATCCTGTCGCTGACCCGGGAGGATCTTTGCACTGGACGATCCGCTGACCGGCGCCCCGCTTTCCTCACCGTTCGTGGTGCTGCGCACGCTCAAGCAGCTAAAGCTAGAGGAGGCCGCGCGCAGCCGCCGGCGCGGCCAGCCAACGAAGGAGGAACAGCTGGCCTTGTAAAGAAGCGTGGCATCGGGCGGCGCTCAGGCTGGGCGCACTTTTCAGCGACAACTTCCGCCAGTATGAATACGTTGCCGACGCTTAGGTTAAGCAGACGGGTCTGGTCATTTAACAGGTACTGAAACAGTTGACGTATTCGCCATGCGTTGATAAATTACTATTAACAACACCTGCCTCGCCTATGTTCTCTCAGGAGATTAAGCGCAAACTGGCGGGTTTTTTTTTGGCTTTTCCACGGAGCGGTGAGGTGAGCAGTGGCCAAGGGGATATCCCGCAGCAAAGTAGCTTATGAAAAACCAACCAGCTTGCCCGGCGATCTGATTACCAGACTGCGCGAGCGCGAACTGGTCATAGAGGACGAGCACATTGCCGAAAATGCGCTCCGCTTCGTAGGCTACTACCGGCTGCGGGGCTACTTTTATCCTTTTTACCGGATGACGGAAGAGCGCGTGCCCCGGGTGCACGAACCCAAACGTTTTCTTTCAGGCACCACGCTCGGGCAGGTCATCGATCTGTATGAATTTGACCGGCGCCTCAGGCTTATCATTCTGGAGCAGATCCAGAAGGTTGAAGTGGCCCTGCGCACCTGCCTGTCAGAGCACATGTCCGCCCGCTACGGCGCCCACTGGTTTATGAATCTCGCAATCATGCGACCTGACTACGATCATCAGGAATTTTTCCGCCAGATAGCCGGTGCTAAAGAGGTCTTCATCCAGCACTATCGCGAACGCTACAGCACGCCCGTGTGTCCGCCCTCGTGGATGATCACCGAGGTCATGACGTTCGGGACCTGGTCGGCGATGTATGCCAGTATTCCCGTCAGCGATCAGCGCGCGATTGCGCGCATGTTCAGCCTGAACAGCCATGACGTCCTTGGCTCCTGGTTCCACACTCTTTCGCACCTGCGCAACCTTTGCGCGCACCATAACCGGGTATGGAATCGCCACTTCATGGTGTTTGCGCCCATGCATAACAATGGTTATGAGCATCACTTTACACACCGCAAGCATACCCTTTACTGCAGGCTGGCCATCCTCAAGTATCTTTCAGATCAGGTTTCCTGGAGTGATGGACTTAAAGAGCAGCTTGATACGCTTATGGCACAGCCGCCAGCCTGCGTCACGTGGGAAAAAATGGGCTTTCCCGAACTCTGGCGGGACGATCCTCTCTGGACCCGGCCCGTTAATCCGCCCGGATCGGGTGCTCAGCCGGATCAGACCGCAGGCGGGTAAGCCTGCGCTGTCACCCGTTATCCCATGAAATGACAATGAAAACGCTACCTGAAAGCCTCAGATTTGACTTGTTGCAGCTGTAGTGAGAATTACCGACCGACGCCATGGAGCGTGCCCCGCACGCCCGCTTTCTGATTTCCCTGCTTATGGCAGCGGGTTTGACTCGCGGCAGTATCTGGATCGCTTTTTTAACCGGTCGGTAACGCTCAACGAGGTCAGCCGGAAATCGTTTATCCAGGAACGCTATCTTATATGTCCCTTAATTCGGCACGGTAAGCATCAGTGCGCTGCAATGTCACTTAACTCCAAATCACACCCATGCGCAGCGACTCGATCAGCACGGTAATAGCGCACCACATCGCCCACAATCAGTAACGACGGCGACACCGGTTTTTGCTGCTCAACAGTTTCAGGCAACCCGGCCAGCGTGGTGATCAGCACCCGCTGGTTCTGACGCGTACCGTTTTCAATGATCGCCACCGGCGTCGCCTCGCTGCGGCCATATTCCCGTAACCGGGCGCTAATCACGCTGCTCCAGCTTAACCCCATGTAAAACACCAGCGTCTGATTGGTCGCGGTCAGCGCCGCCGCATCCAGCTGCGGCTCGCCGCTGCGCCCGTGTCCGGTGATAAAGCGCAATGACTGGGCACAGTCACGGTGCGTCAGTGGAATGCCGCTGGCAGCCGCACAGCCCACGGCGGCGGTAATGCCGGGCACCACTTCG
>Ga0268256_1000695_pt1 | contig 25203 bp, 20 predicted proteins | sample AgamicAtAmrz_FD_200247 | JGI IMG/M metagenome (GOLD analysis project Ga0268256, IMG submission 200247) | Agave microbial communities from Guanajuato, Mexico - At.Am.rz (v2) (version 3) | ecosystem: Host-associated > Plants > Roots > Rhizosphere | place: Guanajato, Mexico | collected 2012-06-07 | reverse complement strand
ATAAAGCGCTTGGCTAAGCTCGGTTTTATCCAATCCTGGGGCGAGGTGGCAGCCAATGCACATAGCATTGTAGTTACCGGCACCGGTACGGATAAGGGTTTCATCCTTCAGGTTCGGAACCTCGATGTCCCTTGCGCGAACTTCAATAGAGCGATCCCGCGCCATGGCGAGGAAAGCATGCACAGCCGGGAAGTGAGGATCATCAGCACCGACGTTGACCAGGCCAAAATACGCCGCCGCCAATGCCGTCGCACTACCCACTGTGCCTGCTGCTAACAGCGTTGTAATTGTTCTTTTCATGTCATGCTCTCAAAACCACATCCGAATACCGGCTACGAAACGTGCTTCATCGACATCCCCGCCTTCATCGCGAATCAGGTCTGCCGTTTTGCCGTAGGAACGGTTCCAAGTCAGGCCGATGTAGGGTGCGAACTGGCGCACGATCTCATACCGTAAGCGCAGACCGACTTCGGTGTTTGCCAGACCAGAACCCACTCCACGCTCGGGATCGTTCTTGCCAAAAAAATTAGCTTCAGCGGTTGGCTGCAAGATCAGGCGATTGGTTAGAAGAATGTCGTATTCGCCCTCCAGCCGAGCGGCTGTCTGGCCGTTCTCACCGATGAACGCTGTGGCTTGGGCTTCGAAGTCATAGAGCGCCATGCCCTGGATACCAAAAGCGCCCCACGTCTGTGGTGATCCTGGTTTGAAATCCTGGCGCACCCCAGCAACCACATCCCACCATGGGCTGACGGAGCGCCCATACAGAAGCTGCAACTCAGCGTCCTCGGTGACGCCATTGGTCCGCTCACCTTCGGAGCGGATCCACAGCCGGTTGATATCACCGCCAACCCATCCAGAGGCTTCCCAAGCCAGCGCGCTGCCTTGTTCTGCATCCTGGTACTCCAGCTTATCTAGCAAGAAGAAGCTGTTGATCGCGCTGTCATGCATCTGGTGCCCGCCCAACGGAGGAAAGGCAGCTTGGCGATCAGCATCCGTCAGCACAGGAATCGGAGTTCGGCTAGTCGTCGTTGGGGCATCAGAGCCATGGTTCATCATCGAGTGTTCCATGGCACCATGGTCCATCCCCTGCATGCTGCCATGATCCATCTTGCTGTGGTCCATGTGCGCAGGTTTGGCCGCAGCTTGACTGTGTTTCATTTTGCTGCGATCACCTGGCGGGGGGGTCTTCTGCGGCTTGCTCGCGCCCATGTGCGCGTGGTCCGTACCTGGCATCGGGTCCGCCGACGGGGCGGAACCCATTTCCATGGCCCCATGCCCCATCGCCGAATGGTCCATCCCCTCAGCAGCAAAGCCGGGCGCAGCACCCAGCAAGCTGAATGAAACGGTCAATACCAGCAGCGATGGTCGTGCCAGGCTATTGGTCATCTTTCCCTGCCTTAGCTTTATCGCTGCCATGCGATTCCATCATTTTGCTGTGATCCATACCTTCCATCGAGCCATGGTCCATACCTTTCATGGCATCGTGGTCCATACCCTTCATCGAGTCATGATCCATGCCATGAGACCCCTTCGATTTCGCGGCATCGGCAGACTTCTGACTGTGCTGTTCATGGTTGTCGCCGGACCACGACAAAGGAGCATAAACAGCAAACAGACCCGCTATCGCGGCAGAGAGGAAAAAGGCGTTTCGCTTCATTGGTTTGTTCATTTTGGATCTCCAGTTCATTCGTCCACGCGGACTTCTCGGAACATGCCCATTTCCATATGGAACAGTAGGTGGCAGTGATAGGCCCAACGGCCCAAAGCATCCGCGGTTACTCGGTAGCTTCGTTTTGAGCCTGGAGGCATGTCGATGGTGTGTTTTCGAACCATGAAGTTACCGTCCTCATCTTCCAGATCGCTCCACATTCCGTGGAGGTGGATGGGGTGGGTCATCATGGTGTCGTTGACCAAAGTGATACGCAGACGCTCGCCATATTTGAGGCGTAGGGGTTCGGCATCGGAGAATTTCACGCCGTCAAAGGACCAGGCGAACTTTTCCATATGGCCTGTGAGATGCAGCTCGATGGTGCGCCCTGGTTCACGTCCATCTGGATCAATGAACGTGCTTCGCAGATCCGCATAGGTCAGGACATGCCGTCCATTGTTGCGCAGGCCAATTCCCGGATCGTCCAACTTAGGCGTTGGACTCATAGTCTGCATGTCGACCAAGGGGTTGTTTGTTTCTGAGGCAGGGTGAGACTGCGTGGCGCCGCCCATGTCTCCCATGCTGCCATGGTCCATCCCAGCCATCTTGCTGTGGTCCATACCGGCCATGCTGCCTTGGTCCATTCCCGCCATCTTGCCGTGGTCCATGCCAGCCATGCTGCCGTGATCCATTCCCGCCATCTTGCCATGGTCCATGCCAGCCATGCTGCCGTGATCCATACCCATATCGTTCATTGAAATGAGAGGGCGAGGATCCACTGCCGGAACTGCAGCTTGCATACCTTCGCGAACGGCTAAAGTGCCCCTGGAGTAGCCTGTGCGATCCATGGATTGAGCAAAAATGGTGTAAGCCTGCTTGTCCTCCGGTTCAACTATGACATCGAACGTTTCAGCCACTGCGATACGGAATTCATCAACCGTGACCGGTTTGACGTGCTGCCCATCAGCAGCCACGACCGTCATTTTCAAGCCAGGGATACGCACATCAAAGTACGTCATGGCCGAAGCGTTGATGAAACGCAGCCGGATTTTCTCCCCAGGCTTGAAGAGGCCCGTCCAGTTCGTATCCGGGGCCTGCCCGTTCATGAGGTAGGTGTAGGTGTAACCACTTACGTCAGCGAGATCGGTAGGGCTCATTTTCATTTCAGCCCACATTTTTCGATCCGCGACCGCAGCCGACCATCCCCTCTCGCCTACGTCGTTGACGAAGTCGCCCACGGTGCGTTTGTGGTAGTTGTAATAGTCCGACTGCTTCTTGAGCTTGGACAGGACCCTGGCAGGATCCTCGTCAGTCCAATCGCTAAGCATGACCACAAAGTCGCGATCATAGGTGAATGGCTCTGGCTCCTTGGCATCAATGACTAGGGCGCCGTACACCCCGGCCTGCTCCTGGAGCCCAGAGTGGCTGTGGTACCAGTAGGTACCATTTTGATGGACCTTGAACGTGTATTCATACATGCCGTCGGGTGCGATGCCATGAAAGCTCAGACCAGGCACCCCGTCCATGTCCGCCGGTAGAATGATGCCGTGCCAATGGATGGAAGTGTCCTGTTTCAAGCGGTTGCGTACCCGGAGCGTGACAGTGTCTCCCTCCCGCCAACGAAGGATCGGCCCCGGAAGTGAACCATTGATTGCCATGGCTGTGCGAGTTGCTCCGGTGATGTTGACCGGCAACTCACCGATGTAGAGATCAAAATCGGTGCCTGCCAGAACATTCGGCTGGCCAGGACTGGTTACAGCCCAGACCGGTGCGCGCCACATACCCAGTCCACCCAGTAATCCAGTAGCGGCCAGGCCTTTGACGAAAGATCGTCTCGTGGTTTTGCTTTGCATGCCGTAGTGTCCAGTCAGTCAGAGAATTCGCTGATATCCGGGCCGCTCGATCACAGCCCCGGCTTCCTTCGGGATCCCACAAGTCTTTGCTCGAAAGCGCAGACCGTAGTGGGAGAACGCGTTTTGAAGCTGCCACATAAAAGATTCCCGACTACAGTGCTGCCAGCTTCTTGCGACCTACAAAAAAGGCCACCGTGTGGGCACCGATAGGCCAAAGAAGCGCAAGGGGAACGGCCGAGAATCCTGGACTATGGATGACACGCCTTGTCCGCCGTTATCGACTTGAGTTCACGAACCCATCGGGGTTTGAAACCATTGCTATCAATAACGGCAGGCGTGACAGCAATGCCCGTCTTCAATGACCATAGATGGCAGGCCCTGACAGCTGACTGATACCAACATTACATTTAAGTCAGCTTCCGGTTAGCTCACTTTTTGCTGCACACTGGGTGTGTACAAGCTGAGCACATGAAACTACTCGTAGCTGAGGATGAACCCAAAACCGGCGCTTATTTACAACAGGGCCCGCTTCTCGCTAGTCAACCCTGATGACCATGTTCGCGGTCATCGCGGCCCTCGTGGTCGCATGCCTCAGCTTCAGCATGCTGAGCCAGCATCACTTCCGCATGCTCGATGAACAAACGCTATCCAAAAAGCTGCAGTCAACGAGACACATTCCTTCAATCCAGACACTGGAACGGGAATGGAAGAGCTGAATCACCACTCCGCGCATTACCGGGTGCCCATCAGGATCTGACGGCGGCGATTCTGACCTGCAGTTATCTTGACATTTTTCAGAAATTCAACAGCTGAAACGGGCTTCGATCCTGACAACTGGGGCCATCAGCCACCAGCAGTCACCTGTCTACTTTTCAATCGCCCAGAACCCTTGATTTATCGCTGCTCCAGCTGCAAAGCGAGGGCCGCCTGCGACTACCCGCTAAAAAAAAGCTTGTCGTTTTAAACTACGACCAATAGAGTCGTAGTTATTCGGCAAGCGCAGCAACACGCCGAACCTCGACCCAAACCCCTTCGACCCTCTCGCGGAGCCTGTCCATGAACCCACACATCCTGATCATCGGTGCCGGTTTTGCCGGCGTCTGGAGCGCCCTGAGCGCCGCCCGCCTGCTCGACCTCGCCAAGCGTGGCGACATCCACATCAGCGTGCTCGCGCCGCAGGCCGAACTGCGCATCCGCCCGCGCTTCTACGAAGCCGATGTGCACACGATGAAAGCGCCGCTTGGCGAGCTGTTCGAGGCTGTAGGGGTGAATTTCATCCAGGGCCATGCCCAATCCATCGATGCCGACGCACGTTCGGTCGCCTATATCGACGCCAATGGCCAGACCCGCCAACTGGGTTACGAGCGCCTGGTACTCGCCGCCGGCAGCCAGGTTGCCCGCCCTGCCGTACCGGGTCTGGACCAGCACAGCTTCGATGTCGACCAGATGGAGTCGGCGATCAAGCTGGAGCAACACCTGACCGACCTCGCCAGCCTGCCGGCCTCCCCGGCCCGCGACACCGTGGTGGTGTGCGGCGGCGGTTTCACCGGCATCGAGACCGCCACCGAAATGCCTGCCCGCTTGCGCGCAACACTCGGCGAGCAGGCCAATATCCGCGTGATCGTGATCGATCGCGGCGCACAGGTCGGCGCAGCCCTGGGTGCAGGCATCACCCCAGCCATCGTTGCCGCCTCACAGCACGCCGGCGTGCAATGGCTCACCAATGCTTCGGTGATCGCGGTGGATGCCGGTGGCGTGACCCTGGACAACGGCGAGTACATCGCCAGCAAGACGGTGATCTGGACCGCAGGCGTCAAGGCCAGCCCGCTCACCGCGCAGATCGCCGGCGAGCGCGATGCCCAGGGTCGCCTGCGCGTCGACGAGCACCTCAAGGTCATCGGCCAGCAGCATATCTACGCCACCGGCGACGTGGCCTGGGCCGCAGTCGATGACCTGGGCAACCACGCGCTGATGACCTGCCAGCACGCCATCCCCATGGGCCGTCACTCGGGCAACAACGCCATGGCCGACCTGCTCGGCGAGGCGCCGGTGGTGTATCGCCAGCCCAAGTACGTCACCTGCCTCGACCTGGGCGACTGGGGCGCGGCGTTCAGCGAAGGTTGGGACCGTGAATTGAAGCTGCAGGGCGATGAAGGCAAGCAGCTCAAGCGCCAGATCAACTCGGTGTGGATCTACCCGCCAGAGGCCGATCGCAGCAAGGCCCTGGCCGCTGCCGATCCAATGATCGCCATCGTTTAAGCGAATAAACCTGACAGATCCGTCAAAAAATGACGGATCTGTTTGTACGTGTAGTTACATTGAATGACTGGTCAATAATAGTGGCACCGTGGCATTATTGACGTCAAAAAACCTACTAAAGTTAAGGATATTGTACTTTCCCGCAGCGCACCGAGACGCCTGGCCCTTTTCGCCGATTGCGGCCCCACGACCCAGCGCTTGAAGCCTGCACGCCACATTCAAGGAGTAGCTCCATGCACTTAAGGAATATGAAGATCGGTATCCGGGCAGCCAGCGTATTTACGCTGCTGGGCGTTCTGGTGCTGGTCATGGGTCTGATATCGCTGTACGAAACCCGGCGCATGGACAGCGCCACCGATGAAATCCGCGTCACCTGGATGCCGGCGATCATCGCCCTGAACGAGGTCAGCACCTATCTCGGCCGCGCCCGTGCGATGACCCTGCGCAGCGTGATCGAGGAAGATCCCGCCGTCCGCCAGACCACCCTCGGCCGCATCGGCGAGATCAATACTTCGCTCGAAGCAGGCATCAAAACCTACGAATCGACCATCATCGAAAAGGACGACCGCGCCCTGTTCGATAACTTCATCTCTCTCACCCAGCGCTACCACGGTCTGCAGAAGTCGATCCGCGATGCCGCGGCCAATGGCGACATTGCCGAGGCCAGGCGCCTGGTCAACGGCCCGCTGGCCGAGTACGCCGACTCGATGATGAAAGCGCTCGGCACCCTGATCCAGTACAACTCCGACGGTGCCGACAAAGCCTCGCAGCGCAGCAGTGACGCCTATGAAGAAGCCTTTACACTGATCGTGCTGTCGCTGGTGGTGATCATCCTCGCGCTGGTGGCCATCGCCGTGCTGCTGACCCGCAGCATCGTCGTACCGTTGGCCGAAGCCGTGAGCGTTGCCGAGCGCGTGGCCACCGGCGACCTGACCCAGGAAATCCGCATCGTCGGTCGTGACGAGCCGGCGCTGCTGCTGCGGGCCTTGAGCCGCATGCAGGAAAGCCTGCGCGACACCATCCGCAAGATCGCGGCCTCGTCCGACCAGTTGGCCTCGGCGTCCGAAGAGCTGCACACCGTCACCGAAGACACCAGCCGCGGCCTGCACCAGCAAAGCGCGGAGATCGACCAGGCCGCCACTGCGGTCAACCAGATGACCGCTGCGGTGGAGGAAGTGGCCAACAACGCGGTCAGCACCGCCGACGCCTCCAGGGGCGCCGACCAGACCACCCGCGATGGCCGCGACCAGGTCAACCAGGCGCTGAGCTCGATCCAGCAACTGGTCGAGGACGTAACCGGCACCTCCAGCGAGATCGAACAACTGGCCACCAGCGCCAACGAAATCAGCCGTGTGCTCGATGTGATCGGCTCGATCGCCGGGCAAACCAACCTGCTGGCGCTCAACGCCGCCATCGAAGCGGCGCGGGCCGGTGAAGCCGGACGTGGCTTTGCCGTGGTCGCCGATGAAGTGCGGGCGCTGGCCCATCGGACCCAGCAGTCCACGGCCGAGATCGAGCAGATGATCGGGGGTATCCAGACCGGCACCGAGCGCGCCGTGGGTTCGATGCACAGCAGCCAGGGCCGTGCCAGCGGCACCCTGGAGATCGCCGAGGCCGCAGGTCAGGCCCTGGAGCTGATTGCCGAGGCGATCGCCGCGATCAACCAGCGCAACCTGGTGATCGCCAGCGCGTCCGAAGAACAGGCCCAGGTGGCGCGTGAGGTAGACCGCAACCTGGTGAACATCCGTGACCTGGCGATGCAGACCTCTGCGGGAGCCAACCAGACCAGCGCCGCGGCGCAGGATCTCTCGCGTCTGGCGGTGGAATTGAACGGGATGGTGGCGCAGTTCAAGGTGTGAATGAAACACCGAGGGCCGCTTTGCGGCCCTCTTGCACATCAACTAATCGCTCACACCTAGCGCACGTCCCGCCTTCAGCGCCTTGCCGCGAGTGGCCAGGCAATAATAGAGCGGCACCGTCACCAGCAACCCGAACAGCCACGACAGGTCGGCGCCTTCGACGAAGTTCGAATACGGCCCCACATACAGCGCCGTATTGGCGAACGGCAGTTGCACCAGGATCCCGCACACATAGGCAACGATGGCGTGGTGGTTGAAGCGACCGTAGATGCCGCCATCGGCGCGGAAGAACGAGGCGATGTCGTAATCGCCCTTCTTGATCAGGTAGAAGTCGACCAGGTTGATCGACGCCCAGGGCACCAGCACCAGCAGCAGTGCCAGGATCAGGCCGATGAACTGGCCGATGAACCCCGCCGAGGCATTCAGCGCCACCAGCCCGCACCCGAACAGGATCACCGACGCCAGCACTACCCGCACCCGCACGCTCGGCGTCCAGTGGGCGACGAACGTCTGGATCGCGGTAACGATCGACAGCACCGCGCCATACAGATTCAGCGCGTTGTGGCTGATGATGTTGAGCAGGAACAGCACCATCAGGACCGGCCCCAGCCAGCCAGTGGCCTGCTTGACCGCATCCATCGCATCGGTGCCTTCAGGCACGCACAACACCGCCACCGCCCCGAAGCTGAAGCACAGGATGGTGCCCAGGGTCGCGCCGAAATAGGTCGCCCAGAACGGCTTGGCGATACCGATCTCGCGCGGCAGGTAGCGCGAATAATCCGAGGTGTAGGGCGAGAAGCTGATCTGCCAGATGGTGCCCAGCGACACCGTGGCGATGAAGCCCGACAGGTTGAAGGCCCCGCGACTGAAGAAGTCGGCTGGCAGCTCCTGGGCGAACATCATGATGAAGCCGGCCAGCAGCGCCGAGCCCATCACCCAGGTACCGATGCGGTTCAGGCTATGGATGAAGCGATAGCCGATCACGCCAATGGCCGTGGCGCTCAGGGCACCGATGACGATGGCCGTGGGCATCGGCACGCTCGGAGCGATGCCGTGGATCGACTTGCCCGCCAGGACGATGTTGGAAATGAAGAAGCCGACATAGATCAGCGCGGTGAAGAACACGATCAGCAAGGCGCCGTAGCGCCCGAACTGGCCGCGGCTCTGCACCATCTGCGGAATGCCCAGCTGCGGTCCCTGCGCAGAGGCCAGGGCGATGACGATCCCGCCCAGCAGATGCCCCATCACGATGGCGACCAGGCCCCACAGCAGGTTCAGGTGGAACACCTGGACCACCATCGCGCCGGTGACGATCGGCAGTGGCGCGATATTGGTACTGAACCAGAGGGTGAAGAGGTCGCGCGCCTTCCCGTGGCGCTCGGAGGGGGGAACATGATCGACCGTGTGATTCTCGACAAACTGGTGTTGCGACGACGGTTGGGACATAGGATTTCAGCTCGAAAGGATCATTTTTATCTTTGTATGGAAACCGCTCGGGGCGGCCTCTCAGCTGAAGACCATATTATGGTATTCCAAACTTTTGACAACACTGCGCTGTGCTTTTTCAGCGCATCTGATCTGCCTTGTGCGCCACTGTGGCGCAGGGCTCTATTAATCAAGACCAATGAATACGGGGCTTTTACCGTTCATCGTGTGTTCCGGTGCGCGGAAAATTCTGCTTGCAATATAGGTATTACGGTATACCATCAGACACATCAACGATAAAAAACGCGGACCACCGCACGCCCCTTAGAGGTACACGCCATGATCGACGCAACCGTCTACAAGCACGTCCTGGGCTCCTTCCCGTCCGGCGTCACGGTCATCACCACCCTGGACGACGACGGCTCGGTCGTCGGCCTCACTGCCAGCGCCTTTTCTTCCCTGTCCATGGACCCGCCGCTGGTGCTGTTCTGCCCCAACTACAGCTCCGACTCCTATCCTGTACTGATCAAGCAGAAGCGCTTCGCCATCCACTTGCTGTCCGGCGAGCAGCAGGCCGAAGCCTATGCATTCGCCAAAAAAGGCAAGGACAAGGCCAGCGGTATCGAGTGGGCCCTGAGCGAGCTGGGCAACCCGCTGCTGGCCGGTGCCACCACGATCATCGAGTGCGAGCTGTGGCGCGAGTACGAAGGTGGCGATCACGCCATCATGGTCGGCAAGGTACACAACCTGATCGTGCCTGAGGACGCCCCACGACCGATGGTCTACTGCCGCGGCAAAATGGCCAGCCTGCCCGCCTTCGCCTGATACCTGCAGTTCGACGCAAGACTCTGTGGGAGCGGGCTCGTCCCGCGATCACCGGCCCTGCCGGTGTCATTCAAGACGCGGCTTGTTTCCCTGTGCCGCGCCGTCCCCACATCGACCACAACAAGCTCCGAGGAAAGCCCCATGAAGTTTTCGCTGTTCGTACACATGGAACGTTGGGATGACCAGGTCAGCCACCGCCAGCTGTTCGAAGACCTGACCGAACTGACCCTGATGGCCGAGCACGGCGGTTTCAGCACCGTATGGATCGGCGAACACCACGCCATGGAATACACCATCTCGCCCAGCCCCATGCCGCTGCTGGCCTACCTGGCTGCCCGTACCGAGACCATCCGCCTGGGCGCCGGCACTATCATCGCGCCGTTCTGGAATCCGATCCGCGTAGCTGGCGAATGCGCCCTGCTCGATGTGATCAGCAACGGCCGCATGGAAGTGGGCCTGGCCCGCGGCGCCTACCAGTTCGAGTTCGACCGCATGGCCGGTGGCATGCCCGCCACCGACGGCGGCAAGGCCCTGCGCGAGATGGTCCCGGCGGTCCGCGCCCTGTGGCAGGGCGACTACGCCCACGAAGGCGAGGTGTACAACTTCCCCACCTCCACCAGCGTACCCAAGCCTGTGCAGCACGGTATGCCACCGATGTGGATCGCCGCCCGCGACCCGGACTCGCACAACTTTGCGGTCAAGCATGGCTGCAATGTCATGGTCACCCCACTGATGAAAGGTGACGAAGAGGTGCTGGACCTGAAGAACAAGTTCCAGGCCGCGTTGGACAACAACCCTGACGTGCTGCGCCCGCAACTGATGGTGTTGCGCCATACCCACGTGCACAGCCCGGCCGAGCCCGATGGCTGGAAGATCGGCGCCCAGGCGATCTCGCGCTTCTATCGCACCTTCGATGCCTGGTTCGGCAACAAGACCACCCCGGTCAATGGCTTCCTGGAGCCCAGCCCCGAGTCCAAGTTCGCCGAGGTACCGGCCTTCGCGCTGGAGAACATCCGCAAGAACACCATGATCGGCACCCCCGAAGAAATCATTGCGCGCATCAAGTACTACCAGGAACTTGGCGTCGACGAATTCAGCTTCTGGTGTGACAACAGCCTGCCACACGCAGAGAAACGCAAATCGCTGGAGCTGTTCATCAAGGAAGTGGTGCCAGCGTTTGCCTGATCGGTAGCCCGCTGCACCTGCCCGCTTTCATGACCTGTGAGAGCGGGCATTTTTTTGGCTGCGGTTTGCCTGCGCCTACCCATCAGAAATCAGTACAGACACCCGAGAAAACCCTGGCACAGCGCACCTTTCGTCCCCCCGCAGGAGAAATTTCTCGTCCCCTCTTGCACATCAAATATTATGGTATACCATCAGACAACAAGAACTGATAACCCTCACCAGGAGCCCTCCATGAGTTTCGAAATCCGCAAGATCGTCACCTACTCCGAAGAAACCCGCATCGAAGGCGGCAAGGCCACCGACAAACCAGTGACCATGGTCGGCCTGGCCGTGGTGATCAAGAACCCATGGGCTGGCCGTGGTTTTGTCGAAGACCTCAAGCCGGAAATCCGCGCCAACTGCTCCGAACTGGGCGCGCTGATGGTCGAGCGCCTGACCGCCGCCATCGGCGGTGCCGACAAGATCGAGGCATACGGCAAGGCAGCGGTGGTTGGTGCCGAGGGTGAGATCGAGCACGCGTCGGCGGTGATCCACACCCTGCGCTTTGGCAACCACTACCGTGAAGCGGTCCAGGCCAAGAGCTACCTGAGCTTCACCAACAAGCGCGGCGGCCCGGGCACCTCGATCCAGATCCCGATGATGCAGAAGGACGACGAAGGCCTGCGCTCGCACTACATCACCCTGGAAATGCAGATCGAAGACGCCCCGCGCGCCGACGAGATCGTCGTGGTCCTGGGCGCCTCCGACGGTGGCCGCCTGCACCCGCGTATCGGCAACCGCTACATCGACCTGGAAGAACTGGCTGCCGAGAAAGCCAACGCTCAATAACAATAAGCAGACGGGCCGGAGCCAAGCGTCACGGCACCGGCCTTTCAAGGAGCGCCATCCATGATTCAGCCTGTCGCTGAACGTACACCAGCCGGGACCAGCTACCTGAGCCTCGGCCAGGGCCAACCCGTGGTGCTGATCCACGGCGTGGGCCTGAACAAGGAAATGTGGGGTGGCCAGTTCGTCGGTCTGTCCACCGACTACCGGGTCATTGCCTACGACATGCTCGGCCATGGCCAGAGCGCGCTGCCCGCGCCGGACACCGACCTGCAAGGCTACGCTACCCAGCTCGCCGAACTGCTCGATCACCTGCAGATCCCCCAGGCCACCGTCATCGGCTTCTCCATGGGCGGCCTGGTCGCCCGCGCCTTCGCCCTGCACTACCCACAGCGGCTGTCGGCCCTGGTCGTGCTCAACAGCGTGTTCAACCGCAGCCCCGAGCAGAGCGCTGGTGTCATCGCCCGCGCCGCGCAGGCTGCCGAGCTTGGCCCGGACGCCAACGTCGACGCGGCGCTGGACCGCTGGTTCAGCCGCGAGTACAAAGCGGCCAACCCGGCCCAGGTCGCGGCCATCCGCCAGGTGCTGGCCAGCAACGACCCCCAGGGTTACCACACCACCTATTCGCTGTTCGCCACCCAGGACATGTACCGCGAAGCGGACTTGGGCAGCATCCAGGTGCCAACACTGATCGCCACCGGCGAGCTCGACTCCGGCTCCACCCCGGCCATGACCCGCCAGCTCGCCGCGCGCATTCCCGGCGCTCGCAGCATGGTCCTGGCCGAACAACGGCATATGATGCCCGTTGAGGCTCCGCGCGAAGTCAATCGCATGCTGCTGGACTTCCTGAGCCAAGCCCGCACCCTCACCGAATCCGCCAAGGGGATAGTTGCATGACCCTCGTTCGTTTCCAGATGTGCATCGACGGCCAGTGGCGCGATGCCCAGAGCGGCAAGACCTTCGACAGCCTCGACCCGGCCACCGCCCAGGCCTGGGCGCAACTGCCCGATGCCGACGAGCAGGACGTCGAGCTGGCGGTACAGGCCGCCCAGCGCGCCTTCGACAGCAAGGCCTGGCGCGGGCTCACCGCCACCGCACGGGGCAAGCTGCTGCGCCGCCTGGGTGACCTGATCGCCGAGAACAAGGAGCACCTGGCCCAGCTCGAAAGCCGCGACAACGGCAAGCTGATCCGCGAGACTCGCGGCCAGGTCGGCTACCTGCCGGAATTCTTTCACTACACCGCAGGCCTTGCCGACAAGCTCGAAGGCGGCACCCTGCCGCTGGACAAGCCCGACCTGTTCGCCTACACCGTGCACGAGCCCATCGGTGTGGTGGCTGGCATCATCCCGTGGAACAGCCCGCTGTACCTGACCGCGATCAAGCTCGCCCCGGCCCTGGCCGCTGGCAACACCATCGTGCTCAAACCCTCGGAGCATGCGTCGGCCACTATCCTGGAGCTGGCCCGCCTGGCGCTGGAAGCCGGTTTCCCGGCCGGCGTGGTCAACGTCGTCACCGGTTACGGCCCAAGCACCGGCGCGGCGCTCACCCGTCATCCACTGGTGCGCAAGATCGCCTTCACCGGCGGCGCCGCCACTGCCCGCCATGTGGTGCGCAGCAGCGCCGAGAACTTCGCCAAGCTGTCGCTGGAGCTGGGCGGCAAGTCGCCGAACATCATCTTCGCCGACGCCGACCTGGACAGCGCCATCAACGGCGCAGTGGCCGGCATCTACGCCGCCTCCGGACAAAGCTGCGTGGCCGGTTCGCGCCTGCTGGTGCAGGACGAGATCTTCGACGCGTTCGTCGAGCGCCTGATCGAGCGGGCCAAGCGCATCCGCATCGGTAACCCGCAGGACGACGCCAGCGAAATGGGCCCGATGGCCACCGCCCAGCAACTGGCCGTGGTCGAAGGTCTGGTCGCTGCGGCCAAGGCCGAGGGCGCCAAGCTGCACCTGGGTGGCAAGCGCGCCGAGGTCAAGGGTGAAGGCTGGTTCTACGAGCCGACCCTGTTCGAGTGCGACAGCAACTCGATGACCATCATGCAGGAAGAGGTGTTCGGCCCGGTCGCCGCGGTGATCCGCTTCAAGACCGAGGAGGAGGCGCTGGCCATGGCCAACGACTCGCAGTTCGGCCTTGCCGCCGGCATCTGGACCCGCGACCTGGGCCGCGCCCATCGCCTGGCGCGCGACGTGCGCTCGGGGATCATCTGGGTCAACACTTACCGCGCAGTCTCGGCCATGGCGCCGATCGGCGGCTTCAAGAACAGCGGCTACGGCCGCGAGAGCGGCATCGATTCGGTGCTGGCCTATACCGAGCTGAAGACCGTGTGGATCAACCTGTCCACCGCGCCAATGCCCGATCCGTTTGTGATGCGTTGAGAAGGAGCACGAGATGATCGAACCTGGCATCTACAAAGACGTGATGGGCTCCTTCCCATCCGGCGTGACCGTGGTCACCACGCTCGATGGCGATGGCGGCATCGTCGGCATCACCGCCAGCGCCTTCAGCGCGCTGTCGATCGAGCCGGCGCTGGTGCTGTTCTGTCCCAACTACGCCTCCGACACCTACCCGATCCTGCGCGACAGCAAGCAGTTCGCCATTCACCTGCTGTCGGCCGACCAGACCGCCGAGGCCTATGCCTTTGCAGGTAAAGGCAAGGACAAGGCCAAAGGCATCGACTGGCACCTGAGCGAGCTGGGCAACCCGCTGCTGGCCAAGGCCACGGCGATCATCGAGTGCGAGTTATGGCGCGAGTACGACGGCGGCGATCACGCGATCATCGTCGGAGCGGTGAAAAACCTGGTGCTGCCGGCCGAGCCGGTGACACCGATGGTCTATCACAAGGGCAAGCTTGGCGCCCTGCCCTCGCTGGGCTGATAGACCGCGCGGTCTGCTTCGCGGGTAAACCCGCTTCCACAGGTACTCCACAGGCTTCTGTATCTGTGCGATCCCTGTGGGAGCGGGTTCACCCGCGAAGAAACCCACACCGATGTCCCTGTTTTTAGGGGCCGCGCTAATCGTCTCACCCTCGGTTGCGGCCCCTGTTTTCATTCGGAGCACTGCAATGAGCAATGAAAAGTACGAGAAGGGCCTGCAGATCCGCACCCAGGTGCTGGGCGAGGACTACGTCAACCGCTCCATCCAGAACGCCGACGACTTCACCAAGCCGCTCCAGGAGCTGGTCACCGAATATTGCTGGGGTCATGTCTGGGGCCGCGACGGCTTATCGCTCAAAGAGCGCAGCATGATAAACTTGGCGATGATTTCCGCCCTCAACCGGCCCCACGAGCTCAAGCTGCATATCCGCGGCGCCTTGCGCAACGGCCTGAGCCGTGAACAGATTCGCGAAATCCTGCTCCAGGTCGGCATTTATTGCGGCGTACCCGCGGCGGTGGACAGCTTCCGCCTGGCCCGCGAAGCGTTCGCCGAAGCCGATGCGGAGCCAACCCGTTAACAGCGGGCTGTTCGAACCACTGCAAGGAGCGCCTGGGTTCGGGGCACTCCGACGTTGGCGCAACAGCCTCATAAAGAGCGCACCTGATGAAACGCCAGCCACTCGACGACAGCTTCAAGGTCAACCGCAACCCCGTCACGCTCCGCGAAATCGTGCTCGACAAGCTGCGCGGGGCGATCATGAACTTCCACCTGCTGCCGGGCGACCGCCTGGTCGAGCGCGACCTGTGCGACCGTCTCGGCGTCAGCCGTACCTCGGTGCGTGAAGCCCTGCGCCACCTCGAGTCCGAGGGCCTGGTGGAGTTCGCCGATGCCAAGGGCCCGCGCGTGGCCATCATCACCCTGGAAGACGCCCGCGATATCTACGAGCTGCGCTGCGTGCTCGAAGGCCTGATCGTCCAACTGTTCACCCTCAACGCCAAAGCCAAGGACATCCGCGCCCTGGAGCGCGCCCTGGACGTGAACCGCGAGGCGCTGGAGGAAGGCGAGCTGCAGCAGGTGCTCGATTCGGTACAGGGCTTCTACGACGTGCTGCTCGAAGGCTCCGGCAACCATGTCGCCGCTACCCAGCTGCGCCAGTTGCAGGCACGTATCAGCTACCTGCGCGCCACCTCGGTCTCGCAGGAAAACCGCCGCGGCGCCAGCAACCGTGAAATGGAGAAGATGGTCGAGGCGATCAAGAGCGGCGACCCGCTGGCCGCTCACCAGGCCTCGGTCGACCACGTACGCGCCGCCGCCAAGGTGGCACTGGACTACCTGCGCCAGAAGCAGGACGACAATGCCAAGGTTCGCGACATGGTCGAGCCCCTGGCGCTGAAGGATCCACGCATATAACCCACCACAGGCCACCGATCATGCCCAACGCCCCGCGCTACTGCCCGCAATGCACCACGGCACTGGACCGGGGCGTTCCCACCGGCGACACCCACGAGCGCCTGCACTGCCCCGCCTGCGGCTACATCCACTACATCAACCCGAAGATCATCGCCGGCTGCATCATCGAACGCGACGGCAAGTACCTGCTGTGCCAGCGCGCCATCCCGCCACGTCCTGGTACCTGGACCCTGCCAGCAGGCTTCATGGAGGCCGGCGAAACCACCGAGCAGGCGGCGCTGCGCGAGGTCTGGGAAGAAACCGGCGTGCGCGCTGATATCGTCTCGCCGTATTCGATCTTCAGCGTGCCGCAGATCAGCGAGGTGTACATCATCTTCCGCGCCATCGCCACCCAGGAGACCGGCCAGTTCGGCCCCGAGACCCTCGACTACCGCTTCTTCGCGCCGGAGGACATTCCCTGGGACGCGATCTACTACCCGGCGATCCGCCAGATCCTCGAGCGCTACATCCTCGAACGCCAGGCCGGGGTATATGGCATCTACATGGGCAATGACGACACCGGCAAGGTGCATTTCATGCGCTGAATAGCGCCCGCCCCTCAACACGGCCGGCCCTGTCTCACAAATCGCTCGCCAGCCCGACATTCTCGGTGCACCCTATCCCCTCCACGCAAACGAAGCGGCAAACCTCATGGCGAAATGGCTGGATGGCGGCGGGCTAATGGCCGAACGCATCCGCAATCACGACTGGGCGAAAACGCCCCTGGGCGCAATTGATGCCTGGCCCGACGTGCTCAAGACCACCGTGGCCTTGTGCCTGGCCTCGCGCTTCCCGCAGGCGGTGCTGTGGGGCGATGACCTGATCACCCTGCACAACGACGCCTTCAGCGAAATCCTCGGCGACAAGCCTCTGGCGCTAGGTCGCCCCTTCAGCCACGTCTGGCATGAAGCCTGGAACGATATCGGTGCCATGACCCGCCGCGCCTTGGACGGCGAGGCGGTGTACATCGAAGACTTCCCGCTGATCATCGACCGCCACAACGGGCCGGAACGTGCCTATTTCACCTTCTGCTACAGCCCGATCCGCGACCAGGACGGCCAGATCGTCGGCATGCTCGACACTGTCACCGAAACCACCGCCAGCGTGGTCGCCAACCGCCGCCTCAACTTCCTCGACGACCTTGGCCGCGCCGTGGCCAACGCCACCGAGCCGGACCGGATCCTGGCCATCACCACCCGAAAGCTGGGCGAGCACCTGCGCCTGTCGAGCTGCGCCTACGCAGTGATGGAGCCCGATCAGGACGGTTTCACCATCTGCGGAGACTGGGTCACGCCCGGCTCGCCGCGCCTGCTCGGCCAATATCGTCTCGCCGCCTTCGGCCGCCTGGCCGTACAGCGCCTGCGCGCAGGCAGGGCGCTGGTGATCAACGACAACCTCAGCGAGCTCGAACCGCAGGAGGCCGCGACCTTCCAGGCCATCGGCATCACTGCGACCATCTGCATGCCGCTGATCAAGGATGGGCGCCTGACGGCGCTGATGGCCATCCATGACAAGCAGCCGCGTGCCTGGACCGGCTACGAGCGGGCGCTGATCAGCGAAGTCACCGAGCGTAGCTGGGCGCACATCCAGCGGGTTCAGGCACATGCCGAAGTACGCGAAGCGATGCAGGCGCTCGAATCGCTCAACGCCACCCTTGAGCAGCGTGTCGAAGAACGTACCGCACAGTTGCTGCACACCGAGGCCGTACTGCGCCAGACCCAGAAGCTCGAAGCCATCGGCCAGCTCACCGGTGGTGTCGCCCACGACTTCAACAACCTGCTGACCATCATCCGCTCGTCGCTGCATTTCCTGCAGCGCCCGGAACTGGATGACAGTCGCCGCCAGCGCTACCTCAAGACCGTGTCAGACACTGTCGATCGCGGCGCCAAGCTCACCGGCCAACTGCTCGCTTTCGCCCGCCGCCAGGCCCTGAGCCCACAGGTGTTCGAAGTGGGCCCGCGGCTGGAAGCCATGGCCGACATGCTCGACACGGCTACCGGCGCACGGATCCAGGTCAAACTGGATCTGCCCGAGACGCCCTGCCATATCCGCGCCGACCTTGGCCAGCTGGAAACGGCGGTGATCAATCTGATGATCAACGGCCGCGACGCAATGAATGGCGAAGGCACGCTGCGCCTGCACCTGCGGCCAGACCAGCTGATGCCGGCGCAACGTGGACAAGCGGGGCAGCCTGGAGTGTTCGCCGCGATCTCGGTGATCGACAGCGGCGTCGGGATCGCCCATGAATTGCTGGAGCGCATCTTCGACCCGTTCTTCACCACCAAGGCCTCGGGCCATGGCACCGGCCTGGGCCTGTCGCAGGTGTTCGGCTTCGTCAAGCAGTCCGGCGGCGACGTGCAGGTCACCAGCGTGCCGGGCCAGGGCACTACCTTCACCCTGTACCTGCCTCAGGTCTCGCTCCCGGAAACCGAACAGAGCCTCGCCAGCGCTGCAAATGCCCTGGTCGACAGCCGGCCGCGGCGCATCCTGGTGGTGGAGGATAACCGGGACGTCGGCAGCTTTACCGCGCAGATACTCAAGGATCATGGCTACCAGATCAGCTGGGCGACCAGTGCCGAGGATGCACTGGCGCAGTTGCACATGACACCGCAGGGCTTCGATGTGGTGTTCTCCGACGTGGTGATGCCCGGTATGGGCGGCCTGGCTCTGGCCCGGGAACTGCGCCGCACCAGGCCGCAACTGCCGGTGATCCTCACCTCCGGCTACAGCGATGCCATTGCCGAAGGGGGGCACCAGGGCTTCGCCTTCCTGGCCAAGCCGTATTCGGCCGAGCAAGTGTGCCAATTGCTGGACCAGGTGCTGATGCAGTAGCTGCAACGGCCTTGCACGGTATTTGTGCGATGGGATCGGTGGGCGCTGGGTCTTTGCAGCTGGAGTCTACAGGGCCCGCCCCCACAAAAAGCAACGTCAGCGCTCGGATTGCGCGTAAACCAGCGGCAGCAAGCGCGCCAGGCTATGCGCCAACTCCGCCCGGCGGAACGGCTTGCGCAACACCTCGAAGCCACAGAGCTCACGTGGCGTGAGGTTGGCATAGCCGGTGATGATCAACACCGGCAGCGCCGGCATACGCCGCCGCAGCGCCTGGGCGAACTCGGCGCCGGTCCGCTCGGGCATCATCTGGTCGGTCACCAGCACTTCCACGGCGAATCCCTGCTCCAGCACCTGCTCGGCTTCGGCCGCACTCAAGACCGCTTTCACTTCATACCCCAAGTCACGCAGTTGCATTGCCGTGGCATGGAGCACGATGGCTTCGTCATCCACCAGTAATACCCTGACCGGTCGCGTCGGCCTGGACACTTCGTCCACCGGGTCATCCCGACACAGGGTTTCGGCGTCAGTGGTCGGCAGCCACAATGTCGCTGTCGACCCCTGCCCCGGCTGCGAACGAATGGCAAACCCGCCGCCAGACTGCAGTGCAAGCCCCTGCACCATCGGCAGGCCAAGCCCGGTGCCCTTGCCCGCGCCCTTGGTGGAATAGAATGGCTCGCAGCAGCGCGCCAGCACCTCATCGCTCATACCGCAGCCGCTATCGGCCACCTCCAGCCACACCATCGCCCCTTGCCCAGGCCCTGCAGGCCGATCTGCCCGTGCGGCGTCCAGCCCCGCGCGAATCCTCAACCTGCCACCGCCTGGCATCGCGTCGCGCGCGTTGAGCACCAGGTTGAGCAGCGCAAGCTCCAGTTGATGCGGGTCCACCACCGCTGCCGGCAGCGCCGGGTCGACATCGACCTGTACCTCGATGGTCGGCCCCAGCGAGCGCATGATCAATTCGTGCATGTCACCGATCCGTGCAGCCAGGCAGACGGGCTCAGGCTTGAGGGTCTGGCGCCGGGCAAAGCTGAGCAGACGGCCGACCAGGCTGCGTGCCCGCTCCGCCGCCTGCAGGGCGCCCTCGATCAGACGCGTCGAACGCGCCGCGTCGTCCGGACGCCGGGCGATCAGCTCCAGTGAGGCAATGATCGGGGTGAGCATATTGTTGAAGTCATGGGCAATGCCGCCGGTCAGTTGGCCGACGGCCTCCATCTTGCGTGCCTCATGCAACTGCATGAGGTCGGACTCACGCTCGGCCAGCATGCTGGCAACCCGCTCTTCCAGCGTAGCGTTGAGCGTCATCAGCTCGGCCAGCGTTGCCTCCAGGTGCGCGGAGCTGGCGCGCAACGCTCGCTCCGAGCGGGCATGGATGATCGCAGACCAGGCCAGCTTGGCCGCCTCTTCCACCAGTTGACATTCATCGTCGACGAACGCATGAGGGCGATGGAAGTAGACACACAGCATGGCGTCGAGCACACCGCTGCGCAGCAGCGGCACCTTGAGGCTGGCGCACAGGTCTGTGGAGGCGCCAGCCGGATAGTCGTCATGCACCCCATGCCCCGCCTGAAGTTGCTCGCGCAACAACCCGTCATGTCCGCGCCACAAGTGCTCCCCCGTTTGCGACGGCACCCCATCGACCCAGTCACGGGCGACGACATAGCGCTCGTCATCGCCCAGATCCTCGGCAAAGCACACCCGGGAGGCACCCAGCTCCTCACCGAGCAGGCGCGTGGCAAAGGTCTCGATCGCCTCGGGTTCGTCCATCTCCGGAAGCGCCCGGCCCAATGCCAGCAGGAACGCCTGGCGCCGCTCGAACTGAACGCGCTCGGTGGTTTCGGTGACGATGCACAGCACCCCGCCCACGCTGCCATCGGCCTCGCGTACCGCCGAATAGGAGACATCGAAATAGGCTGTCTCGCCCAGGCCCCGGCGCTCGATATAGAACGGACGGTCGCGCGCCGAAAAAGTCTCGCCGGTTTCACGCACATTGCGCAGCAACGGTTCGAGATCGTCCCACAACTCGCTCCAGTGCTCGCGGGCGGGCCGCCCTAGCGCACGCGGGTGCTTGGCACCGATGGTCGGGGCGTAGGCATCGTTGTAGAGCGCCACGTACTCCGCCCCCCAGAACAGCACGATCTGGGCCTTGGCCGGGAGGATAGTCGCCATGAGCGTCTGCAGGCTGAATGACCATGTGCCTGGGGCGCCAAGCGGCGACTCGGTCCATTCCAGGCTCTGCAACAGCGAGCCGACCGTGCCGCCGTTGATCAGAAAGGCGGGCGCCAGGGGCCGAGCGTGTTCGGTATCACCGTCCTGTAGTGATTTCATGTCATGCAGACCATCAGTGTTTCCGGGCACTGTATTGAGTATCTGAGGATATGAAATCAGCGCAGCGCAGACGTTCCATCCGTCTTCGCATCAGCGCGTTCAGCGACGCCCTTCGGCCAGCATTCGCACCGCCAGCGCGGCCAATACCGTCCCCATCAACCAGCGCTGAGCCTGCTGCCACAGCGGCCGACCGGCGAGAAAAACGGCAATGGAGCCGGCCATCAGGGCGATCATCGCATTGACCGTGACGCTGATGACGATCTGCGTGGAGCCCAGCACCAGCGATTGCAGCAGTACGCTGCCATGGCCCGGCTCGATGAACTGCGGCATCAGCGACAGGTACATCACCGCGATCTTGGGGTTCAGCAGGTTGGTCAGAAAACCCATCATGAACAGCCGCCGCGGGCTGTCGGCTGGCAGGTCGCGGACCTGAAACGGCGAGCGCCCGCCTGGCTTGAGTGCCTGCCAGGCCAGGTACAGCAGGTACAGCGCGCCACCGATGCGCAGTGCGTCATAGGCGTAGGGCACGGCCATCACCAGTGCGGTGATGCCCAGCGCGGCGCAGAGCATGTAGAAGACGAAGCCCATGGCCACGCCGCCCAGCGAGATCAACCCGGCAACCCGCCCCTGGCAGATCGAGCGGGAGATCAGGTAGACCATGTTCGGGCCGGGGGTCAGGACCATGCCCAGTGCAATCAGGGCAAAAGCCAGCAGGTGGGATAACTCGGGCATCGGGCGCATCCTTGGCGTGCGAGGGGAGCGCGAAGTGTATCCGCTGTCGAGGCCATCGTGGAACGGCTGCCCCTGCAAATCCAGGCATTCATCCGAACTGCCCGACAATCAGACCCAACGCGATCGTGATCATCACCGAGCCCGACACCCGCCCGACGATCTGCGCCGCCTGTGGCCGGGTGCGCAGCACGGCCTTGGCGCCGTAGCCGACCATCAGGTAGATCACCAGCGAACTGCACAGGTGCACCAGCCCCAGCAGCAGGATCTGCAGCGGCAGCGGCCAGTTGGAGGTGGGGTCGGTGAATTGCGGCAACAAGGCCAGGAACAGCAGGAACACCTTCGGGTTGAGCCCGCTGACACAAAATCCGCGCAGCGCCCAGCGCGAACCGGTCTCCCCCGCCTGAACCACTCCCGCCTGTGGCGCCGCCGGCTTGAGCAACAGGTTGCCCCCCAGCCACAACAGGTACAGGCAACCGGCAAGGGTCAGCAGCGTCAGTGCCAGCGGGTGCCCTGCGATCAGGCTACCGACCCCGGCCGCCACCACCAGGGTGGCCATGAAATGCCCAGACAACATCCCGGCCACTGCCGGCATCACCCAACGGCCGCGCATCCCGGCCGAGATCGCGTAAGCCCAGTCGGCGCCGGGGGTGATGACGAACAGCAACGACACGGCCCAGAACGCGGCCAATACACTGAGGGTCATTTCAGGTGTTCCTTTCAGAGGTCTGGTTGAAAGGAAGATTACGGATTCCGTGCGGGGATTATCTTTCGTATATTGCCGATACCCGTAGAGAGCCTGGAAGATTCTCCCCCATGGATCGCACTGATCGAAAAATCCTTGCCGAACTGCAAAAGGACGGTCGCCTGTCGGTTACCGAACTGGCCGACCGCGTTGGCCTGAGCCTCTCGCCCTGCCATCGTCGGCTCAAGGCGCTGGAAGCGTCCGGGGCGATCCTCGGTTACCACGCACGCCTGGCGCCTTCGGCGGTGGGCCTGAACTTTGCGGCGCTGGTGTTCGTCACCCTGCGCGAGGTGACCCGCCAGCCAGTGGCCGACTTCGAAGCGGCGGTGACCGAGGTGCCGCAGATCGTCGAGGCGCAGCGCTTGTTCGGCGACCCGGATTACCTGCTGCATGTGGTGGCCAAGGACCTGCCGGCGTTCCAGAAGCTGTATGACGAAATCCTCACCAGCATTCCCAATGTGAAACGGCTGAGCTCCACGCTGGTGATGAAGGAAGTGATCCAGGATCGGCTGTTGCCCATGTGAGCCGGGGCCGGGAGCTCGGGTTTGAGCGCAAATACCGGCATGGCCAGCGCCAAACCGATCAATCGCCGCGAAAGAACCCATCCCCGGCATTTCTCAACAACTCCACCATCGCCCCCGCCGCTGGCGGCAGGTAGCCTTCGGCGCGCACCGTCACCCCGACCGTGCGGCGCATGGTAGTGGCCTCCAGCGGCACTTCGCGCAGCCACGACATGCCCAGGCCATGCTCCAGCGTCTCGCGTGCGGCAAAGCTCAGCAGACGGGTCTTGGCAATAAGCCGAGGCAGCAGCGAGATCGAGTTGGTCTCGATCTGCACCTCGGGCAGCGGCAACTGGTGGCTGCTGAACACATTGTCGATCCAGCGTCGCGCCGTCACCGTGGGAGCTGCCAGCACCCAACGGTAGTTGCACAGGTCCTTCAACTGCACGTCTCCCGAGAACACCGGGTGATCGGCGCTGGCCACCACCACCGCTTCGTCCTGCAGGATCGGGTAGGAACGAAACTGCGGGTCATCGACGATCAAGCCGCAGATGATCGCGTCCAGCCGCCCTGAGCGCAGCGAGTCCTTAAGCATGTCGTCCTGGCCGATCGACAGCTTCAAGGTCAGTTGCGGCGCCCGCTCCAGCAGCGAAGCGGTCAGTTGCGGCAACAGGTGCTCGGCCATGCTCGCGGCACAGCCCAAACGGATGTTGCCCACCAAACCGCTGGCAAAGTCGCGCACTTCACGCTCGGTCTCGGCGATGCTCACCTGCAACTGCTTGCCGCGCGCCAGCAACAACGCGCCGGCATCGGTCAGCTTGATACGCCTTCCGTCGCGCTGGAACAGCCGCGCGCCCAGGGATTCTTCCAGGCGCTGGATGCTTTTGCTCAGCGCCGGCTGGCTGCGGTTGAGTTGCTGTGCGGCGCGCCCCAGGTGGCCGAGTTCGGCAATGGTGGCGAAGTAAGTCAGGTCACGTAGGTCCATGATCGATGAATTTCAGTTATGGATTCATAGAAAGTAGAAAATAGACTTGATCAATTCACAGGTCGATAATTTTCTCTGTCAGCCGCCTCTGGCTCTCGCCGTACAGGGAGATCGACTTGCCCACCGCCCTACCCCCCCAAGCAGCAAAGAACGCGCCCCCCACCCTGATCCTGCGATGGCTCGCGCTGATCTTCTGTGCTGGCGCCGCCGGGCAGATCCTCCACGCCCTCGCCGTGCCGGCCGGGCTGTTTCTCGGCCCCATGCTGATGGCCATCGTCTTCGGTGTATCCGGCGCGCAACTGCGCCTGCATCGCCAAGTGTTCCGCTTCGGCCAGGGCTGTGTCGGGCTGCTGGTGGCGCACTCGGTGACCTGGTCGGTGCTCGCCTCGCTGGCCGGCGCCTGGCCGCTGATGCTGTTCGCCACCTTCGTCACGGTAGTGCTCAGCGCCCTGGTCGGCCTCGGTACCGTGCGCTTCGGCGGCATTCCCGGCAGCACCGCTGCCTGGGGTACTGCGCCGGGCGCAGCCTCGGCGATGGTGTCGATGGCCGAAGACAACGGCGCCGACGGACGCGTGGTGGCCACCATGCAGTACGTGCGTGTGGTGTGTGTGGTGATGATCGGCTCGCTGGTCAGTCACCTACTGGGCGCCACCAGCGTTGCTGGCGACGCGGCCCAGGCCGCGGTGGTCGCCGACAGCGTGCAACTGGGCAACCTGCTGCTCGGTCTTGGCGTGGTGCTGGTGGGCGTTGCCGCCGGGTCGAAGATGCCCGCCGGCGCCCTGCTGATGCCGTTGATGCTTGGCGCAGTGCTGCAACTGACGGGGGTGTTGCACGTCAGTCTGCCCAGCGAAGTGCTGGCCATCGCCTACGGCGCCATCGGCTGCT
>Ga0268256_1000694_pt1 | contig 25207 bp, 28 predicted proteins | sample AgamicAtAmrz_FD_200247 | JGI IMG/M metagenome (GOLD analysis project Ga0268256, IMG submission 200247) | Agave microbial communities from Guanajuato, Mexico - At.Am.rz (v2) (version 3) | ecosystem: Host-associated > Plants > Roots > Rhizosphere | place: Guanajato, Mexico | collected 2012-06-07 | reverse complement strand
CAAACCGAAAGAAATCAAAATAATCGGACAGACCGTCCAGCTTCAATCCGCGTTGTTCTGCCTGCGCAACAAGGCGGTCGTAGCGATGCTCCCGTTGCGCACCAGTCGTGATTTCAAGGCCACGCCAGAGGAGATCGAAGCCCTTCGTAATGTCAGGACACCCCTCATGGCGCATATGATAAAAGGCTCGGCTGCTCGCTGGGTAGTCGGTAATAAACAAGAACTCGTGGCCCGTGTTTGCAGCGATATGTTCGCACAGGATTCGCTCACCTTCGGCATCGAGGTCATCCTGCCGCGTCGGTATGTGACCGAGCCGGTTGAGGATTTCGCGGGCCTCGGCAAAAGTCACCTGTGGAAACGGTAATGTAGGTGGAGCGACCTTCACGCCGAAATGAGCTTCGATATCAGAGCCATGAATCTCCGCGACCGCCCGGATGGAATGAGCCAGCCAGCGTTGTTCAAAGTCTATCAGTTCATGGTGGTCTTTTATCCAGCTGATCTCCATGTCGATGGAGGTGAACTCGGTTTCGTGCCGCGATGTAAAGGAGGGCTCCGCACGGAAGACCGGACCAATTTCAAATACTTTTCCCATGCCGCCGGCGATAGCCATTTGCTTGTAGAATTGGGGCGACTGAGCGAGGAACGCCGTGGTGTCGAAGTATTTGACGGAGAACACTTCCGCTCCCGACTCGCTTGCGGTCCCCATCAGCTTGGGCGAGTGAATCTCACGGAAACCGTACTGCTTCCAAACCTCGCGCATCGCCTCTTCCAGGGTCGTCTGCACAGCAAAGACCAGCTGTTGCTCTGGATAGCGCAAACTTACCTGCCGGTGGTCCAACCATTTTTCGAGGCCGGAATCGCGCGCTATGGGTATAAGGCTATCGGCCAGCCCGCACACCTCAACGCCGTCAAGCATGACTTCCAGGCCACCAAGTTTTACTGCCGGGGCAGCAACGACCGTGCCGGTGGCCATGATTGCGCTTTCGGGTGTCAGAGTGTCGAGTGCTGTGGTGAGAGCTTTGTTGTCCTTGTTCTGAGTAAGCTGAACCTTGCTTGTTCCATCACGCAGGATGATAAAACGCATGCGTTTCTGATCGCGAATGGCGTCGACGAATCCGTGCAGCTTGACACGCTGCCCAATTCTCAAGGGCAGTTCTGAAATAGGGCAATCGTGCGAAGGTATAGGATGAGGCATGACTTTCTCCAGGGAAAACCGGTACGGAGAAGCCAAACCTACAGCCCCTCCGAAACCGGCAGGGCTGTGGTGATCAATGAGCTACGCTAAAACGCGCACGCACCATCCACGACCCCGGAGGGGCCGTTATTATTGACGGTCATGTTGTGTCGCGTGCTCATAGGGCGATTTAGCCGCAATAACCGCATATTGTAAACCGTCAATCGCAAATCGTAATACCTGCCTTGTCTAAATAATTGCCGCGACCGAAGAACCATGCCTCGATGGTTGCCGACGGTTTTGACGGTTGGGAATGATGACCGGATTTGACGCTAAGCGGATTGCACCTCGTGGCTCATTGCGGACACGACCGTTTTTGATAGGATTACCGTATGGGCGGGCCATCCGTAATCAACACGGGGGCGGTTACAGGTATGGGTCTCGCTATTCAAGATAACTTCGAAACCTGACCCAGGTGTCCGCCGATCCTGTCGATGTTTTTCCATGTGATGAGATGGAAACCGCGAATGATTGGCCGATCTCGGAATTTACGTCAAAGACATCTTCGTCGACAACCGGCGTAGTCGCAATAGCTCTCAACGGCCAGCTTCACCTCACGGCTCAAGCTCATGGTGCTTCGGAAGACTTTGATCAAGGGGCGGAGGGTCGCCGTAGGTAAGCGCTCGTTTTCAGATGAAGCCTGAAAAATCGAGCGCTATTGTCAGATATCATGCAGATCGAATGTCGACGACATCCTCTGCGGTGTGGTTTGCCGCAGCGCGACATGGGGATATTTGCGGGGGAGGATATCTCGGATTTTCGAGATTGTGTCGTGAGAGGCCTTAGCTCCGACTATCACGGATACGACTGCTTGCGGGGGAAATGAGCGTAAGTGTATCTTCTCGGGTCCTGAATTAATCGTCTTTTCGATGTGCTTCATGGAGCAGTTAATGCGCCATTCTCTTTCAGAGGCCCAATCGGTGGATTTCGATGCGAATGCTGCCTGTAGGTCGTCGAAAAGTTCGTCATTTTGCTCGTCAAGATACCTGATTTTTTGCAGCTTCGAGGTATCAGTGCCATCATTTTTGAACCAAGCATTTTCAGTGTCGAATTCAATTACCAACCCTGTGTGGTTACCACCGTAGTGTGCCCACATGGTAGCGATGTCGTAGCGCTCCGATAATGAAAAGCACATTAGGATCGCACCAATCTCCATCAAAAAGTCTTCGGGGGATTTGACCGCGTCAAGTCCTTTGACGAACATATCGACAAAGCCACCCATTTGACTGCGCATATAATCCTCAACGGACATCCCGAACTGCTGCCTAATCATAGCCTTCACTTGAGCCAACGGGATGTTAATTCCACGTTGCGACAGTTGCTCATTCAGTTGCTGATCGAAATACTCAGGTGTAAACGCAGATGTAACTGCACCCTTCATTATGCTGATCAGCTTCGGTCCTGCAAAACGCTTGAACGTTTTCCGCACCTCAAAAGAGTCGTTGGTATCCAGCAGATGTGTGAACCGAACCATGCCACCTTCTAGGACGTCGGTTACACGATCGGCAATCATGTACTTGTAAAGCCGGGCTGGCGGGGCATCGGATAGTTCGAAATCTTCTGGCTTGAAGACTGAATTTGGCGCAGGCAGTATCTCAGGCATGGGAACTCGCACGGAATCAAACCAATGTTGGTCAATTATTCAGTTTCTTATTGGGTTAGTAATACTGGTTCTGTCTACTGAAAGTTAAGTGGCAGCCTCTTCTGCTGCGAATAAACAGTGCCCTTTGGTACGAGCCATGTCGACAGGGTTACGCCATAACGACTTCTACGCCGTGGCAGTCATCGACTGCTTGACAAATACTCCGCGCTTACGAGGTCCTTCTGGTCATTGAGTCGAAAGATGCAGGGGTTGCGATTATGATGGAGACTGAACGACTGATCCTGCGTCCGTCACGGAGGGCGGACGTTCCAGAACTGTTTGAGTTCCTCGGAGACCCTGCGGCGATGCAGCATACCCATAGCGATAAAACGCTTCGGGAGTGCCGCCGGCGGGTATTGGTTCATGAATGGCGAAGACGCCGTGATGGCTGTGCGCCATGGGTTGTCGTACGCCGTGAAGACGGCCGAATCATAGGATGGGGTGGACTATATGAAGACCCTTTTGATCCAGGTTGGGATTTCGAGGTAGGGTACTATTTTCGTCCCGAGGTTTGGGGCAGGGGTTATGCTTCCGAGCTTGTTCGCGCAGCATTGGGCGTTTCGGATCATCAGCTCAAGCTGCCAGCAGTATGGGCGATGGCACATCCAGACAACGGTGGCTCAAAACGAGTTCTTGAGAAGGCGGGTTTTATGTTCGCCCGTCATCTCCCCGATCGAAACCGCTTGTTGTTTCGAAGGTCACGTCCGCTCGAATAATTATGAGCGCACCTAGTGCTTTTGCGTCCTGACCTGGTTCGACAATTTGTGGTCAGAAAGCAAGACTACGTGCCACTTCTGTATCTCGCGAGCGCCACCAGCAACGCGCGGCAGCCAGCATCAGTATGCCGACGGGTGGCAGCCGACGCTTTTTGTGCATTGCCTTGTCTACAAGCATCGAGGATGTCTCTATGATCTGATTGAGACTGCGCCTGATAGTCAGCGACAGAAAGCAGAACGCGGACATAGCGGTCCGCCGCTGTCAGGTAGGTATCAATCAAGGAGAGCAGGCGACCGTTCCCGCATGGCTGATAAAGTGCAAGATGAAATGTTCGGTTCAACGCTCCGAGTCGGCTGAAATCGCTCTCGACGTCCATTTGTCCCAAAATCGCTTCTGCTGCACCAATCTGGGTTCCATCGAGGTTTGGGCATGACAGTCGCATAGCCTCAGCTTCCAGAACGGAACGCAAGCCATAGATTTCTTTGAGTTCCGTGTCATCCAGGCGAGCAACACGCGCTCCTTTCGTTGGATGGATGGAAATCAGACCCTCACTCGCAAGCTGGCGCAAGGCATCGCGGATCGGCATTCGGCTGAAACCAAAGCGCGCGGCGAGTTCATCCTGTCTAAGCGGTTTGTTGGGAGCAAGCATGCCATCTATGATCGCAGCCCGGATGGTATCGGCAACGTCATCCGCGACCGTTCTCGGCTTGGCCAACGTCAGCGGTTTTAAGGAAGCAAGCGGGTCCATGTCTTCTCCAGCATTTTGCCTCTAGCATGGCTCGCGTCTCACCGCTATATCAATCTCGTATACGAGTATCCAAAAGGGGAATGTGATGTCGGCCGGTACGTTACGAACGATGTATCCTCAGATTGAGCCGTACGAGAGCGGCACACTCGATGTTGGCGACGGGCATCGCGTCTATTATGAGAGGGTCGGCACGCCGGGAGCAAAACCCGCAGTGTTTCTACACGGTGGCCCAGGCGGTGCGATCAACGCCGACTACCGACGACTGTTCAATCCCGACCGATACGATGTCTTGTTGTTCGACCAGCGTGGATGCGGACGCTCGACGCCCTATGCGAGCCTGGAAGCGAATACGACGTGGCACCTCGTGGCTGATATGGAGCGTCTGCGCGAGTTCGTTGGCGTCCAGAAGTGGCTGGTGCTGGGCGGATCGTGGGGATCAACGCTGGCAATGGCTTACGCGCAAACCCATCCCGCGTGCGTCAGCGAGCTGATCCTTCGGGGAGTTTATACACTCACACGAGCCGAGCTTGACTGGTACTACAAGTTTGGCGTCTCCGAAATCTTCCCGGAAAAATGGGAACGCTTCATCGCACCTGTTTCTGAAGAAGACAGGGGCGATCTGATCGGAGCCTATCAAAAGCTGCTGACATCAGACGACCCCGCTGTCCAGGTTGAAGCAGCCAAGGCTTGGACGCTATGGGAGGGCGAGACCATCACCCTGTTGCCGGAACCGAGCTTCTCACCCAAGTACAGGGATGGTCACTACGCCCTTGCCTTCGCACGGCTTGAAAACCACTACTTCGTTCACGATTGCTGGATGGAAGACGGACAACTCCTGCGCAACGCTCATAGGCTTCAGGGAATTCCCGGTGCGATTGTTCACGGTCGCTATGACATGCCGTGTCCTGTGAAAAACGCCTACCTTCTGCATACGGCATGGCCTGATGCTTCGTTCAGCCTTGTAGAGGGCGCTGGTCACGCGACTACCGAGCCCGGCATTCTGGACCAACTCATCAGAGCGACAGATCGGTTCGCGACGTAGCTTCCTCAACTGTAGCGGCGCATTGCACACCTGTTGCTTCGGGCATCTTTCCCGATGCCGGAAATGCCGAATGCTGGCCGTCAAGCCAGTCTGAGCGCGGCGATATCGCCGCTGCTGAGCGCAGCCAGATTGGCGTCGATTTTCTCTATTGGCCAGTCCCACCAGGCGAGACGAAGTAGGGGGCTTCCTTGGCAGTCCGCGAAAACCGGGCGCAACTTCGTTGGATGATGAGGCCTGACGCACAGCGATCTTGTCCATCAACGAAGGCCGTCTTAGATAAGAAATCAAGTGCGCCATATTCGCCGAGTTGCGGTATGTTCTTGTCAATTCCGTGCAAGAATACCGAGAGACAAACGTCATGAGGTCAGAGAAAACTGTTTCATTCAAATCTGGCGGGCAGACGATTATGGGAACCATACGTCATGCTAAAGCCTCTGAGAACCCGACGTTTTTGCTGCTCCATGGATTTGCAGGCACGCGGAATGAACTTGTGATTCCATCACTCGGGATCGGGATTTTTGAATACGTTGCCGCCGCGTTGGCTGATCTGGGCCACTCTTCCCTGCGAATTGACTTTCGCGGCTCGGGCGACAGTGATGGTTCCACCGAAGAGATGAGCTACTCAACACAGATTGACGACTGCTTGGCCGCCATGGATTTCATCGCCGCTCAACCGAGTCTGGGAAATGGCAAGATTGTCTTGCTTGGTTGGAGCCAAGGCGGACTGGTCGCGGCAGCGGCTGCGGGCCGAACCAATCGCCCATCAGGGGTGGCACTGTGGGCCGCTGTGGGAGAACCCCATATTTCTTTCTCCGGCTTGATCGGTCAAGATGCCTATTTGCGAGGTCTGGACAGCAAGGGGCCAACGAAATTGACGTTGCCTTGGGGAGCGTCCATCACCCTTGGACCACAATTCTTCTTGGAGGTTGCAAGTTTTGCTCCCGTGCCTGAACTATCCCGGTACGTCGGCCCCGCTTTTATTGCAGAGGGCACCCTTGATGACGCAATACCTCGCGGGACCGCGAAAAAATTCGCCGCAGCTCATGCTGGAGAGAACATTGTCTGGGAGGCCGCCATGGACCATGTGTTCAACACGGCCTCCGGCGTAGAAACCTTGAATAGCTTAATCGGCGCTACAGTCCGGTATTTAAGAAATCATGTGTAATCTCATCGCCACCTTCATCACAAAAATGACTGAGTAAATACTGCCTTTCGCGCGGAAACGGCAGCTCTTGGCGGGAACTTGCTGTCTCCTCATTGTGGCGGAAGCCTTCTGAATGCCAAAGCATGGCGGTCAAGGTGCGAGCGAGAAGCCGCCCACTACAGACCCGTCATGTCAGCATATGTGATACAATTTCCCCAATGTCCGCGTCGTGCCAGTGCTCGGTATGGTCCAGTTCGAATGGGAGGTGATTGCCCACAAAGTAGCTTCTGGAGGCCAGATTGAGCATAGGGACATCGCCATGCGAGTCCCCGGTCGCCGCTAGGGCGTCTCTGTCAATATTCAATTCGACGAGCAAAGAGCTCAGGTAGCTGGCCTTATCTTCTGGCCAAAAATGGACGATGGTCCCATTGTCTTCCCAACCTGTGCCGACGGCGTAGTCTGCACCTAACTCCGATGCGAGCCACCTGACTGCAAATTCCCAGGTGATGGACACAAGGGCGATCTTGACACCTGCCTCTTTAAGGCGCGCAAACCCTTCTTTTACCCCCGGAGCCAGACGAAGCTCCGACAAATGACCGATCAGAGTTGCCTGGTCAAAGGATGCATACCATTCCAGCATGGTTTCGCGTCCAGCGATAATTTCATCTTTCGACCGAAGAAGCTCAAAAGCATCCATTTCCGCCGAGCGACCGAGTTTTCGAGCGATGCAGCCACAAATATTTTCGCCGCGGAGAATGGTTCCGTCCACGTCGAACGCTGCTAGTTTGATGGCACTGATTTTGGGTCCCAGTCTTTTCAATTGGTAATGACCGACCCTATTGAGAGAAATCGTCTGACGCAATCTCTGCTGTCGGCTTAATCAAGTTAGGACAGATGTCTGTCTGACACAGCTCGAACGTCGGACACTTACCTCTAGCCTGCCTGAGCGCGACCATGTCGCCGCTGTTGAGTGCCGCCTGATTGGCTTCGGTTTTTTCCTATTGGCCAGCCCGCCCAAGCAGTCGCAGCTTCGCGGCACGTTGATGGTCTTTCATATTCAAGCACCGGGTTGCGAACGGGGAATGCTTGCTGGCAGTCCCGTGGACTTTCCCTGAAGATATTCAGTTTTGCTGGTAACGCAACGTCCGATGTTGGCGCAGCGCTGTCATGACGGCAGAACGCAGACCGGCAACTGGCGGACGTGTTACAAGTCTGTTGACCGAAGTATGTGTTGAGGCAGCTACCGATGAGCGCGATACAAGTTATCCCATACGATAATGCGTGGAATGAACGCTTCGAAGAGGAGCGCCTTAGACTGAGTGAATTAATGGGCGATCTCCTTGACGAGATTCACCATGTCGGCAGTACGTCAGTTCAGGGTCTCTCGGCAAAACCGAAAATCGATATTGATGCGGTGCTGCGCAGTGAGGCCGTGATCGTCGAAGCGGTAGGGCGGGTAAAAGCCCTTCCGGACCTCACTTTCCATGGCGATCCCTACGACGATGGCATGTGGACATTTACATCCGGTCGCGGTTCTTGGGGAGCACGGCTCTATCTCTGTGCACCCGGCAACGCCACTCATATCAAACGTATTTTATTTCGAGACTGGCTCCGCACCCATCCTGCGGACGCGGAAGCTTATGCTGATTTGAAATCTCAGTTGGCCAAAGATGCCGGCGGCGATTGGCAATTTTACACGGGTGGAAAATCGGAGTTCGTGGCTCGTATTGTTGAACAGGCGGCTGCTCAAGCGGCAGACGCGGGCTTTGCAATTCGATAAGCGTTTTTTTGCTGTACCAATCACCGTTTCTCGCTGATGTAGAGATAACGGTCGACAAAGACGCCGCTTTCCCCGAGCTGTTTCCGATAAACTTCTTTTCTGTCGTGCACTCGTTGCGCGACTTTTTGCGATGGTGTGTTTTCCGGGCTGACGATGCTGACCACTCTCGGTAAACCGAGGCTGTGAAATGCGTAGTCGCGGCACGCAACTGCTGCCTCGGTTGCGAACCCGTTTCCCCAGAAATCACGCCATAAATGGTAGCCTATTTCAGGCTCGGGACCATCGGGGGTCTCCTGTAGTGTAATACCGCAATCGCCAATGACTTCTCCTGAGGACGCATCAACGACGGCCCAAAGGCCGAAGCCATGCCGATCGTAGCTATCGAACGCGAGCTTTTGAAACCATGTGCGTGTTGCGGAGTGTGATTTGGTGCCTGGATAAAACTGCATACATTCCGGGTCGGCGTAAATCCTGCCAAGCGAAATCAAATCGGCTTCCGCTATTCTGCGTAGATGCAGTCGTTCCGTTTTCAGAATGATCGACACGGCGTCCTCCATTTCTCTCACGACATTTTAAATCCTCGGAGGACACAGCGGCACAAGACGGGTTTCAAATCGGGACGAACGCAAACTTTCATTTACCACAAGGCAGATTGCCAAATTCCACGCCGCGTATATGCCGTCTTTGCCATTATGTATCCGACTATAACAACAACCGATGAGGTGACATGATGTCAATCAACTCGGGTCATGCTCGATATTTTCCGCGACCCATGCCAACAGCCGTCAACCCGTTGGAACGGGCTATTCTGCAGTTGGAGAATTTGATAGACGCGCAACGACTGCGTGCGCTCCCGACACCATTTGATCTTCACAAAGCCAAACGCATTCTCGAGCGCTGCCACGAAGGGAGACCGTCGCGGAGCGCCGCGAATGTATGCACGACAAGCTTAGAATAAACGGTCGAACATCCGTTGCGACACCCCGGAAGTCATGCACGGCAACGACGCGCTCAAGACCCGCTCAGTCTGACCATGACGACCTTGCTGTGCTCGCCGATTCGCTCTACATCCAGTATGCCAGAAGCCTCGGCCAGATCGCTCAACCTCGCATATCCATAGTTCCTCGCGTCGAAGTCTGGAGACTGTTTCGCTAGATGCGCGCCGACTCGGGCGAGGTTCGCACGGCCATCTTCTTCCGCTGATGCCTCGACGGCCTTACGGAGCATCTCCAGGGCGGCTTTGTCCAGCTTGCCGCTTGCGGCCACTCCCTGCGATGCAGGTGCTTTTTCTGGCTCGGATTTCATCGTCGACATGGAAGCCTTAGGCTTTGCCACCGTTTTGGCTTGGGCGACGGCTGGTACATCAGCTTCATTCTCCGAACTGAGCACATCGACGTAGATGAACTTGTCGCAGGCCGTGATGAATGGCCTTGGCGTCTTGCGCTCGCCGAACCGGTAGACCGTGATACCTTGTTCTCTGATGCGCGATGCCAGTCTTGCAAAATCGCTATCACTGGACACTATACAGAATCCCGAAAAGCGCCCCGTATAAAGCAGGTCCATCGCATCGATGATCATCGCGCCGTCGGTCGCGTTTTTGCCCGTCGTGTAGGCGAATTGCTGCACGGGTTGGATCGAATGCTCAAGGAGGCACTCCTTCCAGCCATTGAGGTTCGGCTTCGTCCAATCCCCGTAGATTCGCCTAACACTGGCCGTTCCATAGTTCGCGATTTCGGCGAGAAGACCTGAGACAATCTTCGGCGACGCATTGTCGCCATCGATCAGCAGAGCCAATGTCTCAGTCGTCATAACGTTTGTTCTCCTTTGTCGCGTAGCCACCCAAACAGGAGAATGGTAACAAATTCGCGTCGTAAGGCATATTAGCCAGTGATGCGGTCGCGTTCGGTCGTTGCGCGCCTTTGATGCAGCGCCACCCTTTGTGGCTACGCTAACGTCTGCCAAGCTGGTGGCGTTGTTTTCGCGCGGATTATCAGGCATCCGATAAACCGCTGCATAATATGTTTTGAACCGACTCGCCTGTGGATAACTATCCCACACCTCCCAGAGGAAGCGCCCTCAGGCCACTACCCGTGTAGCTTCGCTGATGAATAAGAGCGGGTTGGATCATGAAGCCGGATCGACTTGGTAACATTCTGGAAGAAATGGAAGCGCGATTAACCCGTGCCCAAAGGGATGGAAACGGTCGCGGACTGGCAGCATTGACGGTGGCAGTTCGACGATATCGCGCAAAACTCGATAAGCTTAGTGCGTCCGACATCAGCGAGCTCGAGAGACTGATTGCCCAAGTCCCAATGCAGGGCGATCCGCTGCGTCTCAACAACCTCATCGCTGGACTGAAAATCGGTCTCAACCAACTAAGCCTCGACGACATCATTGACGCCACCCCCGGTCAGAAGCTGGCGGCCTTCCAGTTCGGTTTTGAAGGCGAACTACTGAAAGTCATAGACCAACCGATCAAGCCTTATGAGAGTGAGAAGGACATAGCGATGGCCTCTCTCGAGGCGGCCATACAGAACGGTGCTTACGTCAATGAAGACCTGAAGGCGACGAATGTGTCCCCGAGGGTTAGAGAAGCTTTCGCAAGACTTCAGGCGACGATGTCATCGTATACGAACATCGTCCAGATCGGCGCTGGCGCTCAGATTTGCAGTCGCTATCTGCAAATGGAGGTGGAGGAGCTTTCACCGTCACTCGCAGGGATGCTGGTTGGTCACATTGAGAGCGTGTTCGCCGCGCTTTCGCAGTTCAAGGATTGGCGTGTGTACTGCGAAAATGCCTACGAACTCCACTTGGAGCCGGGATCGATAAAAGAGCTGACGGAAAACGCGTCACTACTTATAAAGGACCTCCGGGAGAACAATGTGATCGACGCAGCAGTTCCCAATGCCCTGGAGACCGTGGTCGGATGGGTCGAGGAACAGGCTCAACCCGACAAGCGTGACGTCCTTTCGCTAGGGCGAACACTTGAAAACATTTGGTCCGCCATGGTGAAGCAGATTGTTTCCTTTGCAAAGGAAACCGCCTCCGAAACGCGTAAGCTTGCGATTAAGGCAGCCGCCGCAACCCTCCTCATTGGTGCAGTAAGCCTAGTCCCGATTATTAGCAAAATCCCCGGTGCCCAGTGGATTGAGGTCGCTTACATTTATGTGAAATCCATTCGTGACAAGCAGTAGACCGTCGAGCCAGTAAGAACCGGTCGCTGAATCAGTTTCCATCCTGTTACGCAGGCGTGCAAGCGATCCGGCCGATAAGCCAGCAGCTCATCAGCACAACCCAATGTTAAAATACAACCCTACCGATTGACTGCCGCTGAAGTCGCGATACTCTGGCTCATTCGCAAAAGAGGAGCTACGATATGTCCGGACCAGGTGACCCTCGCAATACCGACAATAATGACACGAGGTGGGCACCCACATCGACGACGCCTCAACCCGGGCAAGGTGGAGGCGGCGGCGCAGATACCGGGGGGCCTAGCCCTTGTGTGTTTACGGAGGAAACTATCCTCGCTTCTCCGAACATGGCTGTCGTTAGCACCCTTTCAGTCGGTGATGTTATGACGGTACTTCAGTCTGGACCGCGTGTCGTCGCCCAAGCGTCGGCGGGCATAGCAGGTGCAATCACGTCGACTCGCTTGCCAGTTATCATCCAATGCATGAATGGTGGGCAGCAATACCTTGCCTGCGTGACGCAAATCAACGGTGGCGCAGTAACCGTGGAAATCTATCCGGCATGAGCGTGATCGATATTGTCGGCGGTATCTACCGTGAGAAATGCGCCTTTCCATACTGGGATCAATTGTACGGCTCGGCAGGCCGCGCGGCGTCCGCATTAACCGGACACGTTTCGAGCATCAATCTTCATAGTGCCTTGGCAAACGAGGAACTCGTTACCGCGAACGCGATGTTTGCGTCCGAGAAAATCAATCTCCGCATTACTCCCCGGAGACAATCAATCGGTTTCGAATATCTGCATTGCCTTTCGGTGCCAAAGATCAAACCTGGGCGGAATGTCCCGCAAGTCATCATACCCTCTGTTTCGGGCGACGTGACCATAAAGTTCGGAATGCTTGAGAGTGATCCAGTCGTGTCAGGCGGCCACGTCGTTTACGACCCGCAGTCGTCTCTAAACCCAATGCCTTTCTCGGCGTCGGGGTCGACGGCCAAGCATCTCGCAATCATCGCCAACCGCGGGGAGATACTCGCCCTCGCGAAATCGGCATCCGTCGATGCTGCGGTATCCACCTTGTTCGAAGCCGAGAAAGCAGAGGTGATCGTCGTCAAAGACGGCATAAACGGCGCGTCCGTCTACGATGCTGCAGGTTCAAGCTACGTTCCCGCTTACGTAACGCAGAATGTTTTCACAATTGGGTCCGGTGATGTTTTCGTTGCTGCGTTCGCACTTGCCTGGGCGATAAATGGAGTGTCACCCGCACAGGCTGCGGACTACGCCAGCCGCTCAACAGCGGACTATGTCGAAACGCGCATGCTTCCGATTGGTTCGATGACCTCTGAACCCGCTGCACGTAGGCCTGCGGCAAGAGCGGGTGGCCATATTTATCTCGCCGGACCGTTCAGGGAGCTTGGTCAGCGGATGATGGTCGATGACGCACGAGAACAGCTTCAGGGATTGGGAATGAGCGTCTTCAGCCCGATCCACGATATCGGGCCCGGAACGGCGGACATTGTGGTAAAGCAAGACCTCGCGGCGATCGTTCAGTGTGACGCCGTCTTTGCCATTTTGAACGGGAGTAGCCCCGGAACCGTATTCGAGGTTGGCTACGCACGCGCCCTTGGCAAGCCCGTGTTTTGCGTTGCCCAAAATATGCGTGACGTTGATCTCAAGTTGCCAAGGGGATCGGACGCACATCTCCACCAAGACTATGTCAGTGCCCTTTTCCAGATAGCGTGGCGCTCATGAGGCGGGCTCTCCTGCTGTCTGGTGGCATGGATTCCACATCGATTGCCTACTGGCGCAAACCCGATCTCGCGATCACCATCGATTATGGCCATAAGGCAGCAGCTGGGGAAATCCGGGCAGCCACCGCTGTCTGCACGGCGCTCGCTATTGAACACAAGATCATTCATTGCGATCTCTCGGCACTCGGCAGCGGTGACCTAGCTGGCACCGCAGCCGACCCCCATGCACCAGCCAGCGAATGGTGGCCCTACCGAAACCAGATGCTGGTCACTATTGCGGCAATGGAGTGCATCAAGCACAAAATCAATGTTCTTGAAATCGGGGCGTTGCGAACCGACGGGTTTCACGTCGATGGCCGCAAGGAGTTTGTGGACGCCTTGAGTGCTCTGCTTTCGATGCAGGAAGGTGGGCTGAGACTGGAGGCCCCAGCGGCCGCCTATTCTGCCGAGGAACTCGTGCAAGTTTCAGGGATACCGATGGATGTCCTCGGTTGGTCGCACTCCTGTCACAAGAGCGACTATGCATGCGGCTACTGTCGGGGTTGCGAGAAGCACTACCTTACAATGAAGGCGATCGGCGTTGCGCCCTATTGATCCGAGCCCGACAGGTAAGCCTCCCGAGGTCTCCGAGCCGAACTGGTACGAACCCAGAAAGCTCGAGATACCCGGTATTGTTTGTCAGCCACAGGACTTTGCCGAGCTCCTGCGCTCGCGACGCTCAACTCGACACATGCAGGTCGCCGCATTGTCTCGGGTGGCATCCGTGGTTCGGGAAACCCTCAAAAGCGATTTCATCGGGATCGGATCGCATGTGGGACGGAAGCTGAAACGCGTGATCTCCGCTGGCGCGCTTCATCCCATCAAGTCTGTCATCATCGACTCCGATGGATACGCGGTCGCATACGACGACGACCATGACGCATTCCTTGCTATCAAACCGCGCAAGCTGGACCTCCTCGCAAAGGGGTTGAGGAGTTGCGCAACCGTACTTCCATCAGCGCACGGTCACTTCATCGCCCTGATGGCCGATGTCCACTTGACATCCACCGTATACAAGAACCCGGAGTCATTACTTTGGCGCGACGCTGGCGCTGTTCTGCAAACGCTGGCTATGGCGAGCGAAGCATTCGATCTCGGCTTCTGCCCCCTCGGCATCCTTGGGCAAGATTTCGCCGACGCACTTCTTCCCGAAGACCACCAATATCTTGGGGTCGGCGTCGCAGTGATAGGACAGCGCGCTCCAGAGTGAAAGAAATCAGAACGCGAGTTGAAGCTGTGTAGGTGCGGCGATCTTTATCGGTCGGGATGTCGGCCCGATCCGTCTCATGAAGTCCCAGATGACAGCATCAAGAACACTGGCTCTTACTTTGATGGCCTGCGCAAATTTCAGGAACAGGTCCTCGAGACCGAAGTAGTCTTTAGCGGGATGGGAGTCCGCGTCGAAAACGTTCATCATCACGCAGGCACGATGAAGATGGACGTCTATTATGGCGACTTCGTCCGAATCCAGATGGTTGCGGACAACCCAGGACGCGGTCTTGGGGCCTATCCCTGGCAAACCAAGCAACTGCTCCCTGAGTTCGCGCTCGGGAACGTCGACGGAGAAACTCCGCGCTATCGACAAAGAACGGGCTAAATACGAGGCTTTCTGACCAGCGAACCGATAGCGTCTCGATTTGCCGTCAACACTGAAAGGTTCGAGCAACCTGTCGAGAACGTCCTGCTCGCTGGCGTGACCATCAAGCAGCCCGTCCTTGCGCAGGCGGTCGAACGCGACCATTCCCATCTCGGCAGGAATTCCATAGCCGCCAAGGAGGCACACTGCGATCTCTTCGAGTAACGTGTCACCGAGCCGATGATCGCGATAGCGGTTGCAACGCATCTGGGCTTCGGACTGGTATTTCCAGAACGCAGGCGTGAAGAGCTCGTCCGGACCGCCCCAGCAGACGCCAGGCATAACCTCGTCGATGCCCTCTGGAACTGTGTGTTCCTCAATCTTTCCGTCGATGTTGATCCAGAACCGCTGCATATTGTTCCTCTCGCGGCCGTTCCCAAAGCATTCGGTGGAACCTCTGTCTATGGAAACTCGCAACATTTCGTTTGCTATCCACGATAACCACAGCAAACTTGCGCGAGCGGTTCGACCGAAATCGATCCTGTAGGAGGAGGACGCAAGCCACAATCGCCGAGGATATCGTTGTAGACCGTCTGGGGTTTGGCGGCATCTTCAGGGCTGGTCTGCAACCAGTTGTCTATCATCGTGCGCGTAACCGCACTGAACGGTGTCTCTTTGGCCATTGTCGAAAATATGAAATCCAGAAATTGATGTCTGCCAATAGTCGTATTCCGTGGTCTGGCACAGGGTATTTTTACCCTGTGCCATCAAGCTGTTGTTGACGATGGGTCGTAAAACGAGGTCCTGAATTCCACGGCAGGGTAAATTCCCCCTCCGAAATTCTTCCGCAGGTAAGACAGTTCCCCGATTGTCAGCCAGGGGGCGATTTCGGCCCCATCGTATTATCTACATAGGGGCTGGCTTTGACACATACGCATGAAAACCCGATTCCGTCCGCAGGCAGGAACAAAGTTGCACTTTCGGCAGTGTTGGCGGCGCTCTCGGTCGCCGCGATCGCGCTGCCGATCATCAATATCAAGGCGATGGGTTTCAGTGGTGGCCTGACGCTTGTTTCGCCGCATCTTCTCGGCGGCATTGCATATCTCCTGCCGCTCGTATTTCTGGCTAGACTTGCCGCGCGGTTTGCGCCTCAGGCGCAGCCCTATGTTCGCATCGTCGAAATCGTCGGATTGGTCATCGTTGGAGGAATTGTACTCTACGCCATCGTGACGTTGCTGAATGGCATGAACGAGATGAATAACGCGAACAGGCAGATGACGCAGATGCTTGGCTCTGCGAATGCCCGGCAGTTCTCGTCGTTGGGTGGCCTCTCCGTAGCAAGCGGCGCATTCGCACTCAGCCTGCTCTTGGTCGGTAGTGCATGGCAGGTCTGGTCCGGACGCAGCCGCTGATTTCACTGGCCGGAAGCTCTCAGTTCATAAAAATCCCGGAGACTCAATTGAAAATTTCCATCATCTCGGCCGTATTACTTTGCACGGCAACCGCAACGGCACAGGCTGCGGAATTCGACATCAACGGCATGAAACTGGGCATGAACGCCGATCAGGTTCTCGCCCGGTATCAGGCGCTACGTCCCGAAGGACAACACCTCTTCACGAAATGGAGCCTTCCTGACGGCTCGGAATGGGTCGCCAACGGTCGAACGCTTTACAATGATCTGGCAAATCCCGATGACATGGAACACGAGCGTTACGAATTTGCGTTCACGGGACTGGGAAGCGGCAACAAGTTGTTCGCTACGCGCCGAAAATTACAATTCAAACCGTCAGCGCGGCCTTCTACGGAATCCGTCTACGCCGCTGCCGTGAAGAAATATGGCGAGCCGTCATATCTGAGCAACGACGGCACCAGCGTTTGGGCCGCGTGGAAGTTCAGCTCCGTTGGTGCCCATGCAGAGAAACTCGATTCCTCGCTGGACTGCATCACGAAGAGCGACTTCCCTGTGGGGCTGGACGAGCACACCGTCGGAAAGGCCAAGAAAGCAATGGATGTCTGCGGCCTTTACATCGAGTTTTCGGTCAAAGGCAACCAGACGGGCCTCGCGACGGGGCTCGATATGGCCATGATCAATTATCTCGACCTGGCTCAGGATTTCGATACCGACAATCAAGATGCGAGGAAGAGGATCGACGCGGCCAAGACAAAAAACACGAGCAAGGCGGCTCCCGCTCCGGAACTCTAGCGGCAAGCGATGGATCGGCAGACAGGCGCGGATCGAGTGGTTCCGTGTTTTCCGCTTACTCGAAGAACGACCGTAGGACATGACATAAATGAGGTTCTATTTCATGAAACCGCTTGTTGCGGCGTCCATGGCGTTGGTTTTCGTTACCGCATCGGCGAACGCCGTATCTACGGCGGCCAGCCGCGAGGAATTCCATGGGCGCTGGTCGCGCGACTGCGGCGGGGGCCGGACCTGTCATCTCGATATCGACGATACGAAATCACCGCAGACGATCCAGATCACGTTCTCGATCGAGGGAAGTGGCGAGTCATGCAGTTGGGACGTTGACGCCGTATACGACAAGGGGTTCGGAGGTCCTGTGGCCCAGGACCCCTATGGAAAGTATTCCTTTTACCTGACTCTCCAGAGTGACGGCCGGCTGTATTCGTCGGGCACGATGTTATCGAATTGCGGTCCCCAGCCGCTTGATCAGCATTTTGCCAGCAATCCTGTTTTCGGCGGCTCGGCGAAAGACACGATGTCATCTTCTGACGCCGAAGATGATGCACAGGCGGTGATTGGGGATCGCGGCGTCTTCGATCATAACGGCTCTGTCGTGGTCATCGATCCCAACGCGGAAACCATCGTCTATCGCGACCCGAAGAAATCCATTTCTTGCTCTTTGAGGCCACTAGGCCATGGGACCCGTACGACGACGATGCGGTTATCAAAGGGACGGCGTATGTCCTCAAACGCGGCTGCGATCCTGTTCCATACAAGGTTTCCGGTCGCCAGAGAGGATGGCACACGTTGATCCTGAAGGGCGCGGCACCTATCCGCCAGAACGACGGATGCAATGTTGTCGGCTACAAGATGAATGGGAATTCCATACTCAAGTTTATCAGCTGGGGCGACTAATGTCAGCAACGCAGGGGATTTGCAGTCCTCTGCATAGCCACTCCGCCACGAGGCCTCACTCACAGCGTTTTCGCTATCATGGCTGGGATTGAGAATAATCCTAATCGATACGCAAGGGGGCATTCTGAATAGCCGTTCCCCAGACAATGTGCGCCCAGAAAGACGAGAGCCGGAAGCCGATCCGGTGGATCACATCATTGCATGGCACGACGGTGACAGCCGGGCTGCTATTGAGACGCTGATGGAAAACATCCAGCATTTGCAAATGCAGTTTGCCTTGGCGACGGCTACAATGAGCAGAGGATTCACACGGAGATGGAAGCCGGACGCTGACCGAGATGCCGAGCGGAGGAGTTTATTCGCTGTCGGACCGCGGTGGCGAGCCGGTGGGAGTTTTATGCGAGGAATGTGCGCTTCTGATAATCATCAGCTCCGCTGAACTAATGATAGAGTTTGGCGACTTCTCAATGCCTTGATCAAATGGACGACGGAGGTTCGCTGGTCCTTGATCGAGGCGTAGCGGGGACCGATAGAGATTATCGAAGCCCAACTAGCAAAGCCACCTATCTCGTCATCGTCCCCACTCCAGCAAAAATATTGGATTACATTGCCGACAATCGGTGGCCGCTTCAAACCCCTCTCACTTTGAAATGGGCCGTGTCCCTAAATCTTCGCTGTGAAGACTGATCACGCAAGGTCACTTCATCCCAAAGCGATCCCGATAAAAGCCAGGCGTAATTCCTAGCCGTTTTTGAAATACGCGGTGTAACGCGTGGAGGCTTCCAAAGCCAGAACGCTCAGCGATGCGAGCCAATGGCCAATCAGCGGTCTCGAGCAGCATTTTTGCTCGGTCGATCCGGGCATCTTCGACGAACTGGGCTGGTGTCGTACCGGTTTCCTTTCTAAACGAGCGTGAGAAGGTCCGTTCGGTCATGCCAGCCCGCAGCGCAAGTGAGGGACCGGTCAGGTCACCGGTTGGGTCCGCCAGAATTTCATTGAGTAGATTACGCAGGCGCGGCGTCGCTGTAAGCGCTGTTGCGAGTCCCGGGTTGAATTGAGCTTGCCCCCCTGGCCTGCGCATAAACAGAACCAGTTGCCGCGATACGGATAGTGCTGTTTGCGCACCGCAGTCGTCCTCTACAAAGGCAAGGCACAAATCGACCCCTGCTGTAATTCCGGCGGAGGTGTATACTGGCGGTTCGGACACAAAAATCGCATCTCGCTCCACCTCGATCTGAGGCCGTAATTTTTTGAGCAAATCCACTGAGTTCCAATGCGTTGTCGCACGTTTTCCATCGAGGAAGCCACCCGCCGCAAGTACGAAAGCTCCGGTGCACACGCTGGCCAGACGACGGACGCTCCGGGCGCGCGATGTTAGCCATGTAATCAGATCGGTCTCGAATATAACATTCCGCAGCCCACCTTCGCTTCCCCCCGAAATAATGATCGTATCAATATCTTCAGGCAGAGCTTCCAGTGCGACGGCATCTCCCAGGCGAATACCTCCAGCCGAACTACAGTTGATCAACCCGCCTATCGGGGACGCCAGGATAAGCTCGTAACGTGGGATGTGCGCCGGTTTGTAAAGATTAGCTGTCGCGAACACCTCCATGGGACCCACTACATCAAGGGCTTGCGCCCCTTCGTAGCCGACCATGGCAATGCGCCTGACTGTTTCCTTATGTGTCTGCATTGGCGAAATATGCGATAAGTTTGACATTTTCGCCAGACACTTCGTAGGGATAGATTGGCGGAAGTTCTGCTGTTCTGGGTTAAACTATGCGCCAAATTTTTGGGAAAGCCTTCCTTTTTTTGCTCATGATCCTATCGACGCATGCGAGTGCTGCGGTAGCCGATCCAATTCAACTGCCTCCATTAAAGCCGGGACACCTCCGGCCACTTGTTGCCATTGTTGCGGACAACTCAGGTACGGAGACGACGGACCTTGTCGTGCCCTACGGCATCTTAAAAGCCGCGAATGTCGCCGATGTCGTTATCGTTTCGTCCAAAGCTGGCACGGTCAGTCTTATGCCTGCTCTCGCCATTGAGCCGGATATAACGATGAAAGCATTCGACAAAACTCACCCTGAAGGAGCTGATCTTGTAATCGTGCCGGCGATGCATGACAACAGGAGCGAAGTCGTCATTAGGTGGGTGCTGGAGCAAGCGAAAAAAGGGGCTTTTGTTAGCGCCATATGCGAAGGCGCATGGATAGCCGCGCGGGCAGGTCTGTTAGAAGGACGAAACGCGACAACACACTGGTACGCATTCGACAAAATGGCAGGAAAGTTCCCGCAGACCCGCTGGGTCCGAGACCAGCGATATATTGTAGACCGCAACGTCATGACCACCACCGGCGTTACTGCATCTATCCCGGCAAGCTTGGTGCTGGTTGAGGCAATAGCGGGACATGCGAAAGCGAAAACAACGGCAAACCAGTTTGGATTTGTCGACTGGGACGCGACCCACGACTCCGCACCATTTCATCTGACAGCACGGCGCATTGGACTCGTTATCGCAAACTATCTCTCATTTTGGGAACACGAGACCCTATCTATTCCCGTTACAAATGGTTTTGACGAAATCACACTTGCGCTCAGCGCCGACGCTTGGTCGAGAACATACCGTTCGCAAGCCATAGCTACGTCCAGAGAAAACTTTATCGTTTCCCGGCATGGTCTCATGCTCGTGCCAAATAAGACGAAGGACGTGGGCGATGGCCGATCATCTTGGTACGAGGCAGATATTTTGGCATCGTCTCTCGGTGTGACACTTGTAAAAATTGCGGAGCGATACGGTCAAGAAACTGCTGATCTTGTAGCTCTGCAACTTGAGTATTCAGCCACTGAATAGCGATCATCCGCCGAACCCAGCATTCACAGATATTTGCGATTTACGACGCTACCCAGCTCCATCGCCGAAACAGGGCTGCCGCTTGTACAGTCCATAGCTCTGCGTCGTGGAAGTGCCGCAATTTCAGTCCATTCATTGCCTGTTAATCGCATGCGCCATATAGACGATGTTGTGATTGTGTGGCCTGCATTCGGCCCAGTGCATTGCATTGACAGGTTGTGATCTGTATATCAACACGGGTTGCGGTCACTTGAGGCATCTGTCTTTAAAAGTATGGTGCTTGGCGCTTGCAACGAATGATGGTAATATATGTTTATGGTCACGGTGACCAGTGAGTGGATGAAAACGAAGGGAGCGAAGATGGAGTTGGTGAAAATCGCTATTGTCGTAACGTCGAGTCTCATTCCGGTTCTCTGCGTGGCAAACTACTTTCTCGCCAGAGCCAATCGTATTATCTAAATGACTGTTGAGGTGGTTTTATTCGCCTTGCATTTCGGCTTATGATTGCATAGTAGCCCCTAAAGTTGAATTTCGGGGGCTTTTTGATGAGAGACTATTTAAAGACCGGTACAGCGGTCTTTTTTGCCTTGCTTGCTTTCTTGGTTTCCGCATATGGCGTTGACGACAAGCTGGCCCAAAACTATCCGTCTGTCGCCCCCTATACGTTTCTGATCCCCCTAGCGATGCTCGCTGTCACAGGGCTGATGGTGTTGTCGCTCGTGGTGCATCTAATCATTTCGGTGTTTGAGCGTCTCCAACGAATTTGGGGTACAAGTCTTCGTAACACAACTGTATCGAAATGTGCTTTCGCCGATCTGCCCGTAATTCACAGACTCGCTACTGAAAAGGTTGGCGACGTGTCCGATCTCGCTCAAACCCAAGCGCTCTACAATCACAACAAGGATTGCTTCAGGAAAATTGTTGACGTCAAGACCCAAGCTGTCATCGGATACTTCTGCGTAGTCCCGCTGACTAACAAGGGGGTGACGCAGGTGCAGGAGCGCAACCTTCTCTCTGGAACAGTCGACTTGGACAACTTTGCTAAGCGCTTCGCGAAGGGGAGCTCAGTTTACATTGGCAGCATCGCCGGTGCCAACACCAAGGGCGCGGCAGCCGCTGTTGAGCAGCTCAAACTTTTTCTTATGAACAAGGATTGCCTCAAAGCTTTCGCCAGGCCGATGACGAAACATGGAGTTCGTTTGGTCAAAAACTATGGATTTGCTCCTGTGAGCACGCACGATCGCGTAGAGACTGGGGTATTCGTCTATAAGATTCGACAAATCTGAGATCAGGCTCACTTCCCAAGCTTTTGAAACGCGGAGGCAGTCTTTTGGATTAGCCTGGGTTACGGTTAGTCGCCCACTCTTTCCTGCAAGGTAGATCAACCCATCTACTCGCGGATCGTGTTCAGCAAATCCACGATCGCGATGATTAGATTGCGTCGAAAAACCTTGGGGATCAGGCAAATCGCGGTGATGAGACCTGCACCATCCAATATATTGGCGTGCCGTTCAATACAGCGAATATGTCATTTTGCCCGTGAAAGATGATCAGTATAGTCAACTGACGTCACATATTCATAAACAACAGCGAGGGCGTCCCCTTCACGCCTGCCCGCTTTTTCATGCGTTCTATGCGATGTTCGATCGTCCGCGGCGATAACTCGATTCTTTGGGCGATATCGCGAGCTGAAAGTCCCTCTCGTAGAAGCTGAATAATCGACAGGTCGGTATCGTCATATCGGATATTTCGTCCGATCGCCGAAAGGGAATGAATTTCTGCAAGGGCGACGCACCACGCTCCCATGGGATCGGGAAGGATAATGTAGTCCCCGATGACCCTCACATTCCGTATGCGTTGGTCAACCTTACCGATAGAGGGACGACCGCCGAAAGCCGCAGTCTCGAAGGCCTTCGTCACAGTGTCGATGATAGCTATAATATCGGGAAAATCACGCACGGCCTGCGTCTGCTGCAATTTTTCGCCATCAAGCAGACTGGTGGGAATCTTGTATTTCGATATGAAGTCCAGTCGCCAATCCATCGGCACCTTCGCCTGCATATCGACGGTGACCAGAACCATGTTGATCCCGAGAATGCCTTGCACCGAGCGGCAGAGCGTTTCGGCTCCTATAAGCTTACCAGCATTCTCCAGCCAAGTGTCAGTCAGCCGGCGCATAAGTTCGTCGAACGAAGAGCGTGATTTCACGGAGAACACGCCCGAGAAGACAAAAACGAACGGTTTTGTCACGACGGACCGGAGGTTGTCGTTCTACGCGTAATTGCCTCTCATTGTTGAATTTAAGACTTGAACGAGAGACTGAATGCCCCTCCCGCAAAACCGTTCGTTTCTGTCAAGTCGTGATTGCAGGGAGTGAAATGAGAGGCTTTATCGGCACCATGGCGAGGATCGGTTACGCACGTGTTTCGACAGTCGACCAACATCTCGATTTGCAGAGAAATGCCCTCCGTCAGGCGGGGTGCGAACGTGTATTCGAAGACCATGGCGTCTCAGGAAGCCACCAGCAAAGGGGTGGCTTGTCTACGATGCTAAAGGCTCTTCGACGCGGCGATATTCTGGTTGTCTGGAGACTTGATCGTCTCGGAAGATCGATCGTTCATCTGATTTCCCTAGTTGAAAACCTGAAGCGCCGGGGGATAGGCTTCATATCGCTGACGGAAAGCATCGATACGTCATCGGCAGGTGGCCAATTGATATTCCATATTCTCGCAGCCCTTGCCGAATTCGAGAAGTCGTTAATCCGGGAGCGGACCATCGCCGGCATTGCTGCCGCGAAAGCACGAGGTAAATTACCTGGGCGGCGGCCTGCGCTGACCGAGATGCAATGCAGGGAAATCCGTATTGTGTTGAATGCAGGCGCATCGGTGCGGGAGGTCGCTCGAAAGTACAACGTTCATCCTCGGACGGTCGTCCGGGGGATACGCCGGTTGGCGTGAAGCTGAGATAGTCTTCCTGTCTGATTTCTCCGGGCTTAAAGCACCTGTGGCAATGCGAGCGCGAGTGCAGATGATAGGACAATAAACACAGCGAGAATGATCGACTTCATTGCGCTCCTATCTTCCCACCTTTTTGCGATAGCAACGAAGAGAGCCAGCAAAAAGAGAACCAGCAAGCTGTAATAGGCCGCTCGAAAAACATTGACGAACTGATCGCCGAATGAGGCATCTTTCAAGGGTTTCGGTTGGAAGTCCGCAATCACAAGAAGAACGGCGTAATAAGCGACGAAGATCGATTGAAGGATCGGGTTGCGTCCCCAAATTGCAATCACCGATATGAGAGGGCCGACAGCGGCAAACGATATGATTGCGTATCCGAGGACCGGGACGGCGGTTGTGTGCCAGAACCTAGCGGAACTATCGACACCGATCGCAACCCATAAGCAGATTGCAACGGGCACTGTGCATAAGGCGAAAGCGCATTTCAATTCGTATGATGTAACCATTCCTGGCTTCATGGATGACCTCACATCTGACATGTGATGGAGATAAAATCATCATATGATTGCATTAGCGTTTCCTTATTGACGATTGCGTCACAAGGTTAGCTATTCCGTAGTGAAGGACTTCAATCCAGGCGAAGGCGGGAAATTCGATTTCTCGAAATTTTTGATCTAGCCGAAGTGCATTTCGATTTTTCTGAGGGGCCTATCAGGCTCTGATTGACATCTATGTCAGTTTGCCGAGAGATTGACGGTGTAGGTTGAGGGGTATTCCGCATCCACTTCGTACTCACTGCTGGGTTCACATCAGAAAGCACGTGTATCAGCAGAAGAAAACTTCGCATTGGATGCAGCTCAATGCTAGTGTCGCTGTAATGGTAACCGGGACAAAGCAATCATGGATTTGGTAATTCCCAGCGCAGCCAATCTCGGCCTGTTCGTCAGCGCCACGCTGGTGCTGCTTCTTGTGCCGGGACCGGCGGTCCTTTACATCTTTGCGCGTTCGGTCGAGCAGGGCCGTTCTGCCGGCCTCGTTTCAATCCTTGGCATTCATACCGCCACACTTGTTCACGTCGTCGCCGCCGCTGTTGGGCTCTCGGCGCTTTTGGCATCGTCTGCGCTTGCCTTCAGCGTGGTGAAATATGCGGGCGCGGCCTACCTGATCTGGCTTGGCCTCAAGAAGCTCCTCGGGTCGTCGGACATTCCCGACGTCGAGGGCGGTTTACCGAAGCGAAGCAGCATGCGCATCTTTCGTGAGGGCTTCATCGTCAATCTCCTCAATCCGAAGACCGCATTGTTCTTTCTGGCTTTCCTGCCGCAGTTCGTTGAGGTCGATCGTGGCCATATGGCAATGCAGATCGCCTTTCTCGGAATTCTCTACACGGTGATTGGTGTTCTGACGGATTGCACCTACGCACTTGCTGCCGGCACGGCCG
>Ga0268256_1000690_pt1 | contig 25343 bp, 21 predicted proteins | sample AgamicAtAmrz_FD_200247 | JGI IMG/M metagenome (GOLD analysis project Ga0268256, IMG submission 200247) | Agave microbial communities from Guanajuato, Mexico - At.Am.rz (v2) (version 3) | ecosystem: Host-associated > Plants > Roots > Rhizosphere | place: Guanajato, Mexico | collected 2012-06-07 | reverse complement strand
CGACAGCAGGCCAGCGGTGAACTGCTCGCTCACGCACAGCCGCAGGTCACGGGCGCGCAGGCTCTCGGCCAGCAAACCCGGCAGCCCCACGGTACCTTCGAAAATCAGGCTCTCGCCGGCAACCTGGCGCACCTCCGGCCACAGGGCTTCCATCTGTGCCCGCTGGCTGGCCGGTCCGGTGAGTTTCAGTTCAATGATCGGCATGGAGGAGCGATACCCCATCACCACGCCATCCGGCAGGTTCAGGTGGCTCAGACTCTGGGCGAGATCGCTTTCCGAACGGCCAAACGTGGTCAGGCGCAGGCACACCGGGGGGGCCGGCAGCTCGAAACGCTGCTGAATGCGCGGGAGGATCTCTTTCTCGACCATCACTTTAAATTCGGACGGCACGCCCGGCGTAAAGAAGAAGGTGCAGCGGTTAAGCGTCAGCGCAAAGCCGCAGGCAGTGCCAACCGGGTTATCGAGCATCTCGCTGCCGGCGGGGATCATCGCCTGTTTGCGGTTGCTGGGTGCCATCACCCGGCCACGGCTTTCGAAAAAGCGCGTCATATGCTCAAGCCACGACGCCTGCTGCTCCAGCTCAACGCCGGCGGCGCGTGCAGCAGCCAGCGCGCTGAGATCGTCGCTGGTGGGGCCAAGACCGCCGTTGACGATAACCACATCAGCTTCGGTGCTGCGCTCCTGCAAAATGGCGATCAGGCTGTCGAGATCGTCGCCCACGGTGTTGCGGCGCGTGAAGGGTAAACCCTGGGTGAAGAGGTAATCGGCAAGCCAGGCGGCGTTGGTATCAACGATTTGCCCGTGCAGGACTTCATCGCCGGTAGAGAGCATTTCCACAGTTAACATCGACTTACTCCGCATAGAGTGAAGGCTCTACTATAGCGCAAGGCGATACCGGGGAAAGCGAAAAGGCGCGGCAATGTGCCGCGCCCTGGGGATCAGAAGGAGACGCTGCCGCCCACATAAGGGCCGTCGGCCACCGCGTTGTCGCGATCGCCATCTTTGCCGGCGAGGTTGATGTAGCGATAACCCGCTTCGATGCTGATCGGACGCATAATGGTCCAGCGCACGCCGGCGTTCGCTTCTTCGTAGTCCTTCACGCCGCTGGAGAGCGAGTCCGGGGAGTAGTAGTACTCGCCATACAGACGGAAGCTGTCGGTCAGCGGCCACTGCAGGCCACCGCCTACCGCCGCCGCGTAGCCTTCGTCACCGGATTTCGGGTTCAGGTAGATGCCCTTGCCGCCCACGGTGGCCAGCAGCGGTCCCAGCGGCAGGTTCAGGCCGATGCCCAGCCCGCCGATTTCGCCGTCGTCATCGTTATGCGCCCAGTTACCGCTCAGCGCCAGCCCGGTGGTATCGGTGCCAAAGCCCACGCCGAGGTTGGTGTACTCTTTGCCCGCCTGGGCATTCACACTGATAGCGCTGGCGTAGCCTGAAACAAACAATAAGCTGGCGATACCAGCAAGCACGACTTTTTTCATTTTTGCTCTCTTTATACACTCACAATCGATGTGCCGGCATTGTACCGTTGCGTTTGTTGCTTTCAAGGCGCGATAACCGGTGTTTCTCCAGGGTATTGTAAGGAATTGAAACCTGCCGCTGCGTCTGAAAGGCACCAGCCATTCCTGCAATAGAAACTGCCAGATTGTCCTCGATCGACCGGGCCGTTACCGTGTTGTGCGAAAAGTCAGTCCGATTGATTGCACAGAGCGATGATGCTCACCACTACCCGTTCGAGGAGCCATGATGAATAAGAAAGGGTTAACCACCGCCTCCGGCGCGCCTGTCGCCCATAATAACAATGTCGCCACCGCCGGCCCGCGCGGCCCGATGCTCCTGCAGGACGTCTGGTTCCTTGAAAAGCTGGCGCACTTTGACCGGGAAGTGATCCCCGAGCGTCGTATGCACGCCAAAGGCTCCGCCGCCTACGGCACCTTTACCGTGACTCAGGACATTACTGCCTTTAGCCGTGCGAAAATTTTCTCTGAGATCGGCAAGAAAACCGAGCTGTTCCTGCGCTTCTCCACCGTGGCCGGCGAACGCGGCGCAGCGGACGCCGAGCGCGACATCCGCGGCTTCTCCATCAAGTTCTACACCGAAGAGGGCAACTGGGATCTGGTAGGGAACAACACGCCGGTATTCTACCTGCGCGATCCGCTCAAGTTCCCGGATCTGAACCACGTAGTAAAACGCGACCCGCGCACCAACCTGCGTAACCCGACCTGGAAGTGGGACTTCTTCTCCCACCTGCCGGAGTCGCTGCACCAGCTGACCATCGACTTCAGCGACCGCGGCCTGCCGCGCTCCTACCGTCATATGCATGGCTTCGGCAGCCACACCTACAGCTTCATCAACAGCGATAACGAGCGCTTCTGGGTGAAGTTCCACCTCAAATCCGCTCAGGGTATCGCTAACCTGATGGACGACGAGGCGAAACGCCTGGTGGCAGAAGATCGCGAAAGCTCCCAGCGCGATCTGTTCGAGTCCATTGAGGGCGGCGACTTCCCGCGCTGGAAATTCTACGTGCAGGTGATGCCGGAAGCTGACGCGTCACGCGTGCCGTACAACCCGTTCGACCTGACTAAAGTCTGGCCGCACGGCGACTATCCGTTGATCGAAGTGGGTGAGCTGGAGCTGAACCGCAACCCGGATAACTATTTTGCCGAAGTGGAACAGGTAGCAATGTCGCCGGCTAACATCGTGCCCGGTATTGGTTTCTCGCCGGACCGCATGCTGCAGGGGCGTCTGTTCTCTTACGGAGATGCGCACCGCTACCGTCTGGGGGTCAACCACCACCAGATCCCGGTAAACAAACCGCGCTGCCCGTTCCACAACTATCACCGCGACGGCGCGATGCGCGTGGACGGCAACAGCGGCAACGGCCCGACCTATGAGCCGAACAGCTTCGGGGTTTTCCAGGAGCAGCCGGACTACAGTGAGCCGCCGCTGTCGCTGGAAGGCGCAGCCGATCACTGGAATCACCGGGAAGATACCGACTACTTCAGCCAGCCGCGCCAGCTGTTTGCGCTGATTGGCGAAGAGGAGCGCCAGCGCATGTATCGCCGCATCGCGGATGACATGAAGTCGGTTCCGGAGTTTATCCAGCAGCGTCAGATCGGCCTGTTCAGCGAAGTGGACCCGGCTTACGGCGCGGGCATTGCCGCCGCGCTGGATGCGATTAACAACGCGAAATAATCCCCCTCACCGGCAGCCACGCTGCCGGTTTTTTACTGCGCGTCATCGATGCAGAAACAGGGCGATGCGTACCCGCAGACCACCCAGCGTTTCACTTTTTAGCAGTTCAGGCCGCGTCCGGTGCCAGCGGGCGATATCGTTGACCAGCGCCAGCCCCAGCCCCGCACCCGGTTGCTCAATCCCGCTTTCCAGCCGCTGAAACGGCTGCAGCGCCTGCTGCGACAGCGCGCTCTCAATTCCCGGACCGCTATCCTCAATCTCAAGCCAGACCCGCGCCTGCACCGCCGTCACGTGAATGGTGATGGTTCCGCCCTCGGGGGTATATTTCAGCGCGTTATCCAGCAGGTTGGCGCACAGTTCGCCGAGCAGAATGGGATCGCCCTCGACCCACAGCGCCCCGCTCTCACCTTCATAGCCCAGATCGATGCGTTTTATCCGCGCCTGTGCCAGCCGCGACAAACAGCACGCTCTCGCTACCGCAGCCATGTCCACCGCCTCAAACTGCCGCTCGCCCTGCTCTTTGCGCTTCAGCTGCGCCAGCAGCAGCAGGCGCTCTGTCAGCCCGACAGTGTGATCCAGCGTGCGGCTGATGGCCTCCAGGCTCTCGCGCCACTGCGCCGGCTCCGGGCTGGTCAGCGCTACCGCAGTCTGCATCTTAAGTACCGCCAGCGGGGTTTTAAGCTGGTGCGACGCGTCGGCGCTGAACCGCTCCTGGCGGGCAATCAGGGCGCGCAACCTGTCGAGATAGCGGTTGAACGCCACCACCAGCAGCCGGGTTTCCGACCAGGGCAGCAGATGGTCTGGCAGCGGGGTGAGCACGCCAGGATCGCGACGCACCATCATGCCCGAGAGCTGGCGCATCGGTTTTAACACCCGACGCAGCAGCCAGCCCGCCAGCAGCAGCGTTATCAGCACCAGCCCGCCCTGGCTCACCGCCGATGAGAAGAGCAGCTGCTGTGCCAGCAGGTGGCGTGACTGCAGCGTTTCCGCCACGGTGATCTCGACCATGCCGCTGACGCCTGCGCCATTTACCGGCTGCAACAGCCGGGCTGCGCGTATCGCCTGTCCGCGATAGGTCGCATGATAAAACCACGCCAGCGCCGGATAGAGCGTGGTGCGCGGCGTGCCTGCCGGCAGCGGCGGAAGGTCGTCATAGCCGGAAATGACCTTGCCGTTAATATCGGTGACTTTGTAGTAGAGCCGGTCATTCATATTAAGCTCAACGCTGTCGAGCACCACCCACGGCACCTCAACCAGAATCTGCTGGTTACGCACCACCAGCCGCTCCGCCACCATGCGTGCCGACGAGAGCAGCGTGCGGTCATAGGCCTGGGTTGCGGCCTGCATCGCACTGAAATAGCTGGTGAAGGCGGAAAACAGCCACAGCAATAACAGTGGCAGCCCCAGGAACAACAGCAGGCGGGAAAAGAGCGAGGGCGGCACGCTATGGCGTTTCATCACCGCACTCCAGCAGGTACCCGAGGCCGCGCAGCGTGGTGATGCGTACATTGCCTGGCTGGAGTTTTTTGCGCAGCCGGTGAACGTAGAGCTCGATGCTTTCCGGGCTGGCGTCATCAGCAAGATTGAACACCTGATCGAACAGGTGCTGGCGCGATACCGGGCGACCGCGCCGGTACATCAGCACCGTGAGCAGCGCGCATTCGCGTGGAGTCAGGGCCAGCGGTTTACCGGCCAGCTCGAAGTAGCCTTCGTCGTGAAACGCCAGCTCGCCAAGCCGCTGGATCTCCTGTATCTGTCCTTCACTGCGCCTGAGCAAGGCACGTAACCGGGCATCAAGCTCCTCCAGCTCAAACGGCTTTGGCAGATAGTCATCCGCCCCGGCATTTAGTCCTTTTACCCGCTCGGCCACTTCACTGCGCGCGGTCAGCAGCAGTACCGGCAGATGTTGACCGCGCTTGCGCAGCCGCTGCACGACCTGTAAGCCATCCATGCGCGGCATGCCGATATCCAGCACCGCCATCGCGTAGCGCTCGCTTTGCAGCAGGTGGTCCGCTGCCTGGCCGTCAAATACGCAATCCACTGCAAACCCGTGCTGCACCAGCGCTTTCTCCAGCCAGTGCGCCAGCTCACGATTATCTTCCGCCAGTAAGAGACGCATATCACATCCTGTAAAGTTTCTGCCGCGGTGAAAGGGAAATGAAAGGTTAACGTTTTAACAATCATGTAACTGAATCGCTACAAGGCGGTTCACATAATGAGAAAAACATCTGCCCCTGCGTGCTACGGACTGTAAAAACCGGGCACACCCACGTCACTGACCCGTATCGTGAGGACCCTATGAGCAAGCGTTTCTGTCGTACCTTCATCGCTACTACTCTGCTGCTGAGCACCACGCCGCTGCTGGCGGCGGAGCCGCCCTCCCGCACCGAATGCATTGCGCCGGCCAAGCCCGGCGGCGGATTCGACCTGACCTGCAAGCTGATCCAGGTCAGCCTGCAGGAAACCAACGTGATAGAGAAACCCATGCGCGTGACCTATATGCCCGGCGGCGTCGGCGCGGTGGCCTACAACGCCATCGTCGCCCAGCGTCCGGCGGAGCCGGGTACCGTGGTGGCGTTTTCCGGCGGCTCGCTGCTCAACCTCTCCCAGGGAAAATTTGGCCGCTACGGGGTGAATGATGTGCGCTGGCTCGCCAGCGTCGGCACCGACTACGGGATGATCGCGGTGCGCGCAGATTCACCGTGGAAAAACCTCAACGATCTGATGGCGGCGCTGGAGAAAAACCCCGATAGCGTGGTGTTTGGTGCCGGTGCGTCTATCGGCAGTCAGGACTGGATGAAGACCGCGCTGCTGGCAAAACAGGCCAATGTCGATCCGCGCAAGATGCGTTATGTAGCGTTTGAGGGCGGCGGCGAACCGGTGACGGCGCTGATGGGTAACCATGTGCAGGCGGTGTCCGGGGATATGAGTGAGATGGTGCCGTACCTGAAGGGCGACAAGCTGCGGGTGCTGGCGGTGTTCTCGGCGGAACGTCTGCCGGGCGCGCTGGCCAACGTCCCTACGGCGAAAGAGCAGGGCTACGACCTGGTCTGGCCGATCATTCGCGGTTTCTTTGTCGGGCCGAAAGTCAGCGATGCGGAGTATCAGTGGTGGGTAGAGACGTTCCGGAAGCTACAGCAAACAGAGGTGTTCAAAACCCAGCGCGATCTGCGCGGCCTGTTTGAATTCAACAAGAATGGTAAAGAGCTGGATACGTATGTGAAACAGCAGGTGGAAGAGTACCGCAAACAGGCCCAGGCCTTTGGCCTGGCCAACTGAGGAGCGCCATCATGAGCGATCGTATTTTTGCCAGTATCTGGCTTCTGCTCTGCCTCGGCGGCCTGGTGGTCGCCTGGCAGATCCACAGCGAGTACAGCTATGAACCCGTAGGCCCCCGTCCGTTCCCGGTGGGCATTCTGGTGCTGATGCTGCTCTGTTCGGTGCTGCTTCTGCTGCGCCATCCCGACCTGGTGGAGTGGCCGCATAAGGCGGTGCTGCAACGGCTGCTGATCATGGTGGTCGCCCTGATGCTCTACGCGTGGGCCTTCGAATGGCTGGGCTTCCCGCTGGCCACCGCGCTGCTCACCGCCGTATTCGGCATGCTGTTTGGGGCCACGCTGCCCGCCGCGCTGGTCGCAGGCGCCATTATGGGCGCTGCGTTCTGGTACGCCTTTGACTCGCTACTTGACGTCACGCTGCCGCTCGGTGTCTGGCTACGCTAACGGAGAACGCTAATGGATACCTGGTTATATCTCTCTCAGGGGTTTGCGGTCGCGCTCACCCCGGAAAACCTGATGATTGCCCTGATCGGCTGCTTCGCGGGCACTATCGTCGGCCTGCTGCCGGGCCTCGGCCCGATCAATGGCGTGGCGATCCTGCTGCCGCTGGCGTTTGCCATGCACCTTCCGGCCGCCTCAGCGCTGATCCTGCTGGCAACGGTGTACATCGGCTGTGAATATGGCGGACGCATCTCCTCCATCCTGCTGAACGTGCCTGGCGATGCCGCCGCCATAATGACAGCCATCGACGGCTACCCGATGGCGAAACAGGGACGCGGCGGCGTAGCGTTATCGATTTCAGCCGTCAGCTCCTTTGTGGGTTCAATGATCGCTATCGGCGGCATTATTCTCTTCGCACCGACGCTGGCGCAGTGGTCGCTGGCGTTCGGACCGGCAGAGTATTTTGCCCTGATGGTGTTTGCCATTGCCTGCCTCGGCAGCATGATGGCGCAGAACCCGCTCAAGTCGTTTCTCTCGGCGCTGCTCGGTCTCGGGCTGGCAACGGTTGGCGTGGATGCCAATACCGGCGTTTACCGCTTTACCTTCGACAGCGTTCACCTCTCGGACGGCATTCAGTTCATCGTGGTGGTCATTGGGCTGTTCTCGGTATCGGAAATACTGCTGATGCTGGAAAGCACCAGCAGCGGTCAGACGCTGGTGCGGAAGACGGGCCGGATGATGTTCACGATGAAAGAGGCGGCAAGCTGCACCGCGGCCACACTGCGTTCATCGGTTATCGGCTTTTTTGTCGGCATCCTGCCGGGCGCGGGGGCAACCATCGCCAGTGCGATTACCTACATGACCGAGAAGAAACTTAGCGGTGATAAAGGGACGTTTGGCGACGGGGATATTCGTGGGGTGGCGGCACCGGAAGCGGCGAATAACGCCTCCGCTTGCGGCTCCTTCATTCCCATGCTGACGCTGGGCGTGCCGGGCTCCGGCACCACAGCGGTGATGATGGGCGCGCTGACGCTCTACAACATCACACCCGGCCCGGCGATGTTTACCGAGCAGCCGGATATTGTCTGGGGGTTAATTGCCGCCCTGCTGATCGCCAACGTCATGCTGCTGATCATGAACATCCCGCTGATCGGCCTGTTCACCCGCATGCTGACCATTCCGATGTGGTTCCTTGCGCCTGCCATCGCCGCCGTCTCTGCCGTGGGGGTTTACGCGGTGCACAGCACCACCTTTGATCTGGTGCTGATGGTGGCGCTTGGCGTGCTGGGCTACCTGCTGCGTAAGATGCACTTCCCGATGTCGCCGCTGATTCTGGGCTTTGTGCTGGGTGAGATGCTGGAACAGAACCTGCGGCGCGCGCTCTCCATCAGCAACGGCAACCTGGGGATCCTCTGGGAGAGCGGCGTGACGAAGTCGCTGCTGCTGCTCGCCCTGCTGGTAGTGACGCTGCCGCCGCTGATAAAACGGCTGCGTAAACGCCGCAAGGCGACACTCCAGCCGGACTAAGTTCAGGCCAGTACGCTGGCAACCCACTCCTGAAGCTGGCGGCGCGAAAGCTTGATGCCGCCGGTTTTCAGGGTGTCCGGCAGCGGCAGCCAGTGCACCGGCTGCTGAAAGCGGGCCAGGCTCTCTCTGACCCATGCGCTAAGCCGCTCAGGCAGTACGCCATCGCTACACTCCACCACCGCCACCGGGCGCTGACCAAACTCGGCATCCTTCACCGGCACTACAAACACCTGGCAGACGCCGGGATGGCGGGCGATCACCCGCTCAACCTCTTCCGGCTGAATGCCCTCCCCGGCGCTGAAAAACAGGTTATCGAGCCGCCCAACAATGGTGAGCCGTCCATCAGCGATGACGCCGCGATCCCGGGTAGCGAACCAGCCTTCAGCATTGGTGAGCGGCAGCAGCATGCCGTTATGCCAGTAGCCGCTGGCGAGGCTGGCGGCGCGCACCCATACCTCGTTTGCCACGATCCTGACCTCGCGCCCCGGCAGCGGCGCGCCCACATCCGGCAAGCCGTCCGCCGCTTTGGCACAGACCGTGGAGGCCAGCTCGGTCATACCGTAGCCGCAGAAGCAGGCGATGCCCCGCTGCTGCGCCGCATGGGTCAGCTCTACCGGAATGGTCGCCCCGCCAAGCAGCACGGTATGCAGCGTATCCGGCCGCTGAGGATCATTGAGCAGCCGCCAGAGCTGGGTCGGCACCAGCGAGGCGTGGCTGCATCCGCTCAGCGCCTGCGCCAGGCCCATCTCCTCCCGGACTGCCAGCTGCGCCCCGGCCAGCAGCCAGCGCCAGAGAATGCCCTGCCCGGAGACGTGAAACAGCGGTAACGACAGCAGCCAGCGGTTGTTCTCGCTGAACGGGATTACCGCCAGCACGCCAGCCGCACTGGCAAGATGCGCGCCGGGCGTATGCACCGCTGCTTTCGGCACCCCCGACGAGCCGGACGTTAGCGTCATGGTCGCCAGCCGCCGGGCATCCCACGCCGCGCCGCAGTCGCCCGTGCCGTTGTCCATGCGCAGCGCCGTCAGACCGGCAAGCGGCACGGCACCGTCGAGGGTCAGGGCAAAGCGCAGGGTCATCCCGGGCAGCAGCGCCGCCAGTTGCTCCGCCGGGAGCTGAGGGTTAAGCGGCAGCAGGCGCGCCCCGCACTGCAGTAACGCAAGCCAGGCGATCAGCGTGGCAGCCCGGTTGCGGGCGCACAGCGCCACGCCGTCGCCCTCCCGCACGCCCTGCTGGTAAAACCCGGCAGCCAGGGCGTCTACCCGCGTACAGAGCGCGCGCCAGCTCAGCCGCTCCCCGGCAAGCTCCACCGCTGGCGCATCGGGGCGCAGCCGACACCAGTGACGCCAGGGCCAGTCGGAAAAAGTCATCGCAGCGCCTCCAGATGCTCAACGCCATAAAGCGGTAGCGCACTGCCGGGCCAGGGGCGGATCAGCTGAGCCTGCATCAGCGACAGCGTGTCCAGCCCGGGTAGCGTGCCCGGCGTCAGCCAGGCAGCAATGCGCGCCAGCTGGGTCAAACCGAGGCTGGATTCCAGCGACGAGCTGATCACTGCCTCAAGCCCGGCTGCATGGGCGGCCTGCACCTGGGCGCGCACCGCCTGAAGGCTGCCGGTGAGGGTGGGTTTGATCACCACGGCGCGCACGCCCGGCTCGGCAACGAAGCGAAAATCTGGCTCGCGCAGGCTTTCGTCCCAGGCGATGGCAATTCCGCTGTCGGCGGCAAAGGCGCGTGAGGCGTCGCGGGTGTGGCACGGCTCTTCAATAAACGCAATGCGCTCGCGCCACGCCGGATTGATGTACTTCGCAAACTGCTGCGCTTTCAGCGGTGTCCAGGCGCGGTTGGCGTCGAGCCGCAGCCGCAGGTCCGGCACCGCCTCCAGCAGTAGGTTGACCAGCATGCCATCGCGCACCGCTTCATACAGCCCGACCTTCACCTTCGCCACCTTCTCCCCCGGCAGCGCCGCCAGCGTGGAGAACAGCTCGTCAGGGTCGCCGGTGCATAACGGCGCGGTGCGGTACTCCCCGGCCGCAGGCAGCTGCTGCTCCAGCTCCGCCAGGGCGCAGCTCAGGCCAAAGGCTACCGCAGGGAGCGAGGGGAGCAGCGGATGTTGACCGCAGCACCACGCCTCCAGCCACGCCAGCGTCGCCTGACGACAGGCTTCCAGCGACTCCTGACTGAAGCCCGGCAGCGGAGCGATCTCGCCCCAGCCGTCGCGCCCCTCTTCGCCAAGACAGACCACCAACCCGTCGCGGGTTTTCAGACGCTGATGGCGCAGCACCACGCCCGCATCCATCGGGATCTGATAAGCAAACAGCCGCGCGCGTCGCATTATGGGTTCCGTTTAAACTTGCTGAAATCGGGCTGGCGCTTCTGGTTGAAGGCGTTACGCCCCTCCTGCCCCTCTTCGGTCATGTAGAACAGCATGGTGGCATTCCCGGCCAGCTCCTGCAGCCCGGCCTGGCCGTCGCAGTCGGCATTGAGCGCGGCCTTCAGGCAGCGCAGGGCCATCGGGCTGTTCTGCAGCATCTCGCGGCACCAGCGCACGGTTTCTTTTTCCAGATCCGCCAGCGGCACCACGGTATTTACCAGCCCCATCTCCAGTGCCTGCTGCGCATCATACTGGCGGCACAGGAACCAGATCTCACGCGCCTTTTTCTGGCCGACGATGCGCGCCATATAAGAGGCACCCCAGCCGCCGTCAAACGAGCCCACTTTTGGCCCGGTCTGGCCGAACACGGCGTTATCTGCAGCAAGCGTCAGGTCGCACATCATGTGCAGCACATGTCCGCCGCCGATGGCGTACCCGGCAACCATCGCCACTAACGGTTTCGGGCAGGTGCGGATCTGGCGCTGGAAGTCGAGCACGTTGAGGTGATGCACACCGGAGTCGTCCTGATAACCGCCGTAGTCACCGCGCACTTTCTGATCGCCGCCGGCACAGAAGGCTTTTTCCCCCTCGCCGGTCAGCACGATCGCACCGATGTTATCGTCGTAGCGCGCCTCTGCCAGCGCCTGCATCATCTCCTTCACCGTCTGCGGTCGAAACGCGTTGCGTACTTCCGGACGATTAATGGTGATTTTTGCTATGCCGTCGCGCGACTTTTCATAGCGGATATCGGTAAAGCCAGCGGAGCAGTCCAGCCATTCGACCGGGGCGTAAAGCTCTGCGTCATCAGGGTAAATCATGGGGCATCCTCAGTGGAATAAGACAAAAGGGTGGCAAGGCAGGCGCAGAACGCCTGCGGGTTTTCCCGGTGCGCGTTGTGCCCGGCATCGGGGATCGCGTGGCGCTGCGCGGGGATATCCTGTGCGATGGCCTGAAAACGGGTATCGCCCGCGCCATGCAGAAAGTGAAACGCGACCGGCAGCCTCGCCAGATACGGGCGCAGGTTGGGCTGCCGCCCCAGCGAGGTGGCATGCAGCATCGTCGCCAGTGCCGGGGCGTGATTGTCACGGCGTTGGTCAATAAAAGCCTGACGACGGGCGGGCGACAGCGAAGCAAATACGGGCTGGGCGTACCAGTCCTGAAGCACGCACTCCAGCGGCTCAGAAGTGAAACGGCGAACCCAGCGGGCGTCCGACTCGCGCCGCGCCTGGCGCTCGCGGTACGTCGTCAACCCTGGGTGCGATCCTTCCACGATCAGCCCCTGCAGCCCACGGGGCTGCCTGCAGGCGTGAGACATGGCGACACGACCGCCGAGGGAGTAGCCCACCAGCCAGTAGTTTAGTATGTTGTAATTAAACAGCGTGTTTTGCAGCAGGCGGTGGGTCGAGGCAAAGTTACCCGGGGGAATGCCGCATGAGCCGCCATGCCCGGGCAAATCAACGAGCAACTGCGGATGATTAAACGCTGGGGCTATCTCCTGCCAGTCAGCGGCGGAGCCAAGAAAACCGTGCAGCCAGACGATCCACGGCAGCGTCGGGTTTCCGGGTTTGACGACGGCATGCAGAGTCACAGCTGGCTTACCCGCGACAGCAGCTGCTGGAGCGCCTCCACGCCGCCCGTTTCGCTGACCACGGCCTCAATCACCGTTGCGCGCGGCCTCTGCCACGCCTGATGCAGCACCGCGCTTAACGCTGCAAAACTGGCTGGCTGGTGGTAATCGAGACCAAACATCGCCGCGGCGTGGCGGAACTCAATCTGCTGCGGCATGCAGTAGAAACGTTCGCGCACCGCGGCATCGGTCGGCAGCAGCGAGAAAATCTGCCCGCCGTTATTGTTGATGATCAACAACACCAGCGGGGCGCTGACCTCGCGCAGCAGCGCCAGCGCGTTGAGATCGTAGAGCGCAGAGAGATCGCCGACCACGGCCAGCGTCGGCCGGCCGCTGCCGCGCTGCACGCCTGCCGCGGTGGAGATCAGGCCATCAATCCCGCTGGCACCGCGATTGCTGAACACCGGGTAACCCGCCGGCAGCCGGGCAAAGGCATCCACCAGCCGTACCACCAGGCTATTGCCGAGAAACAGCTGACCGTCGACGGGCAGCAGCGCGGGCAGCCGGTGGGCAATCTGCGCTTCACCAAAATCGGTTGTAACCCCTTCCACCTCATGCAGGGCGCTTCGTGCCAGCGCCGTCAGTGCGGGCGCCCAGGGCGTCTGTAACGGTGCCGGATGCGCGGCCAGCCAGTCGCTGATGTTGCCAACCAGACGTCGACCGCGATGATGAGCCGGATCGAGTCGCCCCGCCTGGCTGTCGATGAGCCAGAACTCCTGCGGCGCACAGGCCGCCTGCCACTGCAGCAGGCGTTTGCCGGTCAGGCTGCCGCCAAACTGCAGCACGATATCGGCCCCGGCCAGCAGGCGCTGCGCCTCGGGATGCGCCAGCCAGAGATCGGCGCAGGGCAGCGGCTGACCGGTGCAGGAGAGCGTATCGCCGATCAGCGGCCAGCCAAGACGCTGCGCCCAGGCAGCAAGCTGCTCACCTTCGTTTGCCGCCAGACGCCCGGCGAGAATGACGCCGCGCTTCATGCTCCACGCCGCCCAGTCCGGCTGCGTGTGGATGCGCTGCGGGACTGAGGTGTGCAGCCACGGCGCGTCGCTCTGCCACCATGACCCGGGTTCTTCCAGCCACGCGCTGCCGGTGTCATCCATTACACCATAAAGCGGCTCGGCAAACGGGCAGTTGATATGCACCGCCCCACCGGACAACGGCCCCAGCAGATTATCGATAGCAGAGAGAAGCCAGCGCGCCGGAATATCCGGCGTCGGACGCGGCAGCGACAGCGTGGCGGCAGGATGTGAGGCGAAAATATCCGTCTGGCGAATGGCCTGATTCGCCCCGCAGTCGATAAGCTCCGGCGGCCGATCCGCGGTCAGCAGGATCAGCTTTTCACCGGTAAGGCCCGCTTCGATTACCGCCGGATAGAGGTTGGCAACAGCGGTACCCGACGTGACGATCACCGCCACCGGCTCGCCGCTGGCTTTTGCCAGCCCGAGCGCAAGGTGCCCCAGCCCGCGTTCATCGAAGTGGGTATGGGGAGTAAGAGCTGGATGCTCCGCGGCGGCAAGGGTCAGTGGAGTCGAGCGGGAGCCAGGGGCGATACAGACGTGCCGCACGCCGTGACGGGTAATCGCTTCGACAATGGCTGTCGCCCAGCGACGGTTAAACGCGCTTGTAGACATGATGTTGTCCGGTATCAAATTTACCGGGCCATTATAAGGGTCGCGTTTTGGGCTGTTTTGACGTGGGTCGCTATTGTGGCTATCAGAAAGAATTTAGTGCGCGGATGACGGCAGGGGGCGGGCTGAAAACCAGCCCTGCGCGGAACGCAGGGCGGCGGGCTTAGCGGCGAAGCAGCAGACCAAGCACCAGGCCGGCAGCAGCACCGATACCGATCCCCTGCCACGGTTTTTCGTGCACGTATTCATCAGCACGATAGGCCGCTTTTTTGGCGCGGAAGTAGTAGTTATCGGACGCATTGCTGACGCGGTTTTTAACATCGTGCAGCGCCTGCTCTGCGCGCGCCTTCAGCTCAATATATTTCTGGTCAGCCGGATCGCCTGAGGCACGCAGGACTTCTTCCAGCGTATCGCTCAGCAGGGTCAGGTCATCATCCAGTCGCGGTTCGTATGGTTGTGAATTCATTGACATAACGGTTCTCCGTATTCAAACGTTTACTGGTTCGCTAACTATAGACAACATCCCGACATTCTGCCTAACGGCTATTCCCGCGCCATTCCCACGTGCGGGATACCATCTTCGTCGTAAATTGGGGTAACGGGCTGAAAGCCAAACTGCGCATAAAAGGGTTGCAGATGCGCCTGCGCCCCCAGATATAGCGCCTTCTGCGGCCAGTTTTGCTGGCAGCTGGCGAGAGCGCGTTCCATCAATTGCGCACCGAGTTTTTCCCCCCTGACGGCGGCATCAACGATCACCCGGCCAATCACTACCGGCTCAACATCTTCCTCGCTTTTCAGAATCCTCGCATAAGCAATCAGCTTTCCGTCACGCCAGCCGAGGATGTGGCGGTTTTCACCGACCAGGTCGTCACCGTCGATATCAAGGTAAGGACAGGTTTGCTCAACAACAAATACCTGGCAGCGCAGCTGTAATACGGCGTAGAGCGTGGGGACGGTAAGTTCAGAATGGTGCAGGTCTTGCCACTGGATCATGCGTTGCTCCTTGATGTGCGTTATGGTCGTTATACTAAAGGTTTTTCACACTGGCATGGGAGTTACTTGCTATGGAACTAACATTCCTGGGCACCTCGGCGGGTGTGCCGACGAAAACCCGTAACGTCACGGCGATATTGCTCTCGCCCCTGACCAACTCACCGGAACTGTGGCTGTTCGACTGCGGGGAGGGTACGCAGCATCAGATGCTGCATACCGCATACAATCCCGGCAAGCTGACGCGTATTTTTATCACCCATCTGCACGGCGATCACATCTTCGGCCTGCCCGGCCTGCTGTGCAGCCGATCGATGGCGGGCAGTCAGCTCCCGCTGACGGTTTATGGGCCAAAAGGCATCAGGCAGTTTATTGAGATGTCGCTGGCGCTGAGCGGCTCCTGGACCAGCTACCCGCTGGAGATTATCGAAATCGACGGCGGCGTGGTGCTGGATGACGACGACCTGCGGGTAACAGCGTACCCCCTCACCCACCCGGTGGAGTGCTACGGCTTTCGCATCGAGCAGCATGATAAACCCGGGGCGCTGGATGCTGCGCGGCTGATTGCTGCCGGCGTGACGCCAGGGCCGTTGTTCCAGCAGCTCAAACTGGGAAAAAGCGTCACGCTTGAGGACGGACGCGTGGTCAACGGTGCTGATTACCTCGGGGCAGCGCAGCGGGGTAAAACCCTCGCCCTCTTCGGCGATACCGGCCCTGCTGATGCCGCCCTGGCACTGGCGCGTGATGCGGATCTGATGGTGCATGAAGCCACGCTGGAAGCGGACATGGCGGAGAAAGCCAACGAACGTGGCCATTCGACAACGGTACAGACGGCAGATCTGGCGCGTACAGCCGGTGTGAAGCGGCTGGTAGTCACCCATATCAGCTCGCGCTATGACGCCGCGGGATGCGAGGCGCTGCTCGCGGAGTGCCAGGCGGTATTTCCGGGGAGCGAAATGGCAGAAGACTTTCTTACGGTTGCCGTTTGAGAAGCCATCACCACCTCCCCGGTGGTGAGGTGGTTTAAGGGTGACAATAAAAAAAGCCGCCCGGAGGCGGCTTTTTAGCGTTTGCTGCATTACATCAGCGGCTGTGCCATCTGCACCAGCGTAATCAGCGGCTGTGGCCAGACGCCGAGAACCAGTACCAGCAGAGCAGAAATCAGCACTACGATACCGCCCGCGCTGTAGGCCCAGTCGGACGGCGCATCGCGATTCAGCTGCTGCGGCGCGCTCAGGTAGAGGCTGACGGCAACGCGCAGGTAGTAGTAGAGACCGATCGCGGAACCCACCACTACGGCGGCAGTCAGCCACCACAGACCGTTCTGCACACCGACGGCCAGCACGTAGAACTTGCCGATAAAGCCGAGGGTCATCGGAATACCCGCCAGCGACAGCATCATTACCGTCATCACCGCTGACAGCACCGGACGGTGCCAGAACAGACCGCGATAGGAGTAGAGCGAGTCGGCGTCCGGACCGCGATACGGGCTGGACATCAGGCTGACCACACCAAAGGCACCGAGGCTGCTGAACAGGTAACCCGCCAGATAAACCCCGACGGTTTCCATCGCCATCTGACCACTCTGCAGGGCGATGAGCGCCACCAGCAGATAGCCGAGGTGAGAGATGGAGGAGTAGCCGAGCAGACGCTTGATGTTGCTCTGGCTCAGGGCCATCAGGTTACCAAACAGAATGGACGCAACAGCGATAATGCCGAGCACCACGCGCACCGCTTCGCTGTCACCCACCGGGGCGTAGAGGAACAGACGCATCACCACGCCAAAGATGGCGATTTTACTGGCGGTTGCCAGGAAAGTTGATACCGGCGCAGGCGCGCCCTGGTACACATCCGGCGTCCACAGGTGGAACGGCACCAGCGACAGCTTGAAGCCAAGACCGACGATCATCAGCCCCAGGCCCGCCAGCAGCAGCGGTTCGTGCAGCATGTTGTCCGCCAGGCTCTTACCGAGCGCCAGGAACGACAGGCTGCCGGACTGGGCATACACCAGCGCCATACCAAACAGCAGGAAAGACGACGCCGCAGCGGACAGAATAGTGTACTTGATGGCCGCTTCCAGTGAGCGCTTCTGACGGAAGGCATAACCAACCAGGCCGAACAGCGGCAACGAGATAAGCTCAATACCGAGGAACAGCGCCGCCAGATGGTTCGCATTCGCCAGCAGAATGCCGCCGAGGGCAGCAATCAGCACCAGCAGATAGAACTCTTCTTTGTTGTCGTTATAACCCTGCAGCCACGGGTAAGCGAAGGTGCAGGTCGCAAGGCTCGCCAGCAGCACAAGGCCGGTATAGAGCATCGCAAAGCCGTCAATTCGCATCAGCGGCGTAACGTCCATCGGGCCTGCCTGGCCCACGAACCACAGTGATACCAGCGCGGCGTTGAGGCCGATCACTGACAGCGTAGCGTTAAGAAAATGGTCGCGTCGCCATGCTATAGAGAGCATCACAACCACCACCGTCAATCCGACGATCAGCAGCGGGAGCAGCGCGATCAGATGTTGAGGAGTTATAGTCATGAGCGAGTTACGGCCTTGTAGTTGAAACGGAATTAACAAACCACTGCTGGATATTGCTCATCGCGGAGTGCGAGGTATCCAGAATCGGCTGCGGATAGATGCCCAGCAGCACCAGAAGCGCTACCAGCAACAGAATGATTAACAGCTCGCGCGCTGACATCCCACGGATATCCTGCTTCGCCGCTTCACTCTTCGCCTTACCGAAGTAAGCGCGGTGCAGCATCGCCAGCGAGTAAACCGAGGCGAACACCAGGCCGAAGGTGGAGATCACGGTGATCACCGGCACGACCTGGAAGCTGCCGAACAGGATCATGAATTCGCCGACGAAGTTACCGGTACCCGGCATCCCCAGGGTAGCGACCGCGAAGAACATCGACATTGCCGGCAGCCATTTAATCTTGCTCCACAGCCCGCCCATCAGGCGCATGTCACGCGTATGCAGACGCTCGTAAAGCTGACCGCAAAGAATGAACAGACCCGCCGCAGACAGACCGTGCGCGATCATCTGGATCACTGCGCCCTGGTACGCCAGCTGGCTGCCGGTGTAGATGGCAATCAGCACGAAGCCCATGTGCGAGACCGAGGTGTAGGCAATCAGGCGCTTAATGTCGTACTGGGTGAACGCCATCCACGCACCATAGAAGATACCGATAACGCCAAGCCACATGGCAATTGGCGCAAACTCTGCAGACGCGTTCGGGAACAGCGGCAGCGAGAAGCGCAGCAGACCGTAGGCCGCAGTTTTCAGCAGGATGCCCGCGAGATCAACGGAACCCGCCGTCGGTGCCTGGGAGTGTGCGTCCGGCAGCCAGCCGTGCAGCGGCACCACCGGCATTTTCACCGCAAAGGCGATGAAGAAGCCCAGCATCAGCAGCCATTCCACGCCGTGCGACATCGGCGTTTTCAGCAGATCCTGATAGTTGAAGGTCCAGACTCCAGTGGCGTTGTAGTGCACAAACACCAGCGCCAGGATGGCAATCAGCATCACCAGACCGCTCGCCTGGGTGTAGATGAAGAACTTGGTCGCCGCGGTGATACGCGTCTTCCCGTCAGAGGCTTTGTGACCCCAGAGCGCGATGAGGAAGTACATCGGCACCAGCATCATTTCCCAGAAGAAGAAGAACAGGAACATATCAATGGCAAGGAACACACCGATAACGCCGCCGAGGATCCACATCAGGTTGAGGTGGAAGAAGCCCTGGTATTTTTCGATTTCGTTCCAGGAACAGAGCACGGCCAGCACGCCCAGCAGGCCGGTGAGCACCACCATCAGCAGCGACAAGCCGTCAATCGCCAGATGGATAGAGATGCCGAAACGCGGGATCCATTCCATCACAAACTCGGACTGCCACTGCGGTAAGCCGGCAGCCTGCGTCAGCGTATAGCCACCCTGCAACCAGAGTTGCAATCCGAGCGCCAGCGTCAGGCCCATAGTGATCAGCGCAATCCAGCGTGGGACCTTAACGCCGAAGCGTTCGGTCTGCCAGCAGAGGAAGCCGCCGATGAAGGGGATCAATATCAGCCAGGGTAATAACATGGCAATTTTTATTCCTTGTTTAAGTCCGGCTCAGGCTATCTACCCGCCCTGCTGAACCCCGACTGTGCTCACAATCTTCACGTACATCAGTACGTTCCGGTTGTGGCGCGCAGGCGGTGTTCAGTCTGGCTTCGCCGATAACGCCTGTCCTTTCGGACTTGATTTCAACGAATTCTCACACGAGAAAATTCACTTCAGGCTCACAAACTCAACGCAATACCATCAGCAGGCCCAGCACCACAACGGCACCGATACTCATCGAGGCGACGTACCAGCGCAGGTAGCCGTTCTCGCTGAACACCAGGCCGCGGCCCGCGAGGCGAGACAGAATGGCCGGGGTGTTCATGACCGCATTCAGCGGGTCGCGCTTGATAAGCCAGGCAATGCCGAGGAATGGCTTGATGAACACCTTGTCATACAGCCAGTCGAAGCCCCACGCATGGAACCACCAGGTACCGAAGAAACGGCCCGGCGCGCTTTTCGCCACCGCGCTCACCAGCGAGCGTTTGCCCAGCCACAGCCATGCAGCGATCAGAATGCCCGCGATGGCGACCACACCGGAGGTGATCTCCAGCGTCAGCACGCTGTCGTGCGCCAGTTCGGTGGTTTCCGGCAGTACGCCGTGCAGCGGCGGAACGATCATCGCGCCCACAAAGGTAGAGAGGATCAGCAGCACAATCAGCGGCAGGTGATGGGTAATCCCCTTCCCGGCGTGGGCGTGGATCTGCTCTTTGCCGTGGAACACGATGAAGATCATGCGGAAGGTATAGAGCGACGTCATGAATGCGCCCACCAGACCGGCGATCATCAGGTTCATATGGCCATTCGCCATCGCCCCGGCAAGGATTTCATCCTTACTGAAGAAGCCCGCCGTGATAAGCGGCAGCGCCGACAGCGCAGCGCCGCCAACCAGGAAGCAGGCATACACCAGCGGAATGGATTTACGCAGGCCGCCCATTTTGAAGATGTTCTGCTCGTGGTGGCAGGCAAGGATCACCGAACCGGACGCGAGGAACAGCAGCGCTTTAAAGAACGCATGGGTCATCAGGTGGAAAATCGCAGCGTCCCACGCCTGAACGCCCAGCGCCAGGAACATGTAGCCAATCTGACTCATGGTGGAGTAAGCCAGCACGCGTTTGATGTCGGTCTGCACCAGCGCGGCGAAGCCGGCCATCAGCAGGGTAACCGCACCAATAATGCCGACCAGATGCAGCACCTCCGGCGTCATCAGGAACAGGCCGTGAGTACGGGCAATCAGGTAGACGCCCGCGGTGACCATGGTCGCGGCGTGGATCAGCGCGGAGACCGGCGTCGGGCCAGCCATCGCGTCCGCAAGCCAGGTCTGCAGCGGCAGCTGCGCCGATTTACCCACCGCACCGCCCAGCAGCATCAGGGTTGCCCACATCAGCATATCGTTACCGGCCGCGAAGTGCGCCGGCGCCAGTTCCACCATTTCGCGGAAGTTCAGCGTACCCAGCTCGTTGTAGAGGATGAACAGCGCAAAGGCGAGGAACACGTCCCCGACGCGGGTCACCACAAACGCTTTCATCGCTGCCGCGCCGTTCTTCGGATCGGTGTAGTAGAAACCAATCAGCAGATAGGAGCAGAGGCCCACGCCTTCCCAGCCGAGATACATCAGCAGCAGGTTATCGGCCAGCACCAGCACCACCATGCTCGCAATGAACAGGTTGGTGTAGGCGAAGAAGCGCGAATACCCTTCCTCACCGCGCATGTACCAGGAAGCGAACATGTGGATGAAGAAACCGACGCCGGTAACCACAGAGAGCATGGTCAGCGACAGGCCGTCGAGCACCAGGTTCACGCCGATGTTGAAATCACCGACCGCCATCCAGGTCCAGAGCGGCTGGGTCCAGGGCTGTGCGCCCTGGTTGAAGAAGTCAAAGCCAACAAAGACCGTGGTCAGTGCTGACAGGCCAACAGAACCCATCCCAATGGCAGCGGACAGATTCTCTGACCAGCGACCGCGGGAAAACGCGAGCAAAACAAAGCCAATTAATGGCCATAAAATGGTTAACGCGAGCATGTTCATCCGCGCATCTCACTTACTGAATCGATATTCAGACTCTGGCGACGACGATGAAGCTGCAGCAGCAGCGCAAGGCCGATACTGGCTTCGGCCGCCGCTAAGCTAATCGCCAGAATATACATTACCTGACCATCGGTCTGGCCCCAGTAGCTGCCTGCCACGACGAACGCCAGCGCGGCGGCGTTGATCATGATCTCAAGACCAATCAGCATAAACAGCAGGTTACGACGGATCACCAGCCCGGTCAGTCCGAGGACAAACAGAATGGCGGCGAGGATCAGTCCATGTTGTAGCGGGATCATGCGTGCTCCTCCGGTTTTCTTTTCACGCTTTCAGCCGGGCGGTTGCTCAGCACTTCACCGGGACGCTCTTCACGACCGATGTGGAAGGCGACAACCAGGCCTGCCAGCAGCAGCATGGATGCCAGCTCAACGGCCAGAACGTACGGCCCGAACAGCGTGATACCGACTTCTTTAGCGCTGATTGGCGTACCGTCAATACCCTGATCGTTAATGCCCAGGATGCTGTAGACGATCACCGCCAGCAGCACCGCGGACAGAATGCCCGGTCCGATCCAGATCTGCGGCTTCAGCCACTGGCGCTCCTGCTCAATCTCGGAGCCGCCCAGGTTCAGCATCATCACCACGAAGACGAACAGCACCATGATGGCCCCGGCGTAAACGATGATCTCCAGTGCGCCCGCAAAATGAGCGCCAATGGAGAAGAACACCCCGGCAATAGCCAGCAGAGAGATGATGAGATACAGCAGCGCGTGTACCGGGTTGGTATGCGTGATCACCCGTAAGGTGGTCAGGACGGCCACGAAGGCACAAATATAAAAAGCAAATTCCATTCCTGACTCCTTAAGGTAACAGGCCTTTGACGTCGACAGGCTTAGCTTCGTTTTCCGCGTCGCCCTTGTCTTTGCCGTCGATTGCCATACCCGCCATCCGGTAGAAGTTGTACTCCGGATATTTACCCGGGCCGGAAATCAGCAGATCCTCTTTTTCGTACACCAGATCCTGACGCTTGTACTCGCCCAGCTCGAAGTCCGGGGTAAGCTGAATCGCCGTGGTCGGGCACGCCTCTTCACACATCCCGCAGAAGATGCAGCGTGAGAAGTTGATACGGAAAAACTCCGGATACCAGCGGCCATCGACGGTTTCGGCTTTCTGCAGAGAGATACAGCCTACCGGACAGGCTACCGCACACAGGTTACAGGCCACGCAGCGCTCTTCGCCGTCCGGATCGCGCGTCAGCACGATACGGCCACGGTAACGCGGTGCCAGGTAAACCGGCTCTTCCGGATACATACGCGTTTCGCGTTTTGCGAACGCGTGCAGGCCGATCATCCAGATACTGCGGACCTGGGTGCCGAACCCTACCACTAATTCTTTTAATGTCATGGTCAATTCGCCCCTTATTGCGCCTGCCAGAGAATGACAGCCGCCGTTACCAGCAAGTTGATCAGCGTCAGCGGCAGGCACACTTTCCAGCCGAAGGACATTACCTGGTCATAACGCGGACGCGGTAATGCTGCGCGGATCAGAATAAACATCATCATGAAGAACGCGGTTTTCAGCGCGAACCAGATGAATGGCGGTAACCACGGGCCATGCCAGCCACCAAAGAACAGGGTGACGATCAGTGCCGAAACGGTAACGATAGCGACGTATTCACCGACAAAGAACAGACCGAACTTCATACCGGAATATTCAATGTGGTAACCGTCGGCCAGCTCCTGCTCTGCTTCCGGCTGGTCAAACGGGTGACGGTGACACACCGCCACGCCGGCGATAGCAAAGGTAATAAAGCCAAAGAACTGCGGGATCACGTTCCAGATGTCGGCCTGGTTGTTGACGATGTCGGTCATGTTGAACGAACCGGCCTGCGCCACCACGCCCATCAGGGAGAGTCCGAGGAACACTTCGTAGCTCAGAGTTTGCGCAGAGGCACGCATCGCGCCAAGCAGCGAGTATTTGTTATTACTCGCCCAGCCCGCAAACAGCACCGCGTAAACCGCCAGCCCTGCCATCATCAGGAAGAACAGGATGCCGATGTTGAGGTCGGCTACCACCCAGGTCGGACTGACCGGGACGATAGCAAACGCCAGCAGCAACGAGGTAAAGGCGATCATCGGCGCAAGGGTAAAGATCATGCGGTCGGTAAAGCGCGGTACCCAGTCCTCTTTGAAAAACATCTTGATCATGTCCGCGACCAGCTGGAGTGAACCACCCCAGCCAACGCGGTTCGGCCCGTAACGGTTCTGGAACAGGCCGAGCAGACGACGCTCGCCAAAGCTCATGAACGCGCCGCAGATCACCACGACCAGCAGAATAACGATCGCTTTGAGAATGCTCAGCAGGATCTCGATAAGTTCCGGTGTAAACCAGCTCATGCGCGCGCCTCCTGCAGATTTTCAAGACGAGCCCCGGCAAGTACCGGCGCAATACCTGGCATTCCCATCGGCAGACCCACCTGCCCTTCTACCAGTCCTTCAGAGATGACCAGCGGCAGGCTGATGGTCTGACCTTCGTAACTGAAGGAGACTTTCGCACCGGCGTTCACGCCAAGCTTCGCGGCATCCGCCGGATTAAGCTTGATGTACGGCTCCGGCATACGCTGCTGGAATACCGGCGAACGCTGCGACATCTCGTCACTACCAAACAGGTGATAGCACGGGGCAATCAGCCATTTTCCATCCTGCGCTTCGAAGCGCGCCGGAACCTGCGTGAAGTAATCGATACCGGTTTCTGAGGCTTCGATAAGACGCACGCCAGGGTCACCGTGACGCAGCGAACCACCCACTTCAGCCTGGAATTTGTTCCATGCCTGCGGGGAGTTCCAGCCTGGCGCCCAGGCAAACGGGATCTGCGAACGCGGAGCAGACGGCTGGTTGTTACCTTCCATTGAGAAGGCGAACATGGTGTCTTTATCCTGCGGCTGACGCGGCTCGTGAACGCTGATGTTGGCACGCATTGCGGTACGACCGCTGTAGCGGTGCGGTTCACGCGCCAGTTTCTGACCACGAATACGGAACGACGCTTCTGGCGCAGCATCTTTAATGCCTGCCAGCTGCGGCAGCGCGGTAATGGCCGCATCGATAACGTGGTCGAGCTGGGTCCAGTCAACCTCGCGGTTGGTGACGGTGCTGTGCAGCGAATGCAGCCAGCGCCAGCTCTCCAGCATGATGGCGTTGCTGTCGTAGTACGCCGGGTCATACACCTGGAAGAAGCGCTGGGCGCGACCTTCGTTGTTGATCACCGTGCCGTCGCTCTCGGCAAAGCTTGCCGTAGAGAGCACCAGGTGCGCGTGTTCCATGATGGCGGTGCGCTGGTGATCGATAACCAGTACCAGTGGCGCTTTCGCCAGTGCAGCGTCGACGCGCGCAGCGCTGGCGTGACGATGCAGATCGTTCTCCAGCACCACCACCGCATCTGCGGCACCGGTTTCCAGTTCGCTTAACGCCTCGTCCAGCGAGCCGCCACCGATCATACCGAGGCCGACGCTGTTTACCGCGCGGGCAATCATGGTGATCCCCACGTCTGCACCGCGACCTTTCAGGGCTTTCGCCACGTTCGCCGCCGCCTGCAGCATTTCCACGCTACCGGCGTTAGTCCCAGAGATAATCAGCGGTTTTTTCGCCCCGGCCAGCGCCTGAACGATGACGTCTACTTTGTTCTGCAGATCGCTGGAAAGACCTTCAACCGCCGGAGAGGCGCTGTCGAGGGCATGAGCAACGGCAAAACCGAGACGCGCCTGATCTTCAACCGGCGCGCGGTAGGTCCACGCGGCGATATCGTCCAGACGGGTGCTGTCAACGTTGGTCACGAACAGCGGATGTTTCGCGTGCTGACCGATGTTCAGAATTGCCGCAATCTGCCAGTCGGCCACTTTCTGTGCCGCTGCCATCTCACGCGCTTTTCCTTTCACCGCCTGACGAACCGCCAGCGCAACGCGTGCACCGGTCTGGGTAATGTCTTCGCCCAGCACCAGTACCGCATCGTAGGATTCGATTTCACGCAGCGCCGGGGTGCGAATGCCGCTTTCACGCAGCAGCTTCAGCATCAGCTGCAGACGTTCCTGCTCGCCCGCCGCAATCCCGGTATAGAAGTTTTCCGCACCGACCAGCTCACGCAGCGCAAAGTTGCTCTCGACGCTGGCACGCG
>Ga0268256_1000683_pt1 | contig 25530 bp, 20 predicted proteins | sample AgamicAtAmrz_FD_200247 | JGI IMG/M metagenome (GOLD analysis project Ga0268256, IMG submission 200247) | Agave microbial communities from Guanajuato, Mexico - At.Am.rz (v2) (version 3) | ecosystem: Host-associated > Plants > Roots > Rhizosphere | place: Guanajato, Mexico | collected 2012-06-07 | reverse complement strand
TCGCGCCGCCATGCCCGCCCTGGCGGGTGGACATGCGTACGATCGCCTCGCGGCTGCACAGGAAGCTGCCGTACACGTTGGTGGCGAACACCCGTTGCCAGCGCTCCAGGCTCATCCGTTCCAGGCGCATTTGCTGCTCCAGCATGCCGGCGTTGTTGACCAGCACGTCCAGGCGCCCCAGATGGGAGTCGATCTCGGCGAACAGCCGGCGCACCTGAGCGTCGTCCGCCACGTCGGCCTGCAGTGCCAGCGCCTGGCCGCCCAGGGCTGTGATCGCCTCGACGAGCGCCTCGGCGGCGTCACGCTGGCGCTGGTAGTTGACCACCACGCGGTAGCCCTGCTGCGCCGCCAGCCTGGCCGTGGCCGCGCCGATGCCGCGACTGGCACCGGTGACCAGCATCACCTTGCTCATCGAAAAAATCTCCTTTTCGGGGCCCTTGAAATTTTTTCGGCCATCCACATTTTTCTCACCGTGGGATGCCGAAGACGGGTCCCGCACCTTATCACTCGCTGACTATTCAGGAGATCTACCATGAGCACTGCATTTTCCATGACCCCGCTGTTCCGTCAGTCCATTGGCTTCGACCGTTTCAACGACCTGTTCGAATCGGCGATGCGCAACGAGACGAGCAGCAGCTACCCGCCCTACAACGTCGAGAAGCATGCCGACGACCAGTACCGGATCGTCATCGCTGCTGCTGGATTCCAGGATGAAGATCTGGATCTGCAGGTCGAGCGCGGCGTGCTGACCGTGACCGGCGGCAAGCGTGCGGGCAATGGCAACGGTGACAATGTCACCTACCTGTATCAGGGCATCGCTCAGCGTTCGTTCAAGCTGTCGTTCCGCCTGGCCGATCATATCGAGGTCAAGAGCGCCAGCCTGGTGAACGGCCTGCTCAACATCGAGCTGGAGCGCCATGTGCCGGAAGAGGCCAAGGCCAAGCGCATCCCGATCGGGTCGGCACGTCCGGCACTGGAGAACTGATCTCCAGCACCGGTACACCGGAAAAGGCGCCCCTGTGGCGCCTTTTCCATTTCAGTGCGGCAGGCGCTGGTGACCGTGGTCGAGCAGGGCGCGGAAGGCCGGCAGCGGTTGCGGGCGGCTGAACAGGTAGCCCTGGTAGCAGTTGCAGCCCTGGCTCTGCAGGAAGTCCAGCTGGCTCTGCTGTTCCACGCCTTCGGCGATCACCTCCAGGCCCAGGCTGAGGCCGAGGGCCACCACGGCGCGGATGATTTCCGCATCGCTCGGGTTGCTGGTGGCATCGCGCACGAACGACTGGTCGATCTTCAGCACGTCCACCGGCAGGCGCTTGAGGTAGGTGAGCGACGAGTAGCCGGTGCCGAAATCGTCCATGGCGAAACTGACGCCCAGCTTGCGCAGGCGGTTCATCTTGCTGATGGTGTCGTCGATGTCCTCGATGACGATGCCTTCGGTGATTTCCAGCTTGAGCATGCCCTGGGGCAGCCTGTTCTGGCGCAGGCAATGCTCGACGCGCTCGACGAAATCGCCCTGGCGGAACTGCCGCGTGCTGATGTTCACGCACAGGCTGAAGCGCTCGTCGATCAGGCCGTCCTCCAACAGCCGCGCGCAGGCGTGGCAGGCCTCGACCATCACCCAGGCGCCGACCTCGAGGATCAGGCCGCTTTCCTCCAGCACGTGGATGAACAGCGCCGGTGACTGTTCGCCAAGGGTCGGGTGGGCCCAGCGCAACAGTGCTTCGGCGCCGATGATCTGGTCCGTTCGGGCGTCCACCTGGGCCTGGAAATACAACTCGAATTCGCCGCGGCTCAGGGCCGTGCGCAGCTCGTTCTCCAGGCGCAGGCGCTCGCTGGCGGCGTGCTGCATGGAGCTGTGGAACAGCTGAATGGCGTTGCGGCCCGAATCCTTGGCGCGGTACAGGGCGATGTCGGCGCGCTTGAGCAGGTCGGCCGGCGTCTGGCCGTGGTCGGGGATCAGCGCGATGCCGATGCTGGGGGTGACCTGCAGGCGATGGCCTTCGAGCAGCATGGGTTCGCTGAGCAGGGTGCGCAGCTTTTCGGCGGCCTGGCCGGCGTGGCTGATGACTTCTTCCAGCGTACCCTCGATGCCGGTGAGCAGTACCACGAACTCGTCGCCGCCCAGGCGCGCCACGGTGTCCTCCTCGCGCACGCTGACTTCCAGGCGGGCGGTGATCAGCTTGAGCACCGCATCGCCGAACGGATGGCCGAGCGAGTCGTTGATGTGCTTGAAGTGATCGAGGTCGAGAAACAGCAGGGCGCCGCGCAGCGCATGGCGCTGCAGCAGGGCGATCTGCTGGGTCAGGCGATCCATCAGCAGGGCGCGATTGGGCAGGCTGGTCAGCGGGTCGTGGTAGGCCAGGTGCTGGATCTGCTGCTGGGCGGCCTTGAGTTCGCTGATGTCGCGGGCGGTGACCAGCAGGCACTGGGTGCCATCCAGCTCGATCGGTTCGAACGAGATTTCCACTTCCAGGTGCTTGCCGTGGCGGTCGCGACCGCTCATCTCGATGCGCTGGATATGGCCCTGCTCGCGCAGGGTGGCGAGCAGGCGCTGGCGTTGATGATCGTCGGGCCAGATGCCCACTTCGGTCGAGGTGCGGCCGATGACTTCCTCGGCGCTGTAGCCGGTGAGGCGGGTGAACCCGTCGTTGATCTCGATGTAGCGACCGGTGTCGCGGGTGGTGATGGTGATGGCGTCCGGACTGGAGTGAAAGGCCTTGGAGAATTTTTCCTGGCTGGCCTTGAGCGCCGACTCGGCGCGTTGCTGCTCGGTGATGTCGCGAAACTTGCTGAGCACGCAGGGCTGGCCGGCCAGTTCCAGGCGCCGGCACGACACGATGCAGCTCATCAGGCGGCCTTGCGGGTCGTGCAGGTCGATGCGTTCGTCGGTCAGGTCGGTGCCACTGAGAATCTTGGCGCGCAGCGGCGAGTCCTCCGGCAGCACCTGCCAGGGCTCGAGCTTGAAGATATTGCGGCCGCTGACTTGCGCCGGCCGCCAGCCGAAGGCCTGGGTGAACGCCGGATTGATTTCCAGAATGCGGCCTTCCGGCAGGGTGGTGACGCAGATCGGGTCGGGGCTGGCCTGGAAGACCATGGCGAACTTGCGTTCCGAGGCTTGCAGACGCTGCTCGCGCAAGGTGCGTTCGCTGGTGTCGATCATGATGCCGGTCATGCGCACGGGCTGGCCCTGGGCATCGCGGTGCAGCTTGGCGGTGCTTTCCAGGTAATGGGTCTGGCCGTTGGCGTGTACCGTGCGGTAGGTCACCTGGGAGTCCTGGCCGTTGTCGGGCAGCAGGTCGCGATAGGCCTGGCGCAGGGCCTGAAGGTCCTGCGCGGGCACGTGGGCGAAGAAGTCCGGGAAGGGGCCCTGGAAGGCCGCGTCCGGCAGGCCGTGAAGGACGGCGGCACGGGGTGAGGCGAACAGGGTATCGCTGGGGATGTGCCAGTCCCAGGTGCCCAGATCGGCCGATTCGAGCGCCATGCGCAGGCGTTCCTGGCTGTCGGCCAGGGCCTGTTCCTGGGCGCGCTGGCGGGTGATGTCGCGCACCACGCCGAACATCCGGTTCTGGCCGCCAGCGCCGGCCTGCAGGCTGCCGGTGATCTCGATCCAGCGCAGGCTGCCGTCCGGCCAGCGAATGCGATGGCGAATCGGCTCGGCCGTGGGCGAGCCATCGATCACCGCCTGGAACATGCGCAGCACTTCGCCGCGCTCCTCCTCGGGAATCAGCCCGATATAGTCGACGGGGGCGCTGAGCGGGCGGGTCGGGTCGAGACCGAATACCTTCTGGGCGCCACGGGACCAGCTGACCTCGCCGGTGTCGACGTTCCAGAACCAGGCGCCGAGTCCGGCACCATTGAGGGCGGCCAGCAGGTGTTGGCTGTCGCGCCAGGTCTTTTCGAACTCGGCTGGGTCGAGCACCGGTACATGGGGCAACGGTGGGCGTTTGTCGTTGGAATTGCCCATGACCCTTCCTCTACAAAAGCCCGGCGAGGCGGGAAACCGGGCTATTGGTGCTTGTGCTGCGTGAATGCCGGCAGATGGCCGGCATGGTTGTCACGTTAGCTGCTGCCCCGGCGCTAAAGCAAGACTGTCGCGATGACTGTCGAGCAGTTGCATGAAGGCCCTGGCGGCGTTCGACAGGGTGCGCTCGGTATGCACGATATAACCGAGCTGACGCGACAGCTGGATGCCGGGCAAGGGCAGGCGGGCCACCTGTTCATCGAGCATGGTGCGCGGCAGCACGCTCCAGGCCAGGCCGATGGAGACCATCATCTTGATGGTCTCCAGGTAGTTGGTGCTCATGGCGATGTTGGGCGTCAGATCCTCGGCCTCGAACAGGCGCTGCACGATGTGGTGGGTGAAGGTGTTGCCGCCGGGAAACACCGCCGGGTGCAGGGCTACGTCGGCGAGGGTCACGCCCGTGCCCTGGGCCAGTGGATGCTCGGGCGCGGTGACGAAATCCAGCGGGTCGTCCCATACCGGCACGGCGCGGACCGGATCGCGGGTGTCCGGCGCCAGGGTGATCACCGCTAGCTCGGCGCGGCCATGGAACACTTCGTCGTAGGCCACCTCGGAATCGAGGAACTGGATATCCAGCGCCACCTGCGGGTGGGCGCGGGTAAAGGCGCGCAGCAACGGCGGCAGGCGGTGCAGGCCGATATGGTGGCTGGTAGCGAGGGTCAGCCGCCCGGTGATCTCGCCATTGAGGTTGGTTAGCGCCCGACGGGTGTCCTCCAGCACGTTGAGAATCTGGTAGGCGCGTGGCAACAGGGCGCGGCCGGCCTCGGTCAGGCTGACCTCACGGCCGAGGCGGTCGAACAGGCGCACGCGCAATTGCTGCTCGAGGCTGGCGATGCGTTTGCTCACCGCCGGCTGGGTCAGGTGCAGGCGAATGGCGGCTTCGGAGAAGCTGCCGAGTTCGGCGATGGCGATAAAGGCATTGAGGGTGGCGAGATCCATGGGCATTTCCGATGGTAGTGCAGGGCGGTAAACCTCGATGCTATAGCAATTCCGATTGGGAATCTTCTGGATGAAAAATATGAATTTGAGTTATTCGCCGGCCGCGCATAGCATTCTCCCCATAAGCCAAGGGGCTATTGCCCAGGCATAGAAACAAATGATGAGGAACAGGCTGATGGCAGGCAAAACGCTCTACGATAAGTTGTGGGAAATGCACGAAGTGAAGCGCCGCGACGATGGCTCGTCGCTGATCTACATCGACCGCCATATCCTTCACGAAGTGACGTCGCCCCAGGCCTTCGAAGGCCTGCGCCTGGCCGGACGCAAGCCATGGCGCATCGATGCCAACATCGCCACGCCGGACCACAACGTGCCGACCACCCGCGCCGAGCGCCTTGGTGGCCTCGACGCCATCGCCGATGAAGTGTCGCGCATCCAGGTCAAGACCCTGGATGAGAACTGCGACGACTTCGGCATCCTCGAATTCAAGATGAACGACGTGCGCCAGGGCATCGTTCATGTGGTCGGCCCGGAGCAGGGCGCCACCCTGCCGGGCATGACCGTGGTCTGCGGCGACTCGCACACCTCCACCCATGGCGCCTTCGGTGCGCTGGCCCATGGCATCGGCACCTCCGAGGTCGAGCACGTGCTCGCCACCCAGTGCCTGGTCGCCAAGAAAATGAAGAACATGCAGGTGCGCGTCGAGGGCAAGTTGCCGTTCGGCGTCACCGCCAAGGACATCGTGCTCGCGGTGATCGGCAGGATCGGCACCGCCGGCGGCAATGGTCATGCCCTGGAGTTCGCCGGCAGCGCGATCCGCGAGCTGTCCCTGGAAGGGCGCATGACCATCTGCAACATGTCCATCGAAGCCGGTGCCCGCGTCGGCCTGGTGGCGGTGGACGAAAAGACCATCGCCTACGTCAAGGACCGCCCGTTCGCGCCCAAGGGCGAGCATTGGGAGCAGGCCGTGGCGGTCTGGCGCGACCTGGTGTCCGACGCCGATGCGCACTTCGACACCGTGGTCGAGTTGCGTGCTGAAGACATCAAGCCGCAGGTCAGCTGGGGGACCTCCCCGGAAATGGTGCTGGCCGTCGACCAGAACGTGCCGGATCCGGCTCGGGAAAGCGACCCGGTGAAAAAGGATTCGATCACCCGCGCCCTCAAGTACATGGGCCTGGCGGCCAACCAGCCGATCACCGCCATTCAGCTCGACCGCGTATTTATCGGCTCGTGCACCAACTCGCGTATCGAGGACCTGCGCGCCGCTGCCATCGTTGCCAAGGGCCGCAAGGTCGCCGCCACTGTCAAGCAGGCGCTGGTGGTGCCGGGCTCCGGTCTGGTCAAGGCCCAGGCGGAAAGCGAAGGGCTGGACAAGATCTTCATCGAGGCCGGCTTCGAATGGCGTGAACCGGGCTGCTCCATGTGCCTGGCGATGAACCCGGACAAACTCGGCAGTGGCGAGCATTGCGCCTCGACCTCCAACCGCAACTTCGAAGGCCGCCAGGGCGCCGGTGGGCGTACCCACCTGGTCAGCCCGGCCATGGCCGCCGCTGCCGCGGTGACCGGCCGCTTCATCGATGTGCGCGAATTGATCCAGGCCTGAGGAGAGAGATGATGAAAGCCTTTACCCAACACACCGGCCTGGTCTGTCCGCTCGACCGTGCCAACGTCGACACCGACCAGATCATCCCCAAGCAGTTCTTGAAGTCGATCAAGCGTACCGGCTTCGGCCCCAACCTGTTCGACGAGTGGCGTTACCTGGATGTCGGCCAGCCCAACCAGGACAACTCCAACCGTCCGCTCAACAAGGATTTCGTGCTCAACTTCCCACGCTACCAGGGTGCCAGCGTGCTGCTCGCCCGCGAGAACTTCGGTTGCGGCTCGAGCCGCGAGCACGCACCCTGGGCGCTGGACGAGTACGGCTTCCGCACGGTGATCGCGCCGAGTTTCGCCGATATCTTCTTCAACAACAGCTTCAAGAACGGCCTGCTGCCGATCATCCTCAAGGATGAAGAGGTGGATGCGCTGTTCGAGCAGGCCGAGGCCACCGAGGGTTATCAGTTGACCGTCGATCTCGACGCGCAGACCGTGACCCGCCCCGATGGCGTGCAGTACGCCTTCGAGGTCGACGCTTTCCGCAAGCACTGCCTGCTCAACGGCCTGGACGACATCGGCCTGACCCTGCAGGACGCCGAGGCGATTCGTGCGTTCGAGGTCGGTTACCAGCAGCGCCAGCCCTGGTTGTTCGGCGCCATCAAGTAAACCCCGCCGCGCCCGCTGGTGGCGCGGAAAGATAAGGTTACGTGTTATCAGTGGATGGGCCCGTCGTGCCTTGACCCCGTCGAAGCAGGCGCCGAATATGGCGCCCCTCGCGGCAGGGTGATGGCCGCGGGCCTGTTCGGGTTTTCACAGGTCGCACACGGCAAGGCCGGCGACCCGAAGGTAATGAAGGAAAAGGTATGAGCAAGCAGATTCTGGTTCTCCCCGGCGACGGCATCGGCCCCGAGATCATGGCCGAAGCGGTCAAGGTGCTGCGCCTGGCCAACGACAAGTTCGCCCTCGACGTCGAGCTGTCGTTCGACGAGCTGGGTGGCGCGGCCGTGGACAAGTACGGTGTGCCGCTGGCCGACGAGACCCTGGAGCGCGCCCGTGCGGCCGATGCCGTGCTGCTCGGCGCCGTCGGCGGCCCGAAGTGGGACAAGATCGACCCGGCCATCCGCCCCGAGCGCGGCCTGCTGAAGATCCGCTCGCAGCTCGGTCTGTTCGCCAACCTGCGTCCGGCCATCCTCTATCCGCAACTGGCCGAGGCCTCCTCGCTCAAGCCGGAAGTGGTGGCGGGCCTGGACATTCTCATCGTCCGTGAGCTGACCGGCGGCATCTATTTCGGCCAGCCGCGCGAGAGCAAGGTGCTGGAAAACGGCGAGCGCATGGCTTACGACACGCTGCCCTACAGCGAGAGCGAGATCCGTCGCATCGCCAAGGTCGGCTTCGACATGGCCATGGTGCGCAACAAAAAACTGTGCTCGGTGGACAAGGCCAACGTCCTGGCCTCCAGCCAGCTGTGGCGCGCGGTGGTCGAGGAAGTCGCCAGGGACTACCCGGACGTCGAGCTGAGCCACATGTACGTGGACAACGCGGCGATGCAACTGGTGCGTGCGCCCAAGCAGTTCGACGTGATGGTCACCGACAACATGTTCGGCGACATCCTCTCCGACGAAGCCTCGATGCTCACCGGCTCGATCGGCATGCTGCCGTCGGCGTCGCTGGATGCCAACAACAAGGGCATGTACGAGCCGTGCCACGGTTCGGCGCCGGACATCGCGGGGCAGGGCATTGCCAACCCGCTGGCGACCATCTTGTCGGTGTCGATGCTGCTGCGTTACAGCTTCAACCAGACCCAGGCCGCCGACGCCATCGAGCTGGCCGTGAGCCGCGTGCTCGACCAGGGCCTGCGCACCGGCGATATCCATTCGGCCGGTACGACCAAGGTCGGCACGGCGGCAATGGGTGATGCGGTAGTCGAAGCGCTGCGTAGTCTGTAATCTTCCAGGCCGCTGGAAACTGTCCGGCGGCTTGTTCATATAGGTGTAGTGGTTATGAAACGTGTAGGTCTTATCGGTTGGCGGGGCATGGTCGGTTCCGTGCTCATGCAGCGCATGCTGGAAGAACAGGATTTCGATCTGATCGAGCCGGTGTTCTTCACCACCTCCAATGTGGGCGGCCAAGGCCCGGCCATTGGCAAGGAAACCGAAGCGCTCAAGGATGCCTACAGCATCGACGAGCTCAAGGGCCTGGACGTGATCCTGACCTGCCAGGGTGGCGACTACACCAATGAAGTCTTCCCCAAGCTGCGCGAAGCCGGCTGGAAGGGCTACTGGATCGATGCGGCGTCCTCGCTGCGCATGGCCGACGACGCGGTGATCGTGCTCGACCCGGTCAACCGCCGGGTCATCGACCATGCGCTGGATGCCGGCACCAAGAATTACATCGGCGGCAACTGCACCGTCAGCCTGATGCTGATGGCGCTCGGCGGCCTGTACGAAGCCGGCCTGGTCGAGTGGATGAGTGCCATGACCTACCAGGCGGCCTCCGGCGCCGGTGCGCAGAACATGCGCGAGCTGATCAAGCAGATGGGCACCATCAACGCCACCGTGGCCGATGAACTGGCCGACCCGGCCAGCGCCATCCTCGACATCGACCGCAAGGTCGCCGAGGCCATGCGCGGTGACGCCTTCCCGGTCGACAACTTCGGCGTGCCGCTGGCCGGCAGCCTGATCCCCTACATCGACAAGGAACTGCCGAACGGGCAGAGCCGCGAAGAGTGGAAGGCCCAGGCGGAAACCAACAAGATCCTCGGTCGCTTCAAGAATCCGATTCCGGTCGACGGCATCTGCGTGCGCATCGGCGCCATGCGTTGCCACAGCCAGGCGCTGACCATCAAGCTCAACAAGGACGTGCCGCTGACCGACATCGAAGGCCTGATCAGCCAGCACAACCCCTGGGTCAAGCTGGTGCCGAACCACCGCGAAGCCAGTATCCGCGAACTCGGCCCGACGGCCGTCACCGGCACCCTGAGCGTACCGGTCGGCCGTCTGCGCAAGCTCAACATGGGGTCGCAGTACCTGGGCGCCTTCACCGTGGGCGACCAGCTGCTGTGGGGCGCCGCCGAGCCGCTGCGGCGCATGCTGCGCATCCTGCTGGAGCGCTGATTCGCCACCGGCGCGCTGCCCGGCGCGTCAAAAGGGTCTGTTGACGTTTCAACGCGGCCGTGCGTGAAGCGGCAACAGACCCTAGGGGCGGGTTGAGGGTGATCGCTTGCGATTGCCGTCGCCCGCCCCTCTGCTTTTCGGTAGAGTGCCGGGTCTGTTTCAGCTACCCAGCTTCAGGCCTCCTTCATGACCTCTACCTTTGCTATCGCCGTTGTCGGCGCCACCGGCAGTGTCGGTGAATCCCTGCTGCAACTCCTCGAAGAACGCGACTTTCCCGTCTCCGACCTGCACCTGCTGGCCAGCAGCGAGTCGGCCGGGCGTACCCTGGCGTTCAAGGGGCGCAATCTGCGCGTGCGCACGGTGGAGGGGTTCGACTTTCGCAGCGTTCAGCTGGCGTTCTTCGCTGCCGACCCGTCGGTGACCCGGGCCCATGCCGCGGCGGTACGCCAGGCCGGCTGCTCGCTGATCGACGTCACCGGTGCGCTGCCCGCCGACATGGCGCCGCGGGTGGTGCCGGAAGTGAACGCCGGAGCGATCACCGGCCAGGCTCCGTTCGCGGTGACCAGCCCGTCGTCGGTGGCCGTGGCCGTCGGCCTGGTGCTCGGCGCCCTGGGCGAGCAGCTGCAGGTGCAGCGGTTGGTGATCGATGCGGGCCTGGCGGTGTCCAGTCGTGGCCGGGAAGGGGTTGGCGAGCTGGCGCGGCAAACGGCCGAGTTGCTCAACGGCCGTGCGCTGGAGCCCCGTCTGTTCGGCCGGCAGATGGCGTTCAACGTGCTCGCCCAGGTGGATGAGCCGGATGCCGAGGGCCACGGCTCCCTGGAGCGTCGCATCCACGCTGACGTCAGGGCGCTGCTTGGCAGCGACCTTAAGGTGGCGGTCAGCTGTCATCAGGTTCCGGTTTTTTTCGGCGACAGTTTGAGTGTCACCGTGCAGGCGTCTACACCTGTAGAACTGGACGAGGTCATGGCCGCGCTGGAGGCGGCGCCAGGTATCGAACTGGTCGAGGCGGGCGACTACCCCACCGTCATCGGTGACGCGGTCGGCCAGGACGAAGTCTACGTAGGCCGCGTGCGCCGTGGCATGGACGATCCCTGCGCACTCACTTTGTGGATTGCGTCTGATAATGTGCGAAAAGGTGCCGCTTTGAACGCCGTACAGCTGGGCGAGTTATTGATAAAACACCACCTGTAAAAGATACTTATCGGGAAATCTGCATATCTATTCGAGCTTGGCAAATACTGAGCGCGCTGATCGTTGGCTGGGGGGCCTGCAAGGGGGCAGCCGGCGATCATCTATCCTCTCGTTGTGCGAGAGTCGTCAACACAAAGGAAAAGGCTATGGTTCGGGTTCGTAAACTGGTGCTGGCTATCGCTGCGGCGACGGCGCTGTCTTCCGGTATGGCGCATGCGCTGGGGGTCGGTGAGCTGACACTGCAGTCGTCTCTGAACCAGCCGCTGGTGGCGGAAATCGAGCTGCTCGATGTGCGCGACCTGTCTGCCGCGGAAATGCGCCCGTCGCTGGCCTCGCCCGAAGAGTTCAACAAGGCTGGCGTCGACCGCCAGTATTTCCTGACCGACCTCAAGTTCACACCCATCGTCAAACCCAACGGCAAGAGCGTGATTCGCGTCACCTCCACCAAGCCGGTTCGCGAGCCCTACCTGAATTTCCTCGTCGAAGTGCTGTGGCCCAATGGCCGTCTGCTGCGCGAGTACACCCTGCTGCTCGATCCGCCGCTGTACTCCCCGCAAGCCGCGGCGGCCCCGCAATTGCCGGTCGCCGCGCCGGCGCCCGCACCGCGTCCGGCGCCGAGCGCCGCACCACGTGCTGCCGCTCCGCCGGCCAGTACCCCGGCAGCGCCGCGCGCCGGTGGCGCTGGTGGTGACTACCGCACCAACGCCAACGACACGCTGTGGGAGGTCGCCCAGCGTGCCGGTGGCAACGGCAGCGTTCACCAGAAGATGCTGGCCATTCAGGATCTCAACCCGGATGCCTTCATCGGCGGCAACATCAACCGCATGAAGAGCGGCCAGGTGTTGCGTCTGCCCGACGACCAGCAGATCGCCCGCCGCAGCCAGTCCGAAGCGCTGGCCCAGGTAGCCGCGCAGAACAGTTCCTGGCGCCAGGGCCGCAGTGCGCCAGCCGCCGCCGGTAGCCGGCAGATCGATGCCACGCGGCGCAGCGCAGCGGGCGCGGCGCCGTCCGAAGTCACCAGCGAGGACAAGCTCAAGCTGGTGGCTGCCGAAGCCGGCAAGGCCACCTCGGGCAGCGAGAGTGGTGCTGCCAATAACGCCGCGCTGGCCAATCAGCTGGCCGTGACCCAAGAAAGCCTGGATTCGACCCGCCGCGAGAACGACGAGCTCAAGGATCGCATGGGTGACCTGCAGAGCCAGCTCGACAAGCTGCAGCGCCTGATTCAGCTCAAGGACAACCAGTTGGCCAAGCTGCAGGCCGATGTCTCTGCCTCCAGCGGTCAGGCCGCTGGCGGCGCAGGCGCAGGCGCTGCTGCCGGTGCTGCTTCCGCGCCAGCGGAGTCGGCGAGCCAGGCTGTCGAGGCACCGGCCGCCGCTGCGCCGGCTGCCGAGGCGCCTGCCGAGAATCAGCCCGTACCCGAGTCGGCCCCGGTTGATCCATCGGCCGCTCAGCCGCCAGTTGAGCCAACCGCCGAGGCACCGGCCGCCGAGGCTGCACCTGCACCAGCCCCCGAGGCGACCGCGCCAGCCGAGCCGACCGCTCCTGCTGCCGAAGCGCCTGCCCCGGCACCGATCGCCGCCACACCGGAGCCGGTCGAAGAAGACAGCGCCCTCGACAACCTGCTGGCCAACCCGATGATGCTCGGCCTGATCGGCGGCAGCCTGCTGCTGGCGCTGCTGCTGGTGCTGCTGATCCTGTCGCGTCGCAATGCCCGCAAGGCCGAAGAGGAAGAGGCCAGCCTGGCGACCTATGAAGAGGACACCCACCGTTTCGACAGCGATCTGGAGCTGCCGGCCGACAGCCTGAACGATCTGCCTGACGACCAGGTGGCCCTGTCCCAGCCGTTGAGCGAGGAGCGGGTGACTGCCCAGACCGGCGACGCCCTGGGCGAGGCGGACATCTATATCGCTTACGGTCGCTTCAACCAGGCGGCCGAGTTGCTGCACAACGCGATCAACGACGAGCCGCATCGCACCGACCTGCGCCTGAAGCTGATGGAGGTCTATGCCGAGCTGGGTGATCGCGAGGGCTTTGCCCGCCAGGAAAACGAACTGCGCGAGATCGGTGGCGCCAACGCCCAGGTCGAGCAGTTGAAGAGCCGCTACCCGGCGATGGTCGTGCTCGGTGGTACCGCCGCCCTGGCCGGCACCGCCGCTGCCGACGACCTGGACGCTTTCAGCCTCGACGACCTGGCCCTGGACGAGCCCGAGCAGCCAGTGGCTCCGCTGCAGCCAGCGGCCGACGATGCCTTCGATCTGGATCTGGACGCCCTCGAAGCCGAATTCGCTGCAGACCCGCAGCCCAAGTCGCCGGATGACGTTGCTCGTTTCGACGAAATCGACACCCTGAGCCTGGGGGATGTGCAGGCGCAGCCAGCGGTGGCGAGCCAGAACGAGCCCCTGGACTTCGACCTGGATCTGGGTGACGAACACGCCAGCCGTCAGGCGCCGGGCGGTGAGCTGGCGGACTTCAACCTGGACCTCGACACGCCGGCCGCTCCCGCTACCACGCAGGACGATGACTTCCTGCTCAGCCTGGACGACGACGCCGACAAGCCGGCGACTGAGCTGGCGGATCTGTCCTCGGCTCTGGACAACGACAAGGGCGATGATTTCGGCCTGCCCGCCGACTTCGACCTGTCGCTCAATGACGAGCCGGCCCAGCCGAGCAGCGGCGCCAGTTTTGCCGCCCAGCTCGACGACGTGACCGCCGAGCTGGATCAACTGGCCGAGAGCCTCGAGCAACAAGGTCAGCAGACGCCACAGGACATGCAGGCCGATAACGTGCCGCTCGATGAAGACGATGATTTCGACTTCCTCTCCGGCACCGACGAGACCGCCACCAAGCTGGATCTGGCACGGGCCTACATCGATATGGGTGATAGCGAGGGTGCCCGTGACATCCTCGATGAAGTGATCGCCGAAGGTAACGAGGGTCAGCAGCAGGAAGCACGAGAGCTGATCGGCAAACTGGGTTGACGAGCAGTTGATTGGAGAAAACGGCAGCCCGAAGGCTGCCGTTTTCGCATCTGCGGCGCACAACTAAATTGGCGGCTGGCGTGGCGGCCTGCCTGGGTGGCGGTATAATTGACGGCATTGCAGTCTTGATCTGGTCGTAACCAATTGATTAACGAACAAAGGACGGCAGCCGAAATGGCTGCCGTCGGCATTTACAAGATCGCCCTGGGTGTTGAGTACCGCGGCACCCGCTACCGCGGTTTCCAGCGTCAGCGCGATGGTGTTCCGTCGATCCAGGCGTCCCTCGAAAAGGCCCTGTCCGAGGTTGCCGGTGGCGCTCCGGTGACGCTCAGCTGTGCCGGGCGTACCGATGCGCTGGTGCATGCCAGCGGCCAGGTCGTGCATTTCGACACCCGCGTCGAGCGCTCCATGCACGCCTGGGTGATGGGCGCCAACATGAACCTGCCGGGCGATATCAGCGTCACCTGGGCCAAGGCGATGCCGAGCCATTTCGATGCGCGCTTCTGCGCCATGGCACGGCGTTACCGCTACGTGATCTACAACGACCAGATCCGCCCGGCGCACATGGCCGAGGAGGTGACCTGGAACCACCGCCCGCTGGATGTCGAGCGCATGCGCGAAGCGGCCCAGGTATTTCTCGGCACCCATGATTTCAGCGCCTTCCGCGCCCGGCAGTGCCAGGCCAAGTCGCCGATCAAGACGGTCCACCACCTCGAGTTGCTGCAGCATGGCCGCTTCATCGTCCTGGATATCCGCGCCAATGCCTTTCTGCATCACATGGTGCGCAACATCGCCGGCGTGCTGATGACCATCGGCGCCGGCGAGCGGCCGGTGGAGTGGGCCGGGCAGGTGCTGCGCACCGGCGTACGGCGCACCGGCGGGGTGACCGCTCACCCGTACGGGCTGTATCTGGTGCAGGTGGACTACCCTGAGGAATTCGACCTGCCGACCCGTTACCTGGGCCCGCACTTCCTGTCCGGTCTCGAGGACGTGGCGGCGCGCAGCAATTAATGGCGCGTCTTCGCCGGTCATTTGTTACCATCCGGCCTTTCGCGGAGGTATTCGTCTTTTGTCAGTCGTTCGCAGCAAGATCTGTGGGATTACCCGTCTCGAGGATGGGCTGGCTGCCGTGGCGGCGGGCGCCGATGCCATCGGGCTGGTGTTCTATGCGCCCAGCCCGCGGGCGGTCTCGGTCGAGCAGGCGCAAGCCATCGTCGCCGGCCTGCCGCCGTTCGTGACCACCGTCGGCCTGTTCGTCGACATGCCGCCGCGCGACATCGAAGCGGTGCTGGCCGCCGTCCCCCTGGATCTCCTGCAATTTCACGGCGACGAAAGCCCGGCGGCGTGCGAGGCGCTGGGCCGGCCGTACATCAAGGCGCTGCGTGTACGCGCAGGCGATGACGTCGCCGCGCTGGTGGATGCCTACCCGGGCGCCCGCGCCGTGCTCCTCGATACCTTCGTGGACGGTGTGCCCGGTGGCACCGGGCAGCCTTTCGACTGGGCGCTGGTGCCGGCGAACCTGAGCAAGCCGGTGATCCTCGCCGGCGGCCTGACGCCCGGCAACGTGGCGGCGGCCATCGCTCAGGTGCGCCCCTATGCCGTGGATGTCAGCGGCGGTGTCGAAGCGAGCAAGGGCATCAAGGATGCCGCCAAGGTCGAGAACTTCGTGCGCGCCGTGCGTGCGGTTGGAGACTCGATGTGACGGCGCCGCGCAGCGAGCCGTCCATACTGCTATCGCCGCGAACAGTGCGCGCTTTTTTCGTGGTCGAAGCAGGTGGCGGGCAGCAGGCCGGCCCCAGCGGCGACCACTTTGTGAATTCGCTTGTCATGTGCAGCAAGCATGTTGAAGCCTACAGCGTTGGAGAATTGAGAGCATGAGCAACTGGCTGGTAGACAAACTGATCCCCTCGATCATGCGTTCCGAGGTCAAGAAGAGTTCGGTACCTGAAGGCCTGTGGCACAAGTGCCCATCCTGCGAAGCGGTGCTGTACAAGCCGGAGCTGGAAAAGACCCTGGACGTTTGCCCCAAGTGCAACCACCACATGCGCATCGACGCCCGCGCCCGCCTGAACATCTTCCTGGACGCCGATGGCCGTGAGGAGATCGGTGCCGATCTGGAACCGTCCGACCGCCTGAAATTCCGCGACAGCAAGAAGTACAAGGACCGCCTGGTGGCTGCCCAGAAGCAGACCGGTGAGAAGGACGCGCTGATTGCCATGAGCGGCAGCCTGGAAGGCATGCCGGTGGTGGCCTGCGCATTCGAGTTCGCCTTCATGGGCGGTTCCATGGGCGCCATCGTCGGTGAGCGTTTCGTGCAGGCCGCCAACGTGGCCCTGGAAAAGCGCTGCCCGTTCATCTGCTTCGCCGCCTCCGGTGGCGCGCGCATGCAGGAAGCGCTGATCTCGCTGATGCAGATGGCCAAGACCTCGGCGGTGCTGGCGCGCCTGCGTGAAGAGGGCATTCCCTTCGTGTCGGTGCTGACCGACCCGGTGTATGGCGGCGTTTCCGCCAGCCTGGCGATGCTGGGTGACGTGATCGTCGCCGAGCCCAAGGCGCTGATCGGCTTCGCCGGCCCGCGGGTGATCGAGCAGACCGTTCGCGAGAAGCTGCCCGAAGGCTTCCAGCGCAGCGAGTTCCTCATCGAGCACGGCGCCATCGACATGATCATCCATCGTGCCGAGCTGCGTCCGCGCCTGGCCCGCCTGCTGGCGCAGTTCACTCACCAGCCGTCTCCTGCTGCCCTGCCGGTCAGCGCATGACCCAGCGCTCCCTGGCCGAGTGGCTGGCGTACCTGGAGCGTCTGCATCCAAGCGCCATCGACATGGGCCTGGAGCGCTCCCGCGAGGTCGCGGCACGCCTCGGCCTTGGCCGACCGGCGCCGCGGGTGATCACCGTCACCGGCACCAATGGCAAGGGCTCGACCTGTGCCTTTGTCGCGTCGCTGCTGCGCGCCCAGGGCCTGAAGGTCGGGGTGTACAGCTCGCCGCACCTGCTGCGTTACAACGAGCGGGTGCAGATCGATGGCGAACAGGCCAGCGATGCCGGCCTCTGCGAGGCCTTCACGGCCGTCGAGGCGGCCCGTGGCGACACCTCGCTGACCTATTTCGAGATGGGCACCCTGGCCGCGTTCTGGCTGTTCGAGCGCGCCAGGCTGGATGTGGCCGTGCTCGAAGTCGGCCTGGGCGGGCGCCTGGACGCCGTCAACCTGATCGATGCCGATCTCGCGCTGATCACCAGTATCGGTGTCGACCATGCCGACTGGCTGGGCGATACCCGTGAGTCGGTGGCCTTCGAGAAGGCCGGCATCATGCGGCCAGGCAAACCGGCGCTGTGTGGTGATTTCGATCCGCCGCTGCCGCTGCTCGAGCGAGTCGCCGAACTCGATTCGCCATTGTTCCTGCGTTGCCGGGATTTCGACCTGAGCGTCAACGAGTCGGCTTGGAGCTGGTACGGGCTCACGGCTGTTGGCGAGGTGCTGCGCCTGGACGACCTGCCGCTGCTCGACCTGCCCATGGAAAACGCCGCGCTGGCGCTGCAGGCCTACGCCTTGCTCGACCTGCCCTGGGACGCCGAGAAAATCGCCGATGCCCTGCAGGCCACCCGGGTGACCGGTCGCCTGGATCGTCGTCACTTGAACTGGCGCGGCAAGTCCCTCACTCTGTTGCTCGACGTGGGGCACAATCCCCATGCCGCGCAGTTTCTCGCCGGTCGGCTGCAGGCGCGCGCCTGTGCCGGGCGGCGCCTGGCGGTATTCGGCCTGTTGGCCGACAAGGAGCTGCCCGGCGTGGTGACGCCGCTGCTGGCCGATATCGCCCATTGGGCGGTGACGACCCTGCCCAGCGAGCGCTCGCGTCCTGCCGCCGAGCTGCAGGCGCACCTGGTATCCCGTGGTGCCCAGGTCGAGGCCCATGGCGATGTCGCCAGCGCCCTCGAAGCGCAGTGCGAACGTGCCGCGGCAGGGGATGAAATTCTGCTCTTTGGGTCTTTTTTCTGCGTGGCCGAAGCCCTGATGTGGCTGGAGCGCTACGCCCAGGAGGATGTGCAGGATGGCAATGCTGGATAGTGGAACCAAGCAACGTATCGTCGGCGCACTGGTACTGGTCGCGTTGGCGGTGATTTTCCTGCCGATGCTGCTTTCCCGTCCCGACGAGCTGCGGCACGTGGTGGTCGATGCGCCGAGCATTCCCGCCAAACCGGTCACCCCGGAGATCGAAATGCAGCCGGTGATCGTGCCCGATCCCCAGGAGCTGCCCCAGGAGCCGGTGCCGGGTGACGGCGCGCCGGCCGAGCAGGCGCAAGCCCAGGCGCCGGTCGAGCAGCCCATCGTCGAGCTGCCGGCCAGCGAGCCACCAGCGCCCACGCCGCCTCCGGCTGCCCAGCCTACGCCGAGCAAGCCGGCTGAGGTGGCGCCGCCGCCGCAAAAGGCGCCGGTCGAGCGTCTGGACGTCAACAGCCTGCCGGTCAGCTGGTCGGTGCAACTGGCCAGCCTGTCCAGCCGTCCGGGCGCCGAAACGCTGCAGAAGACCCTGCGCGCCCAGGGCTACAACGCCTATATCCGCACGGCCGATGGCATGAACCGGGTGTTCGTCGGGCCACTGGTCGAGCGTGTCGAGGCCGATCGCCTGCGTGACCAGCTCAACCGTCAGCACAAGCTCAATGGCTTCGTGGTGCGCTTCCAGCCGGAAAGCAACTGACGCATCGCACGCATCCGCGCTTAACCGATGGGCAGGGCTCTGCTAAAATGCAGCGCCTCTTCCATCGGTAGCCTGCATCGTGGCATTCACCTGGGTCGATTGGGCGATCATCGCCATCATCGCCGTTTCGAGTCTGATCAGTCTGAGCAGAGGCTTCGTCAAGGAAGCCCTGTCGCTCGTCACCTGGATCATCGCCGGCGTGGTCGCCTGGATGTTCGGCGGCGCGCTGTCGCAGCACCTGGGCGCCTATATCGAAACCCCGTCCGCCCGCGTCATCGCTGCCTGCGTGATCTTGTTCGTATTGACGCTGCTGGTCGGTGCGCTGATCAACTACCTGATCGGCGAGCTGATCCGGGTCACCGGCCTGTCCGGCACTGATCGCTTCCTGGGCATGGTGTTCGGCGCCGCCCGCGGGGCCTTGCTGGTCGTGGTGGCGGTCGGGCTGCTCAGCCTGGGGCCGGTGCAGCAGGACAGCTGGTGGCAGCAGTCGGCCTTGCTACCGCATTTTCTGCTGGTTGCAGATTGGTCGAAGAACCTCATATTGGGTGTGTCCAGCGAGTGGCTGGCCAGCGGTATACGCGAGCCGGTCGAGCTGCCGTTCAAAGAGGTGCTGCAGGGGGCTTCTCCTGTCGGCACCGGTAAATAGTCGTTTCACTGAGTAGGGGTTGCGTCACATGTGTGGCATTGTCGGTATCGTCGGTAAATCGAACGTCAATCAGGCGCTGTATGACGGCCTCACCGTCCTCCAGCACCGCGGCCAGGATGCTGCCGGTATCGTCACCAGCCATGAAGGGCGCCTGTTCCTGCGCAAGGACAACGGCCTGGTGCGCGACGTCTTCCAGCAGCGCCACATGCAGCGCCTGGTCGGCCACATGGGCATCGGCCATGTGCGCTACCCGACCGCGGGCAGCTCCAGCTCGGCCGAGGCCCAGCCGTTCTACGTCAACTCGCCGTACGGCATCACCCTGGCGCACAACGGCAACCTGACCAACGTCGAGCAACTGGCCAAGGAGATCTACGAATCGGATCTGCGCCACGTCAACACCAACTCCGATTCCGAGGTGCTGCTCAACGTGTTCGCCCATGAGCTGGCCGTGCGCGGCAAGCTCAACCCCAGCGAAGAGGACGTGTTCGCCGCGGTCAAGGACGTGCACAAGCGCTGCCGTGGCGGCTATGCCGTGGTGGCGATGATCACCGGTTACGGCATCGTCGGTTTCCGCGACCCGAACGGCATTCGCCCGATCGTGTTCGGTCAGCGCCACACCGACGAAGGCGTCGAGTACATGATCGCCTCCGAAAGCGTCGCCCTGGACGTCCTCGGCTTCACCCTGATCCGCGACCTGGCGCCGGGCGAGGCGGTGTACATCACCGAAGAAGGCCAGATGTTCACCCGCCAGTGCGCGCCCAACCCGCAGCTCAAGCCGTGCATCTTCGAACACGTGTACCTGGCGCGCCCCGACTCCATCATGGACGGCGTGTCGGTCTACAAGGCGCGCCTGCGCATGGGCGAGAAGCTCGCCGACAAGATTCGCCGCGAGCGCCCGGACCACGATATCGACGTGGTCATCCCGATTCCCGATACCAGCCGCACCTCGGCGCTGGAGCTGGCCAACCACCTGGGCGTCAAGTTCCGCGAGGGCTTCGTCAAGAACCGCTACATCGGCCGGACCTTCATCATGCCGGGCCAGGCGGCGCGCAAGAAGTCGGTACGCCAGAAGCTCAACGCCATCGAGCTGGAGTTCCGCGGCAAGAACGTGATGCTGGTCGACGATTCCATCGTGCGCGGCACCACCTGCAAGCAGATCATCCAGATGGCCCGCGAAGCCGGTGCCAAAAACGTGTATTTCTGCTCCGCGGCACCGGCCGTTCGCTACCCGAACGTCTACGGCATCGACATGCCGAGCCCCCACGAGCTGATCGCCCATGGCCGCACCACCGAGCAGGTGGCCGAGCTGATCGGCGCCGACTGGCTGGTCTACCAGGATCTCGACGACCTGAAGGAAGCGGTCGGTGGCGGCAAGATCAAGATCGAACAGTTCGACAGCGCGGTATTCGACGGCGAGTACGTCACCGGCGATGTCGACGAGGCTTACCTGAATCGCATCGACCTGGCCCGCAACGATGGCAACAAGGCCAAGTCGCAAGCGGTCAGCGAGATCATCGATCTGTACAACAACTGATCGATGTTAAATGATTCAACAACCGGGCCCTTTGGGCCCGGCCTGTTTTCTGGATGAGGAAAAGGATATGACACAGGATTGGCAAGCCGGTCGGCTCGACAGCGATCTCGACGGCGTAGGCTTCGACACCCTGGCGGTCCGTGCCGGCCAGCACCGCACGCCGGAAGGCGAGCACAGCGAGGCGCTGTTCCCGACCTCCAGCTATGTGTTCCGCACCGCTGGGGATGCCGCGGCGCGTTTCGCCGGGGAAGTGCCGGGTAACGTCTATTCGCGTTACACCAACCCGACGGTGCGTGCTTTCGAAGAGCGTATCGCCGCCATGGAGGGCGCCGAGCAGGCGGTCGCCACGGCGTCGGGCATGTCGGCGATCCTGTCCATCGTCATGAGCCTGTGCAGCGCCGGCGATCATGTGCTGGTTTCGCGCAGCGTGTTCGGCTCGACCATCAGCCTGTTCGAGAAGTACCTCAAGCGCTTTGGCGTGCAGGTCGACTATGTGCCGCTGGCCGACCTCGAGGGCTGGGCCGCCGCGTTCAAGCCGAACACCCGGCTGCTGTTCGTCGAGTCGCCCTCCAACCCCCTGGCCGAGCTCGTCGATATCGCCGCCCTGGCGGCCATCGCCCATGAGCGCGGCGCGCTGCTGGCGGTGGACAACTGCTTCTGCACGCCAGCCCTGCAGCAGCCGCTGAAGCTCGGCGCGGACATCGTCATGCACTCGGCGACCAAGTACATCGATGGCCAGGGTCGTGCCATGGGCGGCGTGGTGGCCGGCAGCGCCAAGCTGATGACCGAGGTGGTGGGCTTTCTGCGCACCGCCGGGCCGACCCTCAGCCCGTTCAATGCCTGGATCTTCCTCAAGGGCCTGGAGACCCTGCGCATCCGCATGCAGGCCCACTGCAGCAGCGCGCTGGAGCTGGCACGCTGGCTGGAACAGCAGGAGGGGATCGAGAAGGTGCATTACGCCGGGCTCGCCAGCCATCCGCAGCATGAACTCGCCGCACGCCAGCAAAGCGCGTTCGGCGCCGTGGTCAGTTTCGAGGTCAAGGGCGGCAGGGAGGGGGCCTGGCGATTCATCGACGCCACGCGGGTGATCTCCATCACCACCAACCTGGGTGATACCAAGACCACCATCGCTCATCCGGCCACGACTTCCCATGGTCGCCTGTCGCCGCAGGAGCGCGAGAATGCCGGGATTCGTGACAGCCTGATTCGCGTCGCGGTCGGCCTGGAAGATATCGCCGACCTCAAAGCTGACCTGAGCCGCGGTCTGCAAGCGCTGTGAGCGCGGGCTTTGTTGAGGAACAGGGCCGCGTTGCGCTGGTTACCGGCGCTGCCCGTGGCATCGGTGAGGGCGTGGCGCGCTGGCTGCTGAACCATGGCTGGCGGGTGGCGCTCTGCGACCTGGCGGGCAGCCAGGGCGACGCGGTCGCCGCAGCCCTGGGCGGCAACGCGATGTTCGTGGCCGTGGATGTGGCCGATGAATCTCAGGTCGAGAGGGGCGTAGCGGCAGTCATCGCCCGGTTCGGCAGGCTCGACGCCCTGGTGTGCAACGCCGGGGTGGCCAGCCCCCATAACGGCCCACTGCAAGACCTGTCCCTGGCGCAGTGGAATCAGGTGCTGGCGGTCAACCTTGGCGGGCCAATGCTGCTCGCCAAGCACTGCGCCGTGCACTTGCGTGCCTCGGGTGGCGCCATCGTCAACATGGCCTCGACCCGGGCCAGCCAGTCCGAGCCGCAAAGCGAAGCCTATGCGGCCAGCAAGGGTGGGCTGGTGGCCTTGACCCATGCGCTGGCCGTCAGCCTCGGCCCGGAGGTTCGGGTTAATGCGGTGAGCCCGGGCTGGATCGATTCCCGCGCTGCCGCGCAGCGCGCCAGCGAGCCGCTGAGCGCTGAGGACCACGCGCAGCACCCGGTCGGGCGGGTAGGGCAGGTCGAGGACGTGGCGGCGCTGGTGGCCTGGTTGTTGTCGGCCGAAGCGGGCTTCGTGACCGGCCAGGAGTTCGTCACCGACGGCGGCATGACGCGCAAGATGATCTACCGCTGAGGCGTGATCGGGTGCATCGCGTCTTTTTTGAAAAAAATTCAACGCCGGCCTTGACTTAGGTTGGGTGCCCGCGTAAATTTCGCGTCCTCGCAAGGCCAAGGGTGATTAGCTCAGCCGGGAGAGCATCTGCCTTACAAGCAGAGGGTCGGCGGTTCGATCCCGTCATCACCCACCACTTGCCTTGAGAGAAACGGACGCAAGTCCACCGACGCGCAGCGGTAGTTCAGTCGGTTAGAATACCGGCCTGTCACGCCGGGGGTCGCGGGTTCGAGTCCCGTCCGCTGCGCCATATTTTCCATCCCGACTCAGGTCTGGGATGTGATGGGAAAGCCAGGCTTTACCATCTGACGAAGCACGAGTTCCATGGACGCAAGTCCACCGACACGCAGCGGTAGTTCAGTCGGTTAGAATACCGGCCTGTCACGCCGGGGGTCGCGGGTTCGAGTCCCGTCCGCTGCGCCATATCCACCTGCCTCGAGCAGGTTTCCTGAAAAGCGACCCTAGGGTCGCTTTTCTTGTTTCTGCCCGCCGGTTCCTCGCTGCTTGCCGCCTGACAGACGGGTGCAGTGCCCTTCACGTGCTGGCTGGCTCACTGCGTCTCGCGGGTTGCGCATCCGGTTTATTGCATGGATTACCGAAGCTTGCGCAGCCTTCGGTCTGAATCGCTCATTTAGTTCGAATTCCAACAGGTTCCTGGCTTTACCGCTTCACTAGCGAGTGCTATTTTCGCAAATGAAAATGTCACATAACTGTCACATTCGCATCTGCAGCTAAAACAAGAACTGGAGCCTTTGGATGTTCGCCTTCTTCCGTCCTGCCCCCCATCGGGAACCTCTGCCCGATGACCAGATAGACAGTACCTACCGCCGCCTGCGCTGGCAGATCTTCGCCGGTATCTTCATCGGCTATGCCGGCTACTACCTGCTGCGCAAGAATTTCTCGCTGGCCATGCCCTACCTGATCGAGGAGGAGGGCTATACCCGTGGGCAGCTGGGCCTGGCGATGTCGGCCATCGCCATCTCCTATGGCTTGTCGAAGTTCCTCATGGGGCTGATTTCCGACCGCTCCAACCCCCGCTACTTCCTGCCGTTCGGCCTGATGGTATCGGCTGGGGTGATGTTCGTTTTCGGTTTCGCGCCCTGGGCAACCTCCAGCGTGACCATCATGTTCATCCTCCTGTTCATCAACGGCTGGGCCCAGGGCATGGGCTGGCCGCCCAGTGGCCGGACCATGGTGCACTGGTGGTCGCAGAAGGAGCGTGGCGGCGTGGTGTCGGTGTGGAACGTCGCCCACAACGTGGGCGGTGGCCTGATCGGCCCGCTGTTCCTGCTCGGCATGGGCCTGTTCAACGAGTGGCATGCGGCATTCTACGTCCCTGCTGCGGTGGCGATGCTGGTCGCCGTTTTCGCCTTTGCGACCATGCGCGATACGCCGCAATCGGTCGGTTTGCCGCCGATCGAGAAGTACAAGAACGACTACCCGGAAGGCTACGACGACAGCCACGAGAAGGAATTCAGCACCAAGGAAATCTTCGTCAAGTACGTGCTGCGCAACAAGATGCTGTGGTTCATCGCCCTGGCCAACGTATTCGTCTACCTGCTGCGCTATGGCGTGCTGGACTGGGCGCCGACCTACCTGAAGGAGGTCAAGCACTTCACCGTCGACAAGAGCTCCTGGGCCTACTTCTTCTACGAGTGGGCGGGCATTCCCGGCACGCTGTTGTGCGGCTGGATGTCGGACAAGGTGTTCCGTGGCAATCGCGGCCTGACCGGCGTGGTGTTCATGGCCCTGGTGACCGTGGCCACCGTGGTGTACTGGCTGAACCCGCCGGGTAACCCGATCGTCGACATGGCGGCGCTGGTGGCCATCGGCTTCCTGATCTACGGCCCGGTGATGCTGATCGGCCTGCACGCGCTGGAACTGGCGCCGAAGAAGGCGGCAGGTACCGCGGCAGGCTTTACCGGTCTGTTCGGCTACCTCGGCGGTTCGGTGGCGGCGAGCGCGGCGATGGGCTACACGGTCGACCACTTCGGCTGGGATGGCGGCTTCGTGCTGCTGGTCGGCGCGTGCCTGCTGGCCATCGTGTTCCTGATCCCGACCTTGTGGCACAAGAAGGCGCCTAGCGAAGAGCGGGCGACCTGATCGCACCGTCCAACGCGTGGCGCCCGCCACGCGTTGGACGGCTCGTGCAGCTGGCGGTCACCCGTGTCCTGCCAGCCTGTTCATGCCGAAGCGCGATGCCCGGCATCCACATCTTCTCCTGCCCTTACCGATGACGTGCCGCGTGATCAGCACGTGACGGCACGGGCTGCCCGCCGTTCAGCAGGCGCCCTGGTGATTGCGATACTGGCTGGGCGGCATGCCGAACCAGCGCATGCTCGCCTTGTGAAAGCTGCTCTGGTCACGAAAACCGAGGGTGGCCGAGATGTACTTGAGGCTGCGCGTGGAGTTGCGCAACAGATTGTGCGCCAGCTTCAGGCGCGACTCTTCCTGCAGCTGGATGAAGCTCACCGCTTCGCGTTCCAGTGCCTTCTGCAGGCCGCGCTTGCTGATCAGCAGGGTACTGGCGGCCGCGCTCAGATCCAGATTGATGCCCAGGGTCAGCTGTTGCGCGAGCAGGCGCCCCACGCGCGCGGCGATCGAACCCTTGACCAGGTCGTCGAGGCGCGATTGTGCGTATTCCTGATGCATGACGTGCAGCGCCGCATCGGCCGTTGGCAGCGCGATGGCACCGTCGCGCGCCTTGAATATCAGGCTGTTGTGCGGCGCCGAGAAGTGCAG
>Ga0268256_1000675_pt1 | contig 25827 bp, 16 predicted proteins | sample AgamicAtAmrz_FD_200247 | JGI IMG/M metagenome (GOLD analysis project Ga0268256, IMG submission 200247) | Agave microbial communities from Guanajuato, Mexico - At.Am.rz (v2) (version 3) | ecosystem: Host-associated > Plants > Roots > Rhizosphere | place: Guanajato, Mexico | collected 2012-06-07 | reverse complement strand
GCCAGCGGCGGCGTATCGATGAAGAAATACATCAATGGCGATTTCATCTCGGAACAGAAGATTGCTGCCTCCAATGCGGGCCGTTTCGCAATCGACCTCGCCAAGGGCTTCCTGATCTTTTCCGACGATAACGGACAGACCTCGGCCGGCTATCTCAGCAATCTCCTTTTCCTGAAAGGCGCCCTGACACAGGGCGAGATGGCGATCCTTGGTGGCGCCAAGGCAGGCGGCATCCTGACGGAAACGATGAAGGAGACGGTTCAGGCCTCCGACCCGCTTGAATTCCGGTTCGCAGAAGGTTCCACCGCACCGGTTATCGGAAAGGGCGCCATCGGCGGCAAGAATGTGGAGCTCTCGACCACGACAGCGAAGGATGCCGGAATTCGGGCTGTCGGCGAACTGCCGCCGCCGGTCGATCCGGCCGCCGCCGCCAGGACCTCCGCCATCAAGGACATGATGGTGACGCCCGATGCGCAGAATGTCACGATTGACCTTTCCAAGCACTTCTCCGGTGAAAACCTCACCTTTGCCGTGCAGAACAGCAAGAACGAGATCCTCAAGGCGGCGGTGACGGATGGAAACAAGCTAGTGCTCGACTTTACGGCACTCGGCCACTCCGATATCCGCGTGACGGCCACCGACCCCGCCGGCAGAAGCGCCACGGACGACTTCCGCGTGCGCGTGGCAGGCCCGAACGCCTACACCATCGCCGTTTTCCCCGATACGCAGGACTATACGTCCAATGACGGCATCAAGCATGTGTTCGGCGAGATGACGCAATGGTTGATCGATAATCGCCAGAACCACAAGATCGTCTTCATGAGCCATGTGGGCGACGTTACCCAGAACAACCAGAGCGGCGAATGGGATATCGCCGAGGCGGCGCTGCGCAAGCTCGACGGCAAGGTGCCTTACGCGATCCTGCCCGGAAACCACGATCAGGCGAATGGCGGAAGTGCCGCCGACCATTCTTCCAACGAACTGGATCGCCGTTTCTCGGCGGAAAAGCAGGCCGCCACCCATCCCGGCGTCTTCGGCGGCGCTTACGATCAGGAGCAGGCGGCCGGTCGCAATACCTACAGCACCTTCACCGCGCCGGACGGCACCGAGTGGCTGACGATCTCGCTCGAATTCGGCCCGCGCGATGATGTGATCCGCTGGGCGGGCGACGTGATCGAGAAATATCCCGACCATCGCGTCATGCTCGCCACCCATTCGCTGACGAGCTATGCGGGGCGCCAGGACAATCTGGCCCTGCCGCTTTATGACGAAGGTGCGGGTTACGACTATGGCATGCGCACCGACCAGCGCGGCGCAAACGACGGCGAATATGTCGCCCGCGCATTGCTTTCGCGTTATCCGAATATCGTCATGACCTTCTCCGGCCATATTTTTGGCGACGGCGCGGAAACCGACATCACCTACAACCAGTATGGCGAACCGGTCTTCCAGTTTCTGGTCAATTACCAGAACGGCGTGTCGCGTGAAATTACCGGCAATGGCGATCAGGACAAGGGCGACAATGGCGGCAACGGCGCGATACGCCTGATCACCATCGATCCCGACAATAACCGTATCACCACCGAAACCTACTTCACCGCCTTCGACGATTATCTCGACGGCTACCGCACCAAGCCGGAACTCGATCGCGACGGGCTGACGGGCTTTTATCGCGGCCACCAGGAGGTGTTCGAGAATGTCTATGTCGGCAAGGGCACGGCGCGCGCCATGGCCAAGGCCGGCGACGATATCGTCGCCAGCGCCGCCGCCGGTGCGTCTTCCGCCAGCGTCGCCCTGTCCGCGGCGAAATCGCCGCTCGCAGGCGAGATCCGCAGCTTCGTCTGGACCGACAAAAACGGCGACATCGTCGCCGAAGGCAAGGAAGCTGTGGCCGATCTCGCGCTCGGCAAGCACAAGCTGACGCTGACCGCGACGGATGCGAGCGGCATCAAAACCCGCGACACGGTCGATGTTCTGGTGCGCGGCGACCGCACCCTGCTCGTTGAAAACTTCAACGACGGCAAAGCCGATGGTTGGGCCACTGATTTCGGCGCCGCCGACGGTAATACCGGTGCTTTCCTGCTCAAGGGCACGGTATTTTCCCGGCCGACCGCCAGCGCAAATCTCGCCGCCCCGGAAGCAGCGCTTTTCGACCAGAGCGATGCGGCGAACAACAAGCTGGTTTATACCGCCGCTCAGTCGGCCACCTGGAGCAACTACGTCTTCGAGGCGACGCTGACCCAGCTCGATAACGATGCGATGGGTGTCTATTTCTACTATAAGGACGCGAATAATTATTACCGCTTCTCCATGGATGGCGAAACCAACCGTCGCCAGCTCGTAAAGGTCGCCAGCGGTAAGGAGACGCTGCTTGCCGAGGTCAATGAAGGCACGCCTTACAATATGGAAATCCCGCTGACCGTTGCGGTGGTCGGCGGCACCATCAACGTCTTCCTTGGCGACAAGAACGTCTTTGGCGGCCCGGTCGTGGATGCGACCGCTCCGCTGTCCGGCGGCACCGTCGGCGTCTATTCCAGCGGCCAGCGTATTTCCGTGTTCGACGATATCGTCGTGACCAGGGCCGTCACGACCGCGAAGGCGGGCATCGACCAGCGTGCATACGATATCGACGGCGACGGCAAGGCCTTCGTGACGCTCGACGCCTCGGGTTCCTTCGGGCCGGAACAATTGACGGGCTTCGTCTGGACCGACCTCAAGGGCAATGTCGTCGCAACTGGCAGGAAGGTCGATGTCGCCCTCAATGCCGGCGTCAACAAGCTGCTTCTCAAGGTTACCGCCGCCAACGGTTCGGTTTCGACGGACCGCATCGACGTCACCGTCGTCGACCGGACGAAAATCCTTGTTGCCGAGGATTTCTCCTCTGCCGAGGCGATGGCCCGCTTCAAGATCGTCGATGAAGGTGAGTTCGGTGGTATCGGACCGGACGGCAAGGCCTCCGAATGGCTGATCTCCAACGGCAAGCTGCTTCAGACGACGGAACTTGCCAGCCGCGAACTGACCTGGTCCGGCGCAACCAATCCCGACTACTACAAGCGCGGATGGAGCCCGATGGGCGACGGCGTCAACGTGCTGCGTCTCGGCACATACGCCCTGTTCAACGATCCGGCGGCGCTCGCCTGGACCGACTATGCCATTGAGACGACGTTCCAGACGCCGGACAAGGACGGTCTCGGCTTCCTGTTCCGTTACAGGGACAGCAAGAACTACTACAAGCTGGAACTCGACGCGGACGGCATTCTCGACCGTAGACCCAGCAATGGCGCTGGCAGCATCTTCAACCTCGTGCGCATGAAGAACGGTATCGAGGAAATTCTGGCCCAGGTTCCGGGTAAATACGAGCCTGGTCAGGCGATGAAACTGCGTGTCGAGGTCGCTGGCGACAAGATCTCCGCCCTCCTCAATGATGAGGCGCTGTTCGCCTACCCGATCGGTGATCGCGAGCTCGACGCCGGTACTTTCGGTCTCTATTCCTGGGGCAATGCCGGCCTGACCTTCGACAATCTGACCGTTGTCGATCTTAAATCCGGTCTCGACACAGGCAAGACCCTGACCGGCACGAGCGGGCACGACATGCTGACCGGCACAGCGAGCGACGAGATCATTTTCGGTCTCGACGGCAACGACGAGCTGCAGGGTGCTGGCGGCAATGACCGGCTGGATGGCGGCAGGGGCGATGATGCGCTGGCGGGCGGTGAGGGCAATGACGCCCTTTCCGGTGACGTCGGTGACGACAGCCTGTGGGGCGAGGATGGCAACGACATCATTTCCGGCGGCTTCGGTGACGATTTCATCGAGGGTGGCCGGGGTAACGACCTGCTGATCGGCGGCGATGGCTCCGACCGGTATCGTTATGGACGCGGCGACGGTTCCGACGACATCGTCGAGGTGGCCTCGGCATCCAGCACTACCGACCGCCTCACCCTGTACGACATCGCCAGAAGCGAAGCGGTGCTGCGCAAATACGGCCAGTCCGTGGAAATCGAACTGGCGGATGGCGCAAAACTGTCTCTGCGCAACCAGCTTGCCGATGGTGGCATCGAAAGGCTGTCCTTTGCCGATGGTGTGGTCCTGGACCGCAACGATATCGTCAAGGCCCTCGTCAATCGCGGTCCGGCTGCAGTGGATGACCGGCTTGCGGCGGTGAACGAGGATGCGCCGTCCTTCGTCATCTCCTTCGCCACGCTGCTCGGCAATGACCGCGACGCCGATCTCGACGGCCTGACGGTAACCGGCGTGTCGGCGTCGGTCGGCGGCACGGCGGTGTTGGAAAACACCGGCATCCGCTTCACGCTCTCGGCTGACTTCAACGGCGAGGCGGCCTTCCGTTACCAGATCGCCGATGGCCGGGGCGGTTCCAGCGAGGCGAGCGCCACCTTTGCCGTGAAGCCGGTCAACGATGCTCCCGAGGTGTCGCCGGTCACCGTCGAGACGGATGAGGACAAGGCCGTCAGCGGCAAGGTCGTCGCCTCCGATATCGACGGCGACAAGCTTTCCTTTGCCCTGAAGGCCGGCGCCACGAACGGCGTCGCCCGGATCGATGCCGAAACCGGCGACTGGACCTACACGCCTGCTGAAAATGTCAACGGAACCGGCAGCTTCATCGTCCTCGTCTCCGACGGCAAAGGCGGGATAAGCGAAAGCACCGTCAACGTCACCATCAAGCCCGTCAACGATGCGCCGGTTGCGGTTGCCGACATGGTCGCCGTGAGAGAAAAGGATAAGGGCGCCTTCGACCTCGTGGCCAACGACACGGATGTCGAGGGTGACCGTCTGGCGCTGGTCGGGGTCTCGGTTACGGCCGTAGCGGGCCTTGCCCTGACGAACGAGCAGGCGGCAGCCGCCTTCTCCGTCGTTGACGGCAAGCTCGTGGTCGATCCCTCCACCGCCTTTGCCACGCTGGAAGACGACCAGCAGGCAACGGTCACGCTCACCTATACGGTGCGTGACGCCAATGGCGGTGAATCGACAGGTGTCACCACCGTCACTGTGGATGGTTATACTGAATACAACATCGTCGAAGGCAGCAATGGCGACGATGTGCTGATCGGGACCAGCCGCAAGGATATGCTCGAAGGCGGCAGCGGCGATGACAGGCTGTCTGCGGGCGAGGGCCATGACATAGTGGATGCCGGCGAGGGTCATGATCGGGTTATCGCTGGCGAAGGCAGCGACGATGTTTATGGCGGTGCCGGCAACGACGTATTGATGGGCGGCGCAGGTAACGACGTCGTTTTCGGTGGCGCCGGCAACGACGAGATAAGCGGCGGATCCGGCCACGATGTGCTGGCCGGCGGCTCGGGCAATGATGTCCTGACCGGCGGCAGCGGCGTGGATATCTTCGTCTTTGCGGCCGGCGACGGCCAGGACGTGGTGACGGACTTCCAGGCTGGCCTGGATATTGTCCAGCTCTCGAAGGATGTCTTTGCCGATTACCAGACGCTCATCGCCTCCGGCGCGTTCACCGACGGTGCCAACGGCGCTGAGATCGCCTTCAAGGACGGGTCGACCATCACCTTCGATGGCGTCAAGACCGAGCAGTTCGTCATCGACGACTTCCGCTTCGCTTAAACTACAAAGGGCGCATCCGTCAGGATGCGCCTTCAGATCGTGGCCAAACCCGCCGATTTTCGGCGGGTTTGTGCTTTATAGATATTGGCAGGAAGAGGTTACAGCGCCTGCGAAGCGATCCCCAACGCCTTCGCTCTCCCTCGCGGCCCTCTGAGCGCAGGAATGGCCTTGCAATTTGCCGGCCGTCCGCGCGGTGAACGTCGGCAGGCACAGACCCAACCGTGTTTTGACGACGTTCTTACTTATTTGTTGGACCAGTATTAAGCATTTTTGCCAGGACCGAGCAAAGATGGCCTCCTCAATTGACATTTTCTTCGTAACATCCAACAATTGAACATCTGATGGGAGGGGCCATGCACATCATTGATAAAGCGCCTTCCTCGGATGCGCCGCGCGGTTCGGCCGTTGAGCGGCTGATAGCCAATATCCAGCGGATGATTTCGGACAGGAATCTCGCTTTCGGCGATGCATTGCCCACGGAGCGCGAGCTTGGCCTTATGCTGGGGGCGAGCCGCAATACGGTGCGCGAGGCTTTGCAATATCTGCGCGCCTACGGCGTCATCGACATCAGGCCGAAAACAGGCGCGGTGTTGACCAATCGTCAAAGTCACGCCGTCGACCGGCTGATGACATTGCATCATGCCATTTCGCCCGCCTCCTTCCGCGAGGTGCAGGGCTTCCGCAAAGTGGTGGAAACAGCGGCGGGGGAGATCGTGCTCATGCGCGCGGCGCAAAGCGACCTCGACGCGCTGGATGCCGCCAATCGCAGGGTGCGGGAAAGCGTCAGCGCGGAGGAGGCCGCGGTGAATGATTTCGTCTTTCACGATCTCCTTGTGCAGTTGGCGGGTAACAGCGTGCTGCACGCCAGCTATCTTTCGCAGCGTAATGCCATGCTTGAAATCATGCGGATTGGAAAAGGCAATCGGCCCATTCACGATGCCACCTATACCGCGCATCAGGAGATCATCGATGCCCTGCGGGCGCGGGACCGCCTCGCTTTCAGTTATCTTCTGAGCCGGCACCTGGATTTCGGTCTCAGATTCATCGAGGCAAAAGACGGCGTTTCAGAAGATGTTGACGGGGCAGGAGGCGTTGATGGGGGAGTTTGAGGGCAAGATTGCCCTGGTAACGGGAACCTCCGGCATTGGCCGCGCGTCGGCGCTGGAATTGGCGCGCGCCGGCGCTCATGTCACCTGTCTGGGCATTGATGAAGCTGCAAATGATGGGTTGCGGGATGTGGCGCGGTCGGAAAAGCTCGATCTTGTCATCCGGACCTGCGACGTTGCCAGCAGCAGCGAGGTGGAAGCGGCCTTTTCCGCTTTCGAAGGGCTCGACGTGATCGTCAATTCCGCAGCCATTCACCCCTACGGAACCGTTGTGGACACCGATCCTGAAGTCTTTCTCAAGGCTTACGCGGTCAATGTCGGCTCCATACAACTCACGGCCCGCCATGGCATCCCTTTGATGCAAAAGCGTGGCGGCGGCGCGATCGTCAATATTTCCTCCGTGCAGGGGCATGCCTGCCAGAAGAATGTCGCAGCCTATGTCGCCACAAAAGGCGCCATTCATGCCCTGACGCGGGCCATGGCGCTGGATCACGCAGGCGATCGCATCCGGGTCAACTCGGTCAGCCCCGGTTCCGTGCGCACGCCCATTCTGGAACTCGCCGCGCGAACCTTCGATGGTGCTGACGCCGACGTGGAGGAGGCCTTCCGAAGATTTGGCGCCGCTCATCCCATTGGCCGGATTGGGGAGCCGGAAGAGATCGCGGCGCTGGTGCTGTTTCTGGCCTCGGACCGCGCCGGTTTCATCACCGGTGCCGATTACCTGATCGATGGCGGCCTGCTGGCGGGATTGGGGGTAAAATAGAGGCGATGAGCGCCGGCCTTTGTATGCGTATATTTGCGCTTTTGTGCTGTTTGATGCTGCATTCCTCTTGACATCGCCCTGCGAAAGGGCCGAGATTGAAGCGGCTTCGCATCGGGAGGACAGCGTGAAAAAACTGGATCGGCAATTGCGCGTCGGTGTGCTCGGTTGCGGGCCGATCGCCCAGTTCGCGCATTTCGAATCCACGGTGAAGGGCCGGAATACCAGGCTCTATGCGATCTGCGACGTCGTGCAGGATCTTGCCGTGCGCATGGGCGCGACCTATGAGCCGGACAAGGTGTATCATGATTACGATGCGATGCTTGCCGATCCGGAGCTTGAGGCGGTCGTCATCGCCACGTCCGACGCTTTCCACGTCCCGGCGGCGATCCGCGCGCTGGAAGCCGGCAAACACGTGCTGTGCGAAAAACCGGTTGGCGTCAGTGTCGAGGAAGTCGAGACCCTGGCCGAAACCGTGCGACGGACTGGCAAGGTGCTGCAGATCGGCCATATGAAGCGTTTCGATCCCGGCATAGAGGCGGCCAAACACTTCATCGACAATGAGATGGGCGAGCGATTGGCGCTGAAGGCCTGGTATTGCGACAGCACCCACCGCTACACGATGACCGATGCGGTGCAACCCTTGCCGGTTCTGTCGAAGGCGGCCCTGAAGCCGCGGGAAAATCCGAAGGCTGACCTCAAGCGCTATTACATGCTGGCGCATGGCAGCCATCTGGTCGACATCGCCCGTCATCTTTGTGGCGATATCGAATGGGTGAGGGCGAGATTACTTCAGCGTTTCGGAGCCTATTGCTGGTTTGTCGAAACCGGCTTTGCCGATGGCACGCTCGGCCATCTGGACCTGACCGTGGCTGTGCGGATGGACTGGCACGAGGGCTTCCATATCTATGGCGAGAACGGCAGCGTCCTCGCAAAAACCCATAATCCCTGGTATTACAAGGCAAGCGAGGTGGAGATTTTCCGCGAGCGCACCGCATCCTATGAGCGGCCGCTGGGCGCGGACGGCCATTTCTATCGACGGCAACTCGAGGGTTTTGCAGAGGTCGTTCTCGACAGCGCACCGATGCGCGGCGCCGGCATTGAGGATGGGCTTGCTTCGGTTCGCGCCATGGCTGCCATCGCGAGATCCGTCGAGACCGGCCAGCGGATCGATGTCGCAACGATGACAGGGGCGATCTGATGCAGGTGGGCATATTCGCCAAGACCTATCCGGGCACGGATCCTCTCGCGGTTCTTACGCGTGCTGCGGCCGATGGTTACGCCTGTGTGCAATATAATCTCGCCTGTTCCGGTCTCGCCTCGATGCCCGACGCCGTATCCGACGAGGCCGTGGAAGCCATCGCCGCCGCCACCCGTGCGACGGGTGTCCGTATTGCCGCCCTTTCCGCGACCTATAACATGATCCATCCCGACCATGCGCGACGCATCGAGGGCATGCGGCGTCTTGGGGTCTGCCTTAAGGTCGCCGCGTGTCTTGCCATTCCCGTGGTGACGTTGTGCACGGGCACGCGCGACCGCGAGGACCAGTGGCGCCATCACCCCGACAATGACACAGCGGAAGCCTGGAGAGACCTTGTCGAACAGATGGCCGCTGCGGCGGAACAGGCTGATACCCTGGGGATCAGGCTCGGTATCGAGCCGGAGCAGGCCAATGTCGTGCGCAACGCGGCCGATGCTGTTCGATTGATGCGGGAGATCGGCTCGCCATCCCTCGGCATCGTGCTCGATCCGGCCAACCTGTTTGAAAAGGCCGATGCCGACGGCGCGCGAGCGATCGTGGCCGACGCCATCGACCGGCTTGCCGGCCATATCGTGATGGCGCATGCCAAGGATCGCGATGCCGAGGGCGGATTTGTAACCGCCGGGCGCGGCGTCATCGACTTTCCGGATTTCATCAGGCGCCTCGATATCGCCGGTTTCGATGGCCCGGTCGTCACCCACGGACTTTCGGAACAGGAAGCACCGGACGTGCGGCGTTTCCTTGCCAGTCTCATCGCATGAGCAGATATCTTCACACGCTGCCGGATGGGCGAAAGGTTCATGTCGAAGATTGCGGCGCGGGCTTTCCGGTTATCTTTCAGCATGGGCTTGGCGGCGATCACAGGCAGGTTGCGGATAGTTTTCCCGATGGGCTTTCATGTCGCCGCATCACGCTCGAATGCCGTGGTCATGGCCTTTCCGGTCTGGCGAGCGGCGAGTCTTATTCCATCGCCGGTTTTACCGATGATCTGATCGCCGTTGCCGATGCGCTTGGCCTTGCGCGGTTCGCGATCGGCGGCATCTCCATGGGCGCGGCGATTGCGCTGCGTATCGCGGTCCTGCACCCCGGTCGGGTGACGGGCCTGATGCTCATCCGTCCCGCCTGGCTGGCGGAAGCTGCGCCGGAGAATATGAGGGCCTTTTCCTTGGTCGCCGATCATCTCCGGCAATCCGGGCGGAACGGACGGGCGGCGTTTCTTGCATCGCCCACGGGCCGCAGGCTTGCGGATGAGGCGCCCGACAATCTTGCCTCGCTTGCCGGCTTCTTCGATCATCCTGAACCCGCAGCCATTGCAGTGCTTCTGGACGCCATCGCAAGGGACGGTCCGGGTGTGGATGAAAGACAGATCCGCGCGCTCAGGGTGCCGGCCCTGGTGGTCGGACATGGGCTCGATCTCGTTCATCCGCTGGACTACGCCCACAGGCTGGGTGAAATGATCCCCGATGCCCGCGTCATTGCAATCACACCCAAGGCCGTCGACAGGGCACGCTACAGCGCCGATTTGCAAGCTGCCCTCACCGATTTCATCCGGTATCTCGACACATTCCAGGAGAAATGCGCATGACCACGAAAGCCGCAGCCAATTGGTTCGAGGCTCTGCCGCGGGACCGTCTCCTGGGCGAGTTTTCGTTGTGGTCGGCCGATCTCGCCAACCTGGAACGGGAAATCGCCCGCGTCGATCAGCATGTGGATATTTACCATGCCGATGTCGCCGATGGCCGTTTCGCGCCCTCGTTCCTGTTTTTCCCGGATCAGCTTTCGCGTATCCGTAAATTGACGTCCCGTCCCATACATGTCCATCTGATGGTGGAGGGCGATATCGTGCTCAGCCAGATCCGTCAGTTCGCCGAAGCGGGCGCCGACCTGATTTCCATACATCCGGAAAATGGCGCGGTGACGCCGCAGGCCATTGCGCTGATCCGTGAATTGGGTCCCAAGGCGGGTGTGGTGCTGCGTCTGGAAACGCCTGTCGAGACAATCCGGCCGCTTGTGGCGGATATCGACTTCGTCACGCTGCTGGGAACGGCCATCGGCGTCAAGGGGCAGGGGCTTTCCGAGGCGGCTTGCCCGCGCCTGATCGAGGCGGCGGCCATCCTCAAGGCGCAGGGGCGCGGCGATGTCGTGCTGGCGGCCGATGGCGGTATTCGGGATAATACGGTGCCGCTGTTGCGCGAGGCCGGCGCACAGACCGTGGTCCTCGGATCGCTCGCCTTCAACGACCCGGATCTGGCGGGTCGTATCGCCTGGCTGCGCGCGCTCTAGAGCATTTCCAGTAAAAGTGCGGAGTGGTTTTACGTCCGGAAAATGCGTGAAAACAAAGAACTGGAGCACGTCCATCGACGAAGCTCAGGCGACGATCAGCTGGGTGCCCGCCTTCCTGATCGCCGTCATGATGGCATCCGGCGGCCAGGCATCCGTGACGACAAAAGTGATCTGGCTGAAGGTCGCCACGCGCGCGAAGGCGGTGACGTTGAATTTACTCTGATCGATGAGAGCGATGGTGCGCGTCGCCATTTTGATCATGGCCGCCGTTTCGGAGGCTTCCTCGAGCCTGCCCATCGAAATACCGCTCGCTGAAATGCCTGTCGCGCCGATGACGGCGGTATCGGCGCTGATGCCCGGTACTTCGGCAAAGCCAACGGTGCCGATGGTGACCTGTGAGACCGGCCAGTAGATTCCCCCGAGAATATGCAGCGTGCGCAGCGCATTTTCCGGCGCCACTGGCGGCAGGCGCAGATTGTTGGTTATGACCGTCAGGTTCTGCCTTTCGCCAAGCGCCGCAGCGAAATAACAGGTGGACGATCCGCCGTTGACGATCAGTGTTTCGCCGTCGCGGATGAGGTCCGCTGCCGCCTTGCCCATACGCTGTTTGGCGGCAGTAAAGGCGTCCATCCGCGTGCCGAGCGTGGTGTCGACCCTGACCAGCGCGTCATTGTAGATCGCCCCGCCATGGGTACGCAGGATCAGGCCGCGACTTTCCAGTTGGTCGAGGTCGCGGCGGATCGTGTCGCGCGACACCGAAAGCTGCTCGACCATCTCCGCGACGGTCATTTGACCGTTCCGGCGCAGGAGATCGATCAGGCGATTGTGACGAACGGCCGGAAGCGCCGCGCTGCCCGGGCTTTGGGCAGGAGAGGCCGCACTGTCGGTTTCGTCTGTCATCGGCGTTTACTCACGGTCATGAAAAAAGGCCAGCTTGCCGCCGGCCGCTTTCCTTAAAACATGCACCCGGCAGTGGGAGCAACCTTATTCCACGCAAAGATACAGATGCTGTCGTTCCGCATGGCTCAGCCTCCGATCATCAGCTTCACGACCTCGTCATGCGTGGTCTCGGAGATTGCTCTCTCGCCCGCGACAATCCCGCGGCGCAGGACGACGATCCGGTCGGAGACGGCGAAAATATCCTGCAGATTGTGCGAGATGAAAATCACGCCGCGCCCCTGCGCCTTCAGCGATTTGATCAGTGAAATGACCTTGCGCTGCTCCGGTACGCCAAGGGCCGCCGTCGGCTCGTCCATGATCAGGATTCTGGCGTTCCAGTAGACCGCACGTCCGATAGCCACCGCCTGCCGCTGGCCGCCGGAGAAATTGCTCACCGGCGCATCCAGGCGTTTGACGTGGAAATCGAGCCTGGCCATGGTTTCTGCGGCGGCATCCGCCATGCGCTTGCGATCAAGAACCGGCAGGAAGCCGAAGAGCTTTTTCATGGGCTCGCGACCGAGGAAGATATTTGCGCCGATTGTCAGATTATCCGCCAGCGCAAGATCCTGATAGATGGTCTCGACACCCAGTTCCCGCGCCTCCTGGGGCGAGGAGAATTTGACGGGCCTGCCTTCAATCAGGATTTCGCCCGAGCTTGGCGGATAGACGCCCGACAGTGTCTTGATCATGGTGGTTTTGCCGGCGCCATTGTCGCCGGCCAGCGCCACCACCTCACCTGGACGAACCAGCAGGGAACAATTTTCCAGCGCCTTCACCGCGCCGAAATGGCGGGAAAGATTGCGAACCTCGAGAAGCGGTTGACTATTCATCCTGCTTGCCTCCGCTGAACCGGCGCTGGGCCTGATCGATCAGCACTGAAATGATGATGACGATGCCGACGGCAATGAATTGCCAGAATGGCTCGACGTTGAGAAAGACAAGGCCATATTGGATGACGGCGATTACCAGCGCGCCGGCCACCGTGCCGATGATCGAGCCGGAACCGCCGAAAAGCGATGCGCCGCCGATCACCACTGCGGCGACCGAGTCGAGCAGCAGGGGCTCGCCCGCCTGTGCGGCGCCGGCGGTGAAGCGGGCCGCATAGAGCGCACCGCCGAGACCTGCGCACATGGCCGAGAGGACATAGAGCTTGAGAATATGTTTCTTGATGTCGATGCCGGCGCGCCGGGCCGCCTGAACATTGGCGCCGATGGCGTAATTATGCTGACCGAAGCGCGTCTGGCTCAGCACATAATGCATGATGAGCACAAAGGCGGCGGCGACCAGCACCAGATAGGGAACGCCAAAAAAACGGCCGTTGCCAAGGGCGGCTAGCCACGAGTTGGATACCGGGACAGTCGTGCCGGAAGCAAGCAGAAAGGCGGTGCCGCGCGCAACGCCGAACATGCCAAGCGTACCGATAAAGGGCGGCACCTTCAGCCGCGAGATCAGCAGCCCATTGATCACGCCCGGTACGCCCGCCGCCAGAACCGCAAAGGCGATCCCGATCAGCATCGCGACGGGAGCGGGGAAATAAAGCCCGGCAATATTGGTCACATGCGCCGCCACGACCGCTGCCAGCCCCATGATGAAACCAGTCGAAAGGTCGATGCCGCCCGAAATGATGACATATGTCTGGCCGATGGCGATCAACAGCGGGGCGACGGCGAATACCGCCACGGATTGCCAGTTGAAGGCGGACAGAACGAAGGTGCCGCCGAAAGACAGCCGCGCCCAGATTTCAAACGTTACGATGAGCGCCGCGAGAAAAAGCCAGGCGCGAAGCTGAGCCACCCGCTGCACGAACGTCTTGCTCACTTCGGCGTGGTCCGCCTGCGGGGCGACGGACTTTTCATCTGAAGTCGTCATGGTGGGGATATCCATCATTGTATCTTCCCGGCGGCCGGGCGCCCATCGCCCACCGCAAAACATCCAGGTAAAATGACGCCCGCCCCGCTGGCGGGACGGACGCCCAGTTGTCGGGAGGCTACCTGTTATTCCGAGTAGATGAACTTCGCGACCTTCGGATCGGACAGGTTCGACTTGTCGATCACCGTGAAGCCGGTACCGATGGCGGTCGGAATGGAATTACCGGTCAGGTGCGCGTAGGCCGCCATGACGCCGAAATAACCGATTTCCGCTGGATGCTGGGCAATGGCCATGTCGACAAGGCCGGCATTGATGTTGTCGACAATGCTGCCGGGCGCATCAAAAGCCACGACCTTGATGGTGCCGGATTGACCCGCCTGCTTTACGCCATTCGCGGCGCCAAGTGCGGAAAACAGGTTCGCGCCGAAGACGCCGGCAAGGTCGCTGTTGCGCGCGTAGACGGCCTGAAGCTGCGAAGCCGCCTTGTTGGCGTCGTTATCGTTAAACTGCGTTTCCAGAACCGTGATGCCGGGATATTTGGCCATCTCCTGCTTGAAGCCCTGCTCACGCTGATCGGTTGTCGAAATTCCCGGTTTAACGTTGGAGACGTATACCTTGCCTTTTTCACCGATCGCCTTGGCCAGCGAGCGCGCGGCGATCTCTCCGCCGAGCACATTGTCGGACGCAATGTAGGAGATCGGGAAATCAGCGTCGCCGCCGCCGGTCTGATAAACACCGGTTCCGATGAATGTATCGACGGTGATCACCGGAATGCCGGCATCCGCGGCCTTTTTCAGGGGTTGAACGAGCTGGGTCTTGTCCGTCGGGGCAATCAGGATGGCGTCCGGATTTTTGGCGATCACGGCGTCGAGAACCGGAACCTGGGTGACGGGGTTAAAATCCGGTGCGCCCTGAAACACCAATGTAACGCCGACCGCCTTGGCGGCGGCTTCCGCGCCCTTGCGCATGGTGATGTAAAAGGCGTCCGTGGTCAGGCCCGGAACGAGGGCGATGGTATATTTCTTGTCCTGCGCGCTTGCCTCTCCTGATGTCAGCGCGGCAGCCGCGGCAATCGATGTGACTGCTGCGGCCTTGAAGAATGAACGGCGCTCCATAGTCTCCTCCTTATGTGAGCTGAATTCTTCACGCCGGCAAATCCTCCATAAACCGGCTGAAAATCATATTCACGCCCGCAAAGTGCGTCCGTCAAGTGAAATTTCTTCCTGAAAATAATTTCTTGCGTTTTTATGCGCTTTTCAGAGGGCCGGTGACGGTCAGGCCGCCGCGCCCCCGTCGCTTTGCAGAAGGTCGAGAATGGCCTGTGCGGTCGCGGTATCGGTCACCACGGCGTTGATCATGCCCGAACGCACTGCGCCGATGACGCCCGCTGCCTTTTCCACCGTGGCCAGAACGCCGATCGACAACCTGGTATTGCGCAATTGATCCGGTGAGGCGGCGATCATCCTTTCCTCGCCATCCCAGGCCAGCGGATGCCCCTCAATATCGAAATAATGGCGGATGACATCGCCGACAGCGCCCAGACTTTTTTCGTTGTTGGTGGCGGCGCTCGCTTCGGGTGGGTTGATGGCATGCGGCAGGCCGATGCCGACGATGCAGCAGTCGAGCCGGTCCCAGAGGCCGGTGGTTTCCTGCACGCCGGGATCGTTCAAAAACGCGTCTCGCAATGTCGTCGACGAAAGGTAAGGGGCGTGCAGGAAATGCGGTGTCCCGCCCAGTTGTTCGGCCGCCTGTCTTGTAAATTCGTTGATCTGGAAATGCGCCGCTGCCTGCTGCATCCCGCCATTCATCGGCACGGCCACAATGCCGGGAATGCGTATCAGACCCGCCGTGAGCACTTCGCGTACCGCACGTCCCCAGCCTATTCCGATAACCGACCCCGCGCCGAGGCCTTCCTCTTTCAGCAGGGCGCCAAGCGGCGCGGCCAGCGCGCCAAGCACACCGGTTGCCGGTGTGTCGATCACCGCCGCCCGTTTCAGGCCCAGCGCCTGAATGAGGTTCTCGGTTATATCTTCGGGGGAGACGAGATCGAGCACTTCGATGCGCACGATGCCGATGGCGCGGGCCTTTTGCAGCAGGCGTGACACGGTTGCCGTCGATACGCCGAGCTTCCGGGCGATATCCACCTGGGCCATGTCGGCCTCATAATGCAGCTTGGCCACCATATGGATCATGGCGCGTGTTGCGGGTGTTTCCTGGGCTGGTTGGGGAGGCATCTTGCAATTCCTTTCTGAAACGTGTTACAAGAACACGCCTTGGAGGAGTTATCGCTGAAAACCCGCAAAACCGCAATGCACTGAAAGCCCGACATTTTTTGGCTGTTTCAGGACGCGTCCTTCGCCGGGCGCGTCGCGGTTGAATATTGCGTTTTTTCCGATCCTCGCCGGGCATTCCATCAACAAATGCTGACCAGACAGCGGAGTCGGAGATTACACCATGACAGCCATGACAACAGCGGAACGACGCGGATACCACCAGATTTGCGGCGCCAATGGCGCGATGATGGTGATCGCCTGCGATCAGCGCGGCGGCATGCGCTCTCTGCTGGCCGCAACGCCCGAGGAACAGGCGTCCATCGGCAACGATGTCCTGGGCGATACCAAGGCTGATATCACACGGTTTCTGGCCGCCCATGCCGGTTGCGTGCTGGTTGATCCCATCTGCGCCGTACCCAAACTGGTCGACAACGATCTCCTTCCCCGTGACACGGCGCTTTTGATCGGCATTGATGCTTCGGGCTGGGACACCTCGCCGGAAGGTTACCGGATTTCGAAGATGGTCGATGGCGTCAATGCCCGGCGGGTGCGGGAACTTGGCGGCACCGGCGGCAAGATCATGGTCTATCTCAGAATGGACACGCCGGCCGCCAATACGAAAAATCTCGAAACGCTGAAGGCGTACATCGAGGATTTCGCCCGTGAAGACCTGCTTCTGGTCGTCGAATTCCTCACCTACCGGCTGGAGGGGGAAAGTGCGGAAGATTACGCGGCGAAAATTCCCCTGCTCATCAGACAGGGGTCTGAAGCCTGCCTCGCTCTTGGCGCCAAGGTGCTGAAAATCCCGTATCCGGGCTCTGACGAAGCCTGCGCTGAAATCACACGAATTGCAGGCGATGTTCCCTGGGCTGTGTTATCGGCGGGGGTGGATCACGAGACATTTCTGGGCCAGGTTGAAGCGGCGATGAAGAATGGCGCTTCCGGCGTCATAGCCGGTCGATCGCTGTGGAAGGACTGCATTTCTCTTGACCGGGCGGTTTCACAGAAAAAACTCTCGAGCGTGGCCGTGTCGCGGTTGCGCGATATCCAGGCGGTGATTTCGCGTTATTATCGGGGTCAGAACAGCAAGGCGGCATGAAACCAGTGGGTGGAGATGGACATGCAAGATTGCACCATTGGTGTGGATATTGGCGGCACGAATATTCGCGCCGCCCGGATTTCACCGCAGGGTGAAATTCTGCGCAAGAAGATCGTGCCGGGCAGCCGCGACCCTTCGACGGCGATCAAGCTGATCTTCGGTTTGATATCGGAGATGGATGCTCCCGACGTCCTTGCCATTGGTATCGGTGTCCCCGGCCGTGTCGATGGGGAAACCGGCGCGGTGCTCTCCGGCGGCTATCTCGATCTGTCTGGCTGCGATATCAAGGCTTTGACCGAAAAGACCTTCAATCGCCCGGTGGCGATTTCCAACGATTGCAGCATGGCGCTGGTGGGCGAGACCGCCGTTGGAGCGGCGGCGGGGGCTGCCAGCGCGGTCATGCTGACCATTGGCACCGGCATTGGCGGTGCGTCCATGGAAAACGGCCGGATCGTGCAGGGCAGGCAGAGCGCCGGTCAGCTCGGCCATATCATCGTCAATCACAACGGTCGCAAATGTGTGTGCGGCCAGCGCGGCTGCGTCGAAACGGAATCCTCCGGTACGGCGCTTGGCCGTCATATCGAGGAAGCAGGTTATCCCGCGGAAACCCGTTTCGACGATATTCTGCAATTGGCCCGGGCAGGCGACGAAAGGGCGCTTGAGGTGCTGCGCAACTGGGCCGGGCCCCTGCGTGCGGCCATCGGTACATTGTCTGCATCCTTCGATCCCGCCGTATTTCTGCTGGGTGGCGGCATGGGACAGGCGGCGGTTACCGCGCTCGGTTTCTTACCCAGGGCGCAGGGCTGGTATTCGACGGACATACGTGCGGCAGCGCTTGGCGATGACGCCGGCATGATCGGCGCGGGCCTGATGGCGCGCCGGCTTGTGGAAACCTTGCCCGCCGTGCCGGCAAAGACGAGGGGCAAACATATCGTCTTCGTGAACGGCATCCCGGCGTCCGGAAAGAGCACTCTGGCGCGTATGCTGTCGCAGCAGACGGGCTGGCCGGTGCTGGCGCTGGATACGATCAAGAACCCTTTCCTTGAGCATATCGAGGGTGTCGACCGGCTGTTCAATCGGACGCTTGGCAAAGCCAGTTATCAGGCGATCTTTCAAATTATAAAAGACGCGCCGGAAGGATCGGGTTTCATCGTCGATGCGTGGTTCGGCTTTCAGCCCATCGAGTTGCTGAAGGAGCACCTTGAGAAAGCAGGTGCGGCGGAACTCGCAGAAATCTGGTGCCATGCGCCGGCCGAGGTCGTAGCGGAACGGTATCGCGCGCGTCTCGCGGACAGGCTGCCGGGCCATCCGGGCGAAAGCTACATCCCTGAACTCATTGCGCTTGCGGCCAGAGCTGAACCGACAGGGCTCGCGCCTGTTTTCGATGTCGACACCACCCTGCCACCTGACGATGTCGCGGTTCTAAGCTGGGTGAAGGCCGCCTTTGCGAAGGGACCTCCGGGCTGGCAACGGCGCGTGGCGTGAATTGCGGTTCAGCCCAGGGTCACCGAAGAGCCGGCCGGTGCGCTGGCGGACATGCCTGAAATTACGGGGGCAGTCAAATCTCCGGTTCGATATTGTGCGATGAATCATGAATTTTATTGATCGATTGCTGCGAATGCACGCGCAATATTGACGTTTTTCGGGCGTGGCGCTACCACCGGTGCCGGCGCCTTTCAACCGGCGGTCAGTCGCTAAAATAGCGGTGTGTCGGCCTGTTCGGGTCGTTGTGTAAAAGGGGGAACCGTCCTTGTCGCTTTTTCCTGCTCTCCTCGACAGGCTTGCCCGGCCGGATCTGTTTGCCGATCTCGCTGGCGTTACTTTCGGCGACCGGGCGTGGTCGGGCGCGGAGTTTGATGTTTTCAATCCTTCGACCGGTGCGCAGCTTGCGCGGCTGCCGGATATGGGGGCTCTGGAAACGCGGGAGGCGATTGACCGCGCGGCCGAAGCGCAGGGCGTATGGGCGAGCCTGCCGGCCAAGGACAAGAGCGCGGTGATGCGACGCTGGCACCAGCTGATCGTCCTTCATGCGGATGACCTGGCAACGATGCTGACCGCGGAGATGGGCAAGCCGCTGGCGGAAGCAAAATCAGAAGTCTCCCACGCCGCCGCTTACGTGCAATGGTATGCCGAGGAGGCGAACCGCATCTATGGCGAAACGATTTCCGCCCCTTCCAACGATCGGCGGATGCTCGTTATCAAGCAGGCAGTGGGTGTGGTGGGCACGATCACTCCGTGGAATTTTCCCGCATCCATGGTAGCTCGCAAGATTTCGCCCGCACTTGCGGCCGGCTGCGCCATCGTACTGAAGCCCGCCGAACAGACGCCGCTGGTGGCGGGGGCCATGTTCGTGCTGGCCCGGCTCGCCGGTTTTCCGGAGGGGACGCTCAACCTCATTTATGCGAGCCACGGCGCCGACGTCGGTGCGGAATTGTGCGCCAATGCCAAAATACGCAAGATCAGCTTCACCGGCTCGACCGAAGTTGGCCGGCTGCTGATGAGCCAGTGCGCGCCGCAGATCAAGAAGCTCAACCTCGAACTGGGCGGTAACGCCCCCTTCATCGTTTTTGACGATGCCGATATTGATGAAGCCGTGGAAGGCGCCATTCAGGCGAAATTCCGTAATGGCGGCCAAACCTGCGTTTCTGCCAACCGTATCTATGTGCAGTCGGCGGTTCATGATGAGTTTGCGAAGAAATTCGTCGCGCGCGTGGCCGAGTTGAAGGTCGGCGATGGCTTCGATCCCGATGTTACCATCGGCCCGATGATCGACAGCCACGCCATCGACAAGATCGAGGGGCATTTGGCCGACGCCAGCGCAAGAGGCGGCACAATCCGTTGTGGCGGCAAGCGCGCCGCGAACGGCGGAACCTTTTTCGAACCCACGGTCGTCACCGGGGTTACAGGCGCGATGCGGGTTGCCCAGGAAGAGACTTTCGGACCGCTCGCCCCCATCATCCGTTTCGAGGATGCGGAGCAGGTTGTGCGCGAAGCCAATGACACGATCTACGGTCTGGCCGCCTATTTCTACGCCTCCAATCTCAAGCGCGTGTGGCGTGTCGCCGAAGCCCTGGAATATGGCATGGTCGGCATCAATACCGGCCGCATGTCGTCGGAGGCAGCGCCCTTCGGCGGCGTCAAACAATCCGGCATCGGCCGCGAGGGTTCGCGCCATGGCATGGAGGATTATCTTGAAATGAAATATCTCTGCATGGGCGGTATATAGCTTCGGGCATTACCGGGCTTCGTTGGAATAAAGCCCGTCGCCGATCACCGGATCATCACGCCTGACGCAATTTTGCTCCTGCGTGCCGGAAATCCGGGCGGCGATCCGGCCTGGGTCTTCATCAAAGACAGCGTAGGGTGGACTGGTGATTCCGCGACCCCGTTGGGAAACCGATGGCGGGCATGGGAAATCACTATGGCGCGTCTACGATTTATCGCGAATCCGTCATCCGCCCGTTAGCCTTCGCCACTAGGCGTGCCGACATGGCCCTCGGGCCGATCCGTGTCGTGCAAGGAAGGCCAGGAGATGACGACCTCTTCACACATGATCGCCAGCCGCCTCGGCTGATCCTGTCGCCGCGATTTCAATGGATAGTAAAAATGCGTTTTCAATCCGCCAATAATAATGTGCGTCAGATCAAGGGTGTGTTCGCCGGCTGTGCTGTCGCTTTCATCGGCGTCGGCCTCATGAGCGCTCTGGTCAATATTCTTTATCTCACCGGCTCGCTCTTCATGATGGAGGTCTATGACCGCGTGTTGCCGAGCCGCAGCCTGCCGACGCTCTTGGCCCTGTTCGCCATCGTGGTGGCGCTTTATGTGTTTCAGGGTCTGTTCGATGCCGTGCGCGGCCGCCTGCTGGTGCGCATCTCCGATCGTCTCGATCAGGTCCTGTCCTCCAGGGTTTACGATGCGGTGATCGGTCTGCAAGTCCGACTGCCTGTCAGCGGCGCTCAGGCGCAACCGCTTCGTGATCTCGATACAATTCGCTCCTTCCTGTCGGGAAGCGGACCGACCGCTTTGTTCGACCTGCCCTGGCTGCCTTTTTATATTGCCATCTGTTTCGCCTTCCATTTCTGGCTCGGGGTCACTGCGCTCGCAGGCGCCGCAATTCTCACGATGTTCACGCTGATGACGGAGCTTGTCTCCAAGCGTCCCGTGGAAGAGACCGCACGACACGCTTCCGCGCGCAACCGGCTGATTGAGAGCACCCGCCGCAACGCCGACATCATCGCCGTCATGGGAATGACGCCGCCATTGCGGGAGCGCTGGCAGGTGGACAATCGCGCTTATGGCCGTGGGCAGCGCACCGCAAGCGATATCGCCTCCGGTTTCGGTGTGGCGAGCAAGGTGCTGCGCATGCTGCTGCAATCGGGTATTCTCGCTGTCGGGGCGTGGCTGGTCATTAATGAGCAGGCGACACCCGGCATCATCATCGCCGGTTCCATCCTGTCGGCGCGGGCGCTCGCTCCGGTCGATCTCGCCATCGCCAACTGGAAGGGCTTCATCGCCGCGCGGCAAAGCCGCCGCCGTCTTGAAAAGACGCTTGCGCTGCTACCGGATGCCGCCATGCGCATGGACCTTCCAGCGCCCCGCTCCCTTCTCTCCGTCGAGCGTGTCGGCGTCATCCCGCCGGAGGCGGCAGAGCCGGTTCTGCAGGATGTCGCCTTCACGCTTGCGTCGGGCAGCGCCCTTGGCGTGATCGGGGCCAGCGGTTCGGGGAAAAGTTCGCTCGCGCGGTTGCTGGTCGGGCTCTGGCGTCCGCTCAAAGGCTCGGTTCGACTGGATGGCGCGACACTGGACCAATGGCCGGCTGAAGCGCTGGCCCGCCACATCGGCTACATGCCGCAGGCGATCGAACTGCTGGACGGCACCATTGCCGAAAACATCGCCTCATTCGACCGAGAGGCAAGCTCGGAAAAGATCATTGCGGCCGCGCGCGCAGCGCGAATTCACGATCTCGTCGTGAGCCTGCCGGAGGGCTATTCCACACAGGTGGGGGAAGCCGGGCGGCAATTGTCAGCGGGGCAGAAACAGAGGATCGCGCTCGCGCGGGCAGTTTATGGCGACCCGTTCCTCGTTGTGCTCGATGAGCCGAATTCCAACCTTGATTCCGAAGGCGAGGAGGCGCTGACAGCAGCCATTCTCGGCATTCGTGAACGTGGTGGCGTGGCCGTCGTCATCGCTCATCGCCCCAGCGCGCTTTTAGCCGTGGACAAGGTATTGATGCTCGCCGAAGGGCGGCAACAGGCTTTCGGCCCGAAGGACGAGGTGCTCGCCAAGGTGCTGCGCCCGGTCAGCGGTGCGGCCGGCGCCCTCAAGGTCGTTCAGGGCGTGGAAACAGGAAAGGCATGAAGATGGATGAATGGCAGGCACTCAGACGCTCGATCCGCAGCCACCTTCTTGTCGGTGGACTTGGTTTTCTCACCCTGACCGGCATCTTCGGCGGTTGGGCAATTGGCACCGAAATCGTCGGCGCGGTCATTGCGCAGGGCTCGCTGGTGGTGGAAACCAGCCTGAAGAAGGTCCAGCATCCCGTGGGCGGCGTCGTCAGCGAATTGATGGTGCGCGATGGCGACCGGGTGAAGGCCGGCGACGTCGTCATGCGCATCGATGCGACGATGACGCGGGCAAATCTGGCCATCATCGTCAAGAGCCTCGATCAATTCAACGCCCGCAAGGCGCGGCTGGAGAGCGAGCGTGACCGCGCCGGCAAGGTCGTGTTCCCGCAAGCGCTGCTTGGGCGAGCCGCCGATGCCGAGATCGCCGCGATGATGAATGCCGAACAGCGTCTTTATGAAAACCGCAAGGCCGTTCGCGAAAGCAAAAAACGCCAGCTCGAACAGCGTGTGCAGCAGCTTCGCGATGAGATTGCCGGCATGGATGCCGAGCGCGCTGCGAATTTCCGCGAACAGGGCATGGTCGGCGAGGAGTTGAACCGCTTTCGCTCCCTGCATGAGAGAGGCCTGATGGAAAAAAGCCGGCTCAGTACGCTGGAGCGTCAGGCCACGGATATCGATGGCGACATCGGCCGGCTGATGGCTGGCATTGCCGGGGTCGAGGCGAAGATCAGCGAAACCAGGCTGCAAATTCTTCAGATCGACGAGCAATGGTCGGAAGAGGTGGGGGCCGATCTGCGCGAAATGGATGCCCGCATCGGCGAATATGTCGAACGCCGGGTGGCGGCCGAAGACCAGCTGAAACGTGTCGATATTCTCGCGCCGCAGGATGGGGTGGTGCATCAACTTTCAGTACACACTGTCGGCGGGGTCGTTGCGCCGGGCGAACAGATCATGATGATCGTGCCGGAAGTCGACAAGCTGGTGGTGGAAGCCAAGGTCGCGCCGCAGGACATCGACCAGATATTTTACGGCCAGGCGACGAACCTGCGCTTTTCCGCCTTCAACCAGAAAACGACGCCGGAAATTACAGGCACTGTGGAGCGTATCTCGGCTGACGTGACGGTGGATCAGCGAACGGGCACGAGCTATTACCTCGTGCGCGTCGCCACCTCGCAGGAGCAGATAAAGCGGTTGGGCGAATTCAGCCTCATGCCCGGAATGCCGGTGGAAGCCTTCATCACGACAGGCGAAAGAAGCGTATTGTCCTATTTCCTCAAACCCCTGCTCGATCAGGCGAACCGCACCTTCCGCGAAGCCTGAAGGCAAGATCCGGGTGCGCCGCTGGACGAAATAGTGCGATCCAACTAGCAACGCCGTGCATCTCCAAGGATGCACGGCGTTGCTTTGCTTATAAAGCGCGCAGAGCTTTCTTCCGCCAAGCCGCCAAGCCGCCAAGCCGCCAAGCCGCCAAGCCGCCAAGCCGCCAAGCCGCCAAGCCGCCAAGCCGCGATGCGGAAATATGTCGGTGGCGCCTGCGTCGTAAACAGTCTCCTGCGTTCCATGGCAGGGCGTACTGGCCTGGAGCAACCGTGTGATCAATGAGGGAGGGGGTGTCCGAGATGAGGACGTGGAAATGTGCCGCTTCGCAAACATGCCTTCGCAACCCGGCAAAACGCCGCGCGTCCCTTCGGGCGCGCGGCGTTTTGTGGTGAAACGGGATCGCGATTTCCGTCGCGATCCGGCTGCCAATACGTCTATGGCTTAGCCGATCTTCACATTGTCATCGCGCTTGATGGCGATGACGGTCGAGCGCGGCAGCTTGCCTTCGCCATCCGGGAAGGGAGCGTCGGGGTGCTGGATGCCGACGAAGTGGGTGCGCTTGTCGCCGGACCATGTCTGGCCGGTGACTTCGGAACCCTTCGGGGCGGTGAGGAAGCGCTCGATACGGCCGGTGGCCGGGTCGCCCGCCAGCATCTGGTTGTTGCCCTGTCCGGCGAAGTTGCCTTCATTGGTGTCCTCGCCGTCGGTCTGGATCCAGAGCAGGCCCGTGCTATCGAACATCATGCCGTCAGGCGAATTGAACATGTTGCCTTCGTTGATGTTCGAGGAGCCGGCATAGGCGTCCTTGTGGACGGTGGGGTTGCCGGCCATGCAGAACAGGTCCCACTTGAACTTGCCGTCCGCATGGTCGTCATTTTCCGGATACCAGCGCACGATCTGGCCGTATTCGTTCTTTTCGCGCGGGTTGGCGGCATTGATCGCCATGGCGTCACCGCCGGCATTGGCGCGCAGCTTGCCGTCCTTCATTTCACCACGGCGGCTGTTGTTGGTCAGCGCGCAATAGGCTTCGATGGCGACCGGGTTGATGGCGACCCATTCCGGGCGGTCCATGGTCGTCGCGCCGACCTTGGAAGCGGCCTGACGGGTGAAGACGCAGATTTCGTCGATCTTCATGCCGGTGGTTTCAGGCGTCAGGGCGAGCCATTCGCCGGCGCCGTCGTCGGAGAATTTCGCGACGTAAAGCGTGCCTTCATCGAGCAGCTTCGAGGTGTCGCCGCCCGGCACGTAGATGCCGTTGGAGACGAATTTATAGAGGAATTCGCCACGCTCGTCGTCACCCATGTAAACGACGACACGGCCATCGCGGGCGATCACCACGGCGGCGTTTTCGTGCTTGATACGGCCAAGCGCAGTGCGCTTGATCGGGGTGGAGGAGGCGTCCGAAGGATCGATCTCGACCACGTAACCGGCGCGGCGCGGTTCGTTGGGGTTCTTGGCGACGTCGAAACGCTCGTCGAACTTCTCATAGGCGTAGCGGGTTTCGGCGACGATGCCGTAACGCTTGTAATCGTCAGGCAGCTTGAAGGCGGCGTCGGTGGTGCCGAAATAGCCGTTGAAGTTTTCTTCGCAGGTGAGGTAGGTGCCCCACGGCGTGCGGCCGGCGCCGCAATTGTTGAAGGTCCCGAGACAGTCGACACCCTTCGGGTCGGCGGCGGTCTTGACGAGATCGGAGCCTGCGGCCGGGCCGGAAAGCTTCATCGGCGTATTGTGGTGGATACGGCGGTTGAAGGGGCTGTCGAGAACGATCTTCCAGCCGTCCTTGTCTTCCGCAACTTCCATGACGGTGACGCCCTGCATGTTCTGCAGGATCTTCACATCGTCGGCCGTCTTCGGGTTGCCCTTTTCGGCGTGCGGCAGGTTGGTTTCCGGGTTCACATATTCATGGTTGACGGCGATCAGCTGGTGGCTGCCGACCACGAAGAGTTCCATACCATCGGTGTTTTCGCCGAAGACCTTGTCGGA